>Ga0210020_1000844_pt1 | contig 28646 bp, 23 predicted proteins | sample CryGeymeta201514_FD_183980 | JGI IMG/M metagenome (GOLD analysis project Ga0210020, IMG submission 183980) | Groundwater microbial communities from Crystal Geyser aquifers in Utah, USA - Crystal Geyser metaG 2015-14 (SPAdes) (version 2) | ecosystem: Environmental > Aquatic > Deep subsurface >... | reverse complement strand
GTCAAATGTGTTGACTATCTACATTTTTATATCGTCCGCCAGTGACAGTAATAGTTGTTAAAAAGGTAGAGATTCAAGGCAAAGTCCATGGGCCGGGAACGGTGCAATCCAAGGTGGGTGTAACTGTGAGCACTAAAATCACTGGAATTCTGGAAAAACTTTATACTGATCAAGGAAGCCGAGTGAAAAAAGGACAACTTCTGGCTGAACTGGACATAGCTGAACTGAGGGCCAGGGCTGCCGCTGCCCGCGCGACAAAGAATCGTGCCCAGCATGACCTCGATCGTGCTAAGGCCGATCTACACAAGGCCGAAGCCAACTTGGTATTGGCACAAAGCAACTACCAGCGGGATATGGATGTATTCAAACCAGGCTATATTTCACAGGCGGCCTTTGATAATACAAAAGCGGCGCTCAAGGTGGCGGAGAGTGAAGTCAATGCATCACGATCCGCTATAGGGGCTTTGCAGGCTCAACTTGCCCAGTCAGAATCGGAAACTCATGCGGCTGAGGCGGTATTTGCCTATACCCGCATCCTTGCTCCCATGGATGGTTTAATTACCGTGCGCAAGGCTGAGGTCGGGGATACAGTAGCACCCGGTACACCTATCTTTCAAATGGTGGATTATCAAATTTGGGCGGCCTCCTGGATTGATGAAACCAAGGTAGCGCAACTGCGGGAAGGACAGAAGGCGTCAATCAAACTACGCTCGGGCCGGGTTTTTCAGGGTGAAGTTGTTCGTCTCAATAAGGAGGCAGATACCGTTACCCGTGAATTGGAAGTCGACGTGAAATTCGACACCCTGCCAAACCCGTTAGTCATCGGAGAAGAAACCGAGGTTGACATTGATACAGGCAGCCAGACCGCTCCGGCTATCCCTTTATCTGCCATCGTGGAAAGGAATGGGTCCAAAGGAGTAATGGTAGTTTCCAATGGTTTAACGAGTTTCCGTCCTGTTACCCTGGGATTGCAGGACGTACAACGGGCTGCGGTCCTGGATGGTCTCAAGGAGGGCGAGATGGTGATACTTAACCCCGCAGGGATTGAGCCGGGGGAAAAAATACGACCGGAAATTAAGACAGATACGGCGAGGAAGAACCAATAAGATTAATGAGTTTTTTAAACTCGAACCTGAGATTTTATGAGAATCAAATTGTCATCGCCTGTGCAGAGGATCAATGGACTTAGCAATTTATGACCTAAAACTTCATAGAGGCCGTTTTATTGCGACGGTCATTGGTGTGGGTCTGCTGTTCACCATCGTACTTGCCATGAACGGCCTTTACCGGGGCAATATCCAGGAGGGTCTCGCCCTAATCAAGGCTACAAACCCCGATCTCTGGGTTGTGGAAAGATACCGTGGCGGGCCTTTCAACGAACAGTCTACGTTACCCGAGTTTTATCACTACAGTGTCAAAGCGATGCCCGGAGTAGAAAAGGCTAGTCCTTTTATTTACTATACTGTCGAAAGACAAATAGAGGGCAAAAGCCGGCATTTCAGCATCGTCGGCTTTGATGTCTTCGGCGGACTGGGTGGGCCGCAAAAGATTTATGCCGGGAGGAATATCGAGCAGGCACATTATGAAATGGTCGCTCATCAAAAATTAGGGCTGCGCCTCGGTGATAGGATCCCCTTGGGCCTTCATACCTATACGGTGGTAGGTTTGACCAAAGAGGCTGTCTCTTCGGATGGTGAGGCTTTGGTTTATTTATCCCTGCCGGATGCGCAGGAGGTGCTCTATCAGAGAGACAATGAAGCGGTACGCGACCAGCGTGAAAGGCTTCTTCGGACCCTTTCAGGTCAGAGCTATTTATCACCAAGCCAGGCAGAAAAGTTACTCCCAAAGTTACAGCCCGATACCCACATTATTAATGCCATTCTTGTTAGGCTAAAACCCGGGATAAACCGTGCCGAGGTAGTCCGCGGGATTGAGAAATGGCTCTATCTCTCCGCCTTCAGTACAGAGGAAGAACTTCAATTAATGTTGAAAGGGCGGTTGGCCAGTATGACCAAACAGCTTTTACTTTTTAGAACACTCCTTTTGATCATCTCTGTAATCATAGTTTCCCTCGTAATCTATACATTTACTATGGAAAAAATCCGCAGCATAGCTGTCATGAAACTCATCGGAGCTCCTAATTGGGTGATCATCCGGATGGTCATGGAACAGTCCCTCCTATTAACAATCGGCGCGTTTTTATTCGGGCTGGCTCTGATCCACAACACTTACCAGCTATTTCCCAAAACACTATTGATAGCTCCCGGCGATGACCTGTTTACTTTTATGGTGGCCTTTGCAGGCGGCATCCTTGCCAGTATTTTAGGACTGTGGCATGCATTGAAAACCCAACCTGCCATGGCCTTGGGTGACTAATGGAAATCCTCAGAATTGAAGGGTTATCCAAGATTTTCGGTTCCGGTCATCTTGAAGTCCGTGCCCTCGAAGACATAAATTTATCGGTTTCAGAGGGTGATCTCGTGGCCTTGCTGGGCCCAAGCGGGTCCGGTAAAACCACCTTGCTTTTGTGTATTAGTCTAATTTTGGACCCCACGGGAGGCAAGATTGTTTTTGACGGTCAAACGATTTTTCAGAAGAATGGCTGGGCGGGGGTAGACATGCGTCGTCTGCGCCGGGAAAAAATAGGCTTCATCTTCCAGTCTCACAACCTGATTCCTTTTCTTACGGCAAGGCAAAATGTACTACTACCTTTGAGCCTAGTGGGCCTCAAGGGAGAAAAGGCTGAGAGCCGGGTGAGGGAGCTTCTGGAACAGATGGAGATCGCCGACCGGGCGGATTACCTGCCGGCCCTCCTTTCGGGGGGTGAGCAGCAGCGGGTGGCCATCGCCCGCGCCCTGGCCAATAACGCTAAGCTGATCCTGGCTGACGAACCCACCGCCTCTCTGGACACCGCCAGAGGTGTGAAGGTTATGGGATTATTAAAGAAGATCGCCAAGGAAAATCAGTCGGCGGTAATTGCGGTGTCTCACGATGAACGGATGATCGAGGGGTTTGACTACGTCTACCGGTTAAAGGACGGGCGTATAGTCGGCGAGAAAACAAACTCAACGTTAAACTGAATCAGGGAAAGGATTCCTCTTATATTTTAGTCAACGTGCAACACCACTGAAAAGCTATTAAATACTACCCATACCTGATCATTCTCTTGAAAGCCCATCTGGCGGGCGTTTTCTGTGGTAACTATAGAGCATAGTTCGGTGCCATCCGGAATACGCACGACATACTCTGTGGTAATCTCCCCCTTATTAATACGCACGATAGTTCCAAAAAATCGGTTTTCAGCTGTGGATTCAGGTTCCTTATCGCTTTTCTGCAAAATCATCCAAGGAGCCTTAACCTCTGCTGTAATTAAATATCCGGTTTTGAGGCCGAGCCTCGACAGACTGTCGTTGGTAATCACCGTTGTTACTGTATCGCCTCCGATGGTGGTCATTTCTACTTTCGCTTGAATATCCCCCTTCTTGATAGAACTGATTTTACCGAAAAAGCTGTTCCGGGCGCTTGTTTTTCGACGAGATTCTTTTTCAATAAAGTATTTTGCCACCTGCTGCATATCATCATCTGAAAAAGCAACATAGGAAGCTATTACGTTGAGTGTTGAATGGCCTAACATCCTTTGAACAACCGGCAAAGGCATATTGCTTTGCATTAATTCCACGGCGCGGGATTTTCGGATAACATCAGGCGCACCCCTCGCAGCCGGGAAGCCGCAGTCTAATGCCCGTTCATAAAATTTACGGCGAACATGGCCGGGGTCCACTTTAAACAAGTTGCCAAGATATTTCTTAAAATAAGGATCATCCAGTGTAGTCTCAAGCTCTCCGGAAAGTGACCCCGGGATCTGGACTTCCCGCGGTAGTCGACCGTCCCCGGCGTTTGTTTTTCCCAAAAGCACTACGTGCCGCTTGAAATCTATATTTTGAAAGGGATCAAGAGCCAGCACTTCGTTCAACTTCGCCCCTGTATACCGTATCAAAAGGAATATCAGCAAGATACGCTTACGGGATAAACGAACGTCAGCCCGTGACGACTCCGAAACCCATGTACGAAATGACTGCTCCATGCGATTCAATTGAACCGTATCAAGACAGTGGGCTTCGTCCTGCATTGAGACAATGCGTGCGTGGCTTGACCGCTCAGTTATCGAAGACCGTTGTAAATGTTGTTTATGCCGAAACATTATGTTGTCTTTATTATAACAGCTCCTGACACACAGATTTTTCCTTCACCGCGTTCATGGCTGCCATACTTTTCAGCATAGCATAATTTTGGTGTAAAACTCTTGGCAGCCTGGTACAGTACATGATAAAGTTAATAACACGAATAGTAAATATTTCGTGCCAATAATTCCAAAGGGAGTTTTTAATGTCTTTTAATATCTCTGGAATAAAAGCCGCTTCTCCTTTTGCATCGCTTATTGTCTTCCAATCTTCCTCTATATTTAAAAACAAAACTCCAGAAAGGGCTTTAATGTTTTTTATAAAAGGGAATTAGATATGACAAATATTTCACTAAAAAATATCTTCCTGGTTTTTCTGAAAATCGGAACCTTTTCCTTTGGAGGGGTCTATTCCATGCTAACCTTTTTTGAGCGGGAGCTGGTTGAAAAACGAAAATGGCTCACACATGACGAATATATTGAGAGTGTAGCTATCGGACAGATGACGCCCGGCCCTCCTATCGTGAATACTGGAATTTGTATCGGATATAAACTGAAAAAAATAAAAGGAGCGTTAACTACTGTGGCAGGCCAGGCGTTTACCGGTACGGTGCTGGCTATCTTACTGGCAGCTTTTTATTTGAAAGCTAAAGATAACGTTCTCCTGATCTCAATCATGAAAGGGGTAGGAGCAGCCGTAGTGGGTTTACTCCTCTCTGTTGTCTACAAGATGGCAAGAAAAACCATCAAGGATTACAAAACGGCTTTATTTGCGCTGGCAGCTTTTTTTGCGCTTGCTGTATTTAAGCTTAATCCTATAGGACTTATCCTGGCTTCGGGCATACTCGGCTTGGTAGTATATGGAAGGAGGACCAAATGATTCTGCTTAAATTCTGCTGGATACTAATTGTCGTTAATGCCCTGACTATCGGAGGCGGGTTTGTCATGCTTCCCATGCTTCAAAAGGAGTTTGTTGAAAAATATCACTGGCTGACCAACAAGGAATTTATGGATGCAATTGCCATCGGGCAGGTCACCCCAGGGCCTCTAACAGTTATGAATGCCTTTATGGGATATAAAATCTACGGCCTGTTAGGTGCAATTATGGCAATGATTAGTTCTTATTTGCCATGTATTATTATTGTCACACTGGTGGCGAAGTATTACTACACTTACAAAAAGTCCGTAATCGTTATTTCAAGTTTCAACGGTATAAAACCTGCTGTTATCGGATTATTAGCGGCTGTGGCTATTTCTCTTGGAAATACCTCGCTTGTAGACCCTATAACCTTCGGGATTGCTATAATTAGCTTCGCTGTTATTGCATTCACAAAGATAGACCCTACTTTTGTTATTATTGGAGCAGGGGTTATGGGGGCTTTATTTCTATAATTAATTCGCCTAAGGCGAATTAATAAACCATCTGTCCTGTAATAAACCTATAAGCCCTTTCATCCTTCGGTTTCTCAAAGAATTCCTTGTTCGGCCCATGGTCAACAATCCTGCCGTCATACATAAATAAGACCATATCAGCAAGCCTCTGCGCCTGAAATATATTATGAGTTACCATGATAATAGTCAGCCTATTATTTCCTTTTAGCTTTGTGATAGCCTCCTCGATAATCGTTGTGCTGTGAGGGTCAAGAGAGGCTGTAGGTTCATCAAGGAAAAGTATTTCAGGTTCTATTACCATCGCCCTTGCAATACCGAGCCTCTGGGTCTCACCGCTTGAAAGTGTAAGTGCAGTATGGTTTTTTTTATGGATTAGACCGACTAACTCCAGAGCCTTGTCAACCCTTTCTTCTATCTCTTTCTTTTTCATTCCACGAATTTTTAGACCATAGGCTACATTCTTAAAAACAGTTGTATTAAATAAACCAATTTTAGGTAAGACAAGGCTTATCCTGCGTCTGAGTTCCGTGTCTTTTCTAACAATGTTACTGCCTGAGGAAAAATTGACTTCTCCAGAGTCAGGACATTCAAGAAGGGCACATATCCTTAGGAATGTTGATTTCCCGCTGCCATTAGGTCCCATCAACACATAGATGCCACTGCTATCAAAGGAAAAGGAACAGTCCCTCAAAACAGGCTTGCCATTATAGTTTTTACTGATATTCGATACTGTCAATCTAAGGCTCATCTACTCACTTATCATTCCTTTTTTCTGAAACAAATGAAGTACTACATTTATAATTAATGAGAGTGTTAAAAGTATTATCCCCAATGCAAGGGCAAGTTCAAAGTTTCCTTTATCGGTCTCGAGGGCAATGGTTGTTGTCATAACTCTTGTATAGCCTGCGATGTTTCCACCGACGATGAGAATCGCACCGACTTCTGCCATAACCCTGCCGAATCCGGCAATAATACCTGATAATATCCCATATCTTGCCTCATTTATTATGGTAATAGCTTTCTGATATGGGGTTGCACCGAGGGTTATTGCAGCCTGTCCAATGATCGGGTCGACAGTAACAATTGCTGAATGGCACAGAGATGCAACAATCGGTAATGCAAGGATCGTCTGTGCCGTCACCATCGCTGACGGTGTATATAGTAAACCCATGAATCCGAGCGGGCCGCTTCTTGATAGAATAAGATAGAGGAAAAGCCCAACAACAACAGGCGGAAGCCCCATAAAGGTGTTCAAAAGGCTGATTATGAAGCCCCTGCCGGGAAATTTCCTTAGACCTATGATAGTACCTGCAGGAACGCCTATGATGGATGATATAATGAGGGCTATTCCTGAGACTTTCAGAGATAAAAATATTATACCCAGCAGTTCCTGATTGAGATTATAAATAAGGGAAAACGCCTTTAAAAAACCTTCTATAATTGAATCCATAATAAAAACAATAAAAGATTATAGTACTAATTCTCAAGGATTTAAGGCCGAAGATCAAAGCCTCCGGCCTTAATGAGTTTTAGAAATAGAACTGTACCATTGCCCTGTATCTGTTGTCATTCTGGTCATCGACAGAAACTGTAGATCCTGGAACAGGGATAAATTCTCTCACAAGATAGCTGTAATCCACAACGAGTTTCAGGTTGTGGCCATAAAAGTAATAGTTGAGACCAACTGTGTATTCCTTCAGGTTATCCTCAATGGCGTTATTAGTTCCTCCATTGACACTTACGAGACCGAGTCCCGAAGCAAGTGATTTTGCTAAGGTATTATCTTCCAGTCTTTCCACATATGCATACCTTGCAACCACCTCGAATTTTTTTGGTATTATGAAGTAGCCTGCATCAAGTCTGTAAGCAAATCTGTCCCATGTATCCCCGCCTGACCTGTCTTGTTCAAACCTTTCAAACCCATATTCAGAGTCAGCAGAAAAACCTCTGTACCTGAACAGGGCAGCAAGATTGTATCCGGAACCATTATAATCATAGGAATTCACTGATTGTTCTGTCCCGTATGTTGAACTCCGGACTTTGTTTAACCGGTCTGTATCGTGGAAACCTGAGACGAGGAAACAGACCTTAGGGGTTTTACTGTAGTCTATGTCTCCCTGCTGGAGTAAATTATATTTACCGAAGGGATTTATGGAGATTCTGCCTACCCAGAGATGACCGCTGTCATGATTAGGGAGTCCCTTTGAATTCCTGCCATTATAAACACCAGCCCAGTACTGTAAGAATCCATCCTGGTCAAAGAGATTAATGTCGCCTTGAAGTTGAACTCCCTGAGATCTGAAGAGATGAAGACCACCTAATGGAAACTTTGTAACGCTATCTTCAGTACTGACCTGGAAATTGGCATTTCCACCGGGCCATTTTCTCGTATCGTCCTTTCCATACGCATCTGTCTCACCGGAAAAAATACTGCGTTCCACCCCATTCAGCAGACTAGCAGACTGCCAGAAGTGAAGACCATAAGGGAGTTTGGAACGTCCGAACTGGACCTGTGCATAAGGATACTTCTTCCAGGTCACGTATGCGTCGTGCAGGTTGACGGCGCCGGTCGGTTCTAACTGAATATGAAAGAAATATGTCCAGTCTTTATTTGGTGCGTTTCCGCTAAAGACGACCCTTGCTCGCCTTAAGAAGAAGTTGCTCCAGTCCTCATCATTAGCATTAACAGTCCTGTCGAAGGGCAGGTAGGTGTAGCGGAACTGAAGAAACAGATTTGTCTTTAAGAAGAAATTTTCATCCGGTGTCTTTACATAAAAACCCTTATCATATCCGGCCTGTATTCCTTTCTTCGCTGCTTCTACGAACTTTTTTTCAGCCTCGATAGTCCTGGTCTGCGTCTCAACCTGTGTTTTTTCCATATCCTCTATCTTCTTTTTCAGGATAGTCTGCTCTTCGATTAATCGCTCCATCTGTTTCTTAAGCTGTTCCATCTCCACTGGGTCTGCTGCCTTAGCAGACAAAATCCATATCGACGTAACAAAAATAGCGGCCACCAAAAAGACACAAAAATTCTTCATCTGATAACCTCCTCCTTTATTATTTTGCATTGGGAATGAATAATGGATTTCCGTTTTTATCTTTGAAAGATCCGATAGCCTGCTGTCCTTCCTTTGAGATGAGCCAGTTGACAAATTCCATCGACTCTTTGTATTTAACATGCTTGTGTTTTTGAGGATTCACCGCCATCACTCCATACTGATTAAATAAGATGGGGTCGCCTTCGAGGACAATTATCATCTCCAGTTTGTCCTTGTCTTTTGTTGCAAGCCAGGTACCCCTGTCTGTGAGGGTATATGCCCGCTTTTCGTTGGCGATCCTCTGGGTCTTTTCCATACCCTGACCTACTTCGAGATACCATTTCTGCCCTTTGGGTTCTATGCCGGCTTTTTTCCATATCGATAATTCTTTCGTGTGAGTGCCAGAGTTATCTCCCCTCGAAACAAATGGCGTGGTGGAATTTTTTGCAATTTTCTTGAACGCCTTATCAGCCGACTTTATGCCCTTTATCTTTGCAGGATCGTTATCAGGGCCGATAATAACAAAATCGTTATACATCACGTCGTGGCGATTAACGAAATATCCTTCTTTAACTGATTTTAATTCCAGATCTTTTGCATGACAAAACACTAAATCCGCATCACCCCTTCTGCCTATCTCAATAGCAGCACCTGTACCGACAGCCACAACATCAATCTTGATTCCTGTCTTTTTCTCAAAGATAGGCAGGATGTAATCAAATAATCCTGAGTTCTGCGTGCTTGTTGTTGAAGCACATCGTATCCTTGTTTCAGCAGATACACTTACAGCAGAAAAAACTAATAAAATTGATAAAACTGCAAAAAACCCCTTAAATGATCTCATTTCTTGTTCTCCTTAGAAGTGTTTTTATTTTTTACCCATTACCGAAGGTATAGCATCCGGATAAAAAAGATTGATGCCATGTTTTACATAATTTGCTATGATACGTTGGCCTTCAGGTGATGTGGCAAAGGCGATAAAATCCATTGCCTCTCTATATTTAACATTTGGGAATTTGTCAGGATTGACTGCAATGACACTGTAATTATTTTTTAACACAGGGTCACCTTTAAAAAGCACCTTTAAATCAATTTTTGTTTCATATTTGAGAAGCGTCCCCATATCACTCAGCGTGTAAGCCTTCTTCTGATTAGCTAATATTAAAGTATCTCCCATTTTAGACCCGGCCTCAAAATACCATCCTTTTCCTTTTGGGTTGATACCGGTATCATCCCAGATATCTAATTCCTTGATATTCGTGCCGGAATCGTCACCCCTCGATACAAATGGAACTCCCTTCTCAGCAATTTCCTCAAATGCTTCTACAGCCGTTTTTACCTTGCCCACCTTTGCAGGGTCTTTCGCGGGACCTGCGATGACAAAATCGTTGTGCATTACTGCCCTTCTGTTCACACCATATCCTTCAGCAATAAATTTTTCCTCCCGAAAAGGATCGTGCACAAAGAGCATATCGGCCTCACCCTTTTTAGCTATCCGTATTGCCTTACCTGTACCCACAGCGATAATTTCAACTTTTACACCATACAGAGTTGACTTCTCATACGCAGGAATGAGAATGTCAAAAAGGCCTGAATTCTGGGTACTTGTGGTCGATGCTATCACAAGTTTTGTTTTTTCCTTTGGCATCTTAACCTCCTTATCCTAATTTGAATATTTGATTCATTTACCTACCAGATCGAAAAAAATCAGTGCAGGGCTCCTACTTGGTATCTTCGACCTCAAGCCGATCGTAGCCTATGCCCACGCCACTTTCTTTAAAAACGAAGCCAAAACAAAAACCCTGCACTTCTTATGAAATCCGCTATCCTCTGAGTAGAGATATTAGATACTCTTGTGTTGCTCAAAAATAAAACTTTGCAAGGTGAAAGTCAAATTCATTATATTCATCAAAAAAATGAATTATCTTCATGGTTGTGTTTATTGACACTATCTCTTTGAGCACTTACAATATTGCCTATGGAAGACCACAGGCTAAAGGCGTTCTCTCTCGTCGTTGAAATGAAGAGTTTCTCAAAGGCAGCAGAAGCCAAGTTCATGACTCAATCTGCCATGAGCCATCTCATAAAGAACCTTGAAGATGAGCTTGAAGTAAGACTGCTCAGCAGAAAAGGGAAGAATGTCATACCAACACCTGCTGGAAGGATCTTTTATGAGCATGCAAAAAAAATACTCGAAGATTATAAAACTATGGGAAACGATATTTATAATCTTGTTAAGAAGGTAAAGGGCCCCCTTTATATAGGGGCAAGCACAACTGTGGCTACATATTTACTGCCACAGGTTTTTTACGATTTTGCAAAAAGTTATCCTGAAGTCCGGATACATCTCTCAGTCTCAAATACAGAAAAGATAATCAATGAACTTCAGCAAGGAAAAATTGATATAGGAATCGTTGAGGGAAATGTAAAAGATAGGAGAATTATTTTAGAAGAAATTGCAGAGGATGAGATAGTGTTAATTGCTTCTGATGACAATCCCCTGACGAAGGAAAAGCATGTTACTCCACATGATCTTATATCCCAACCGTTCATAATGCCTGAAGCAGGTTCTGGTATAAGGGAATTTATTGATGATTTTTTACGAATGATGAAAATAGATCCGCAGGAAATAAATGTATTAATGACCCTCGGAGATCCGGAATTGTTAGTCCATATGGTCCAGTCAGGATTGGGCATCTCTTTTGTCTCAAAATGGTCTATTTTCAGAGCAATAAAGGATGGAGCGATCAAGCTTTTAACGATGCCAGGGAAAAGACTCTATAGAAAATTTTACCTCGCCAGGTTTGATAAAGAGCCGTCAAGCATGGTTGCGAGAACTTTCCTTGAATTTCTTAAAGGGTATCGATTCTTCATCCCGTTTTAGACTACTAAAAATAAAAACATTATTATTTATCGGAAATTTTGAGGCATATCGAAACACAGCCTTTATTATATTTGACAGATATTCATTCCTGTGATAATTTTAATTTCAGATAAATCAATAAAAGGAGGGATAACCGATGACTTGTAAACCAGGACATACGAGCACAAAAAAGACTGCGAAGAAACCAGCTACAAAAAAGACAAAAAAGTAAGCTCAACTCAGATAAGCAATGCTCTACAATAAGGGCGGCTTAAAGCCGCCCTTATTCCTCTCAGTTAAAATCTCATGTATGGATCTGGGTAAATATATAAAACTATTTTTTTAATGCCCTCTCGTGCAATCGCAATTTTGCCGGTCCGCATGAACTCTTTTATCCCCATTGGCTTCAGGAGTTCTACGATTGCCTCTATCTTCTTCTCATCACCTGTAACCTCTATTGTATATGTCCTCTGGCTTGAATCTACAACTCTTCCCCTGAATATTTCTGCAAGTCTGAGAACCTCCGCTTTGTCTTCCTGTTTTGGTGCAACTTTTATCAGCACCATCTCCCTCTCAACATGCTCAAGCTCAGTCATGTCCACAACCTTAATAACATCTATGAGTTTGTTGAGCTGTTTTGTTATCTGCTCTATTATCTGGTCATCACCGCTTGTAACTATAGTCATGATTGATATCTGCGGGTCTATCGTTTCCCCGACAGAAAGGCTCTCAATGTTATACCCTCTTCCGCTGAAAAGACCTGAAATCCTTGAAAGAACCCCGAATTTATTTTCAACAAGAAGTGAGATTGTATGCCGCATTTACTTCACCGCCTTCAGCTTCTTTTCAGCCTTTTCTTCCGGCTTTTCAAATAACATCTGGTCTATTGGCGCACCAGGAGGCACCATTGGAAAGACCTTTTCCTTCCAGTCGACGACAAAGTCCATAAAAACTGTCCTTTTTGTCTTGAAGGCCTCTTTCAATACAGGCTCGACCTCACCAGGTTTTGTTGCCCTTAGCCCAACTGCGCCATATGCTTCTGCAATCTTAACAAAATCAGGGACACTCTCATCAAGCTTTGTATGAGAGTATCTTTCACTGAAAAATAGTTCCTGCCATTGTCTCACCATGCCAAGGTATCTGTTATTAAGTATCGCTACCTTAACAGGCAGTTTATTGATTACTGCGGTTGCAAGCTCCTGAATATTCATTTGTATGCTTCCATCGCCTGCTATATCAATCACAAGCTTATTCGGATGTGCAAGCTGTGCACCGATTGCAGCAGGAAAACCATAACCCATTGTTCCGAGACCACCTGACGTCAGCAGGGTTCTCGGTTTATCAAATTTGTAGAACTGGGCTGTCCACATCTGGTTCTGGCCGACCTCAGTTGCGATGATTGCGTCTCCTTTTGTAAGTTCGTGAATCTTTTCAACAACAAACTGGGGTTTTATCACCTCATTGCTGTAAGTATATGTTAACGGCCTTTCCTTTCTCCAAGCATCTATCTGCTTCAGCCATGCCTTGCAAACCTCATTCCATTGCTCTTTCACCTCTTCTTTTAAAACCTTGTTCAAGACTGTAAGAACCCTCTTTACATCTCCGACTATCGGAATATCCACACGCACATTCTTCCTTATCGAAGTCGGGTCAATATCTATATGGATTATCTTCGCGTGTGGTGCAAAGGCATCAATTTTGCCTGTAACCCTGTCATCAAATCGCATGCCTATTGCGATCAGCAGGTCAGACTCCTGTATCGCCTTATTTGCGTAATAAGTGCCATGCATTCCGGGCATGCCGAGTGAAAGTTCATGGGTTCCGGGAAAACCACCAAGTCCCATCAAGGTCATTGTTACGGGGATATCAGTATATTCGGCAAGCTCTTTTAATTCTTTAGAACCTCCGGAGAGTATTACACCGCCGCCAGCAAGGATAACCACTTTTTTTGACTTTGCAATCAAATGTGCTGCCTGAGTTATCATCCACTTATTGCCTCCATAAGTTGGGTTATAACTCCTGATCTTTATTTCCGGCCATGTGAACTCTGTCTTTGATGCTGTTACATCCTTTGGAAGGTCTATAAGCACAGGGCCAGGACGGCCTGACATTGCAATATAAAATGCCTCTCTTACAATTCTTGATAAATCCCTTACATCCTTTGCAAGATAATTATATTTTGTGCAGGGCCTTGAAATACCGACTATGTCAGCCTCCTGAAATGCATCATTGCCTATGAGCATAGTCGGCACCTGTCCAGAAAATACAACAAGCGGGATGGAATCCATTGAGGCATTGGCAATCCCTGTTACTGTATTTGTAGCCCCTGGGCCTGAGGTCACAAGAGCAACCCCTGGCTTCCCTGTTGACCTTGCATAGCCATCTGCTGCATGAACTGCTCCCTGCTCGTGTCTTGTGAGGATTAGCTGGATGTCCTTATTGTCATAAAGGCGGTCAAATATATTAAGGACAACACCACCCGGGTAACCGAATATGTGTTTTACACCCTCTTTCTTTAGAGATTCAATAAATATCTCGGCGCCAGAAATCTTCATATTATCCCTCATTGCTCCTTTAAAAAATTACATAATTTTAACATAAAAAGTTATTAAAATGTCCATAAAGCCTAACTAATACAAACGCATTAAATGGGGTGTCATTCCCGCTCGTCGGGAATCTTTTTTAAGAAGGACTCCAGACAAGCTGGAGTGACAACCTGCTCTGAATATGTCAATATACTTATTGCTTTTGTATTAATTCAACATATGGATGTAGTGGCTGTAACTTTCTGTACGTGTCAAACAGGGCAGGTTTTGCTATAATGATGTGAATTGCAGTCAGTATAAGTCAGGGACAAATGAAATGCCCTGGAACCAAGTTTGACCCTGATTTAGTGTCTAAGTTCATAGAGGTATTGGAAGATATAAAAGAATGATAAAAAGGTAGATATGGAGCTTGAATATTAGTGGAAAAATTCAGGAGACGACTGATACTTTCCGCTGCGCTGATAGTCCTCATCATATCATTCGGCACTGCCGGCTATATGAGCATAGAGAGATGGAGTTTTTTAGATTCCATCTATATGACCATAATAACTATAACTACTGTTGGCTTTAAGGAGATACATGACCTGTCGTTTAGCGGCAAATTATTTACAATTATTCTTATTATAGGTGGTGTAGGGACTGTATTATATGCACTTGGTACAGGTGCAAAACTTGTTTTAGAGGGTGAATTACAAGAAATATTCGGGAGGAAGAGATTGGAAAAAAAATTAAAAGAATTAAAAGACCATTATATTATTTGCGGGCATGGCAGGATGGGAAAGATAATAGCCAGGGAATTAAAGCATGAGAATTTAAATTTTGTTGTTATTGAAAAGAACCCTGATACCCTCAGGGAAACAGAAGATGTTCTTTTTCTCGAGGGAGATGCTGCAAAAGATGAAACATTAAAAAAAGTTGGGATAGAAAAGGCAAAATGTCTGATATCAGTACTGCCTACTGATGCAGAAAATCTTTTTGTAGTTTTGAGCGCCAGGGGATTAAATCCCAACCTTTTAATAGTTGCAAGGGCAGGTGAAGAAGGTTCGGAGAAAAAACTTTTACGAGCAGGTGCTGACAGGGTTGTGTCGCCATACCATATCGGTGGACTCAGAATGGCACATACAGTATTAAAACCTGCTGTTGTAGATTTTATAGAATTTGCCACTAAGAGTGGCAATATTGATTTACAGCTTGAGGAAATAACCATTCAGGAAGATTCCAAACTTGCAGGGCTCACGCTGGATGAGTGCGGTATAGGAAGAGAGCTTGGGGTTATAATTGTAGCTATCAAACAACTGAACGGCGAGATGAAATTCAATCCCACATTCCGCAGTGCTATAACGGCGGGAGATACATTAATAGCCGTAGGTGAAACATCAAAACTGAAGATACTCGAGGATATGGCAATGGGTAAAAAATAGGGTTATTTCATCACAGCCCCGCTGCCCGCGGAACTAACCATCCTTGCATATCTTGAAAGATAGCCCTTTGTTATCTTGGGCCTCGGCGGTTTCCATTTACTGAGCCTTTCTTTTATCTCTTTATCAGATAAAAGAACATCTATTTTCCTATTCGGGATATCAATCCTTATCCTGTCCCCATCTCTGAGAATCGCTAATGTACCACCTTCCATTGCCTCTGGTGATATATGTCCTACGCAAGGGCCTCTTGTGCCGCCTGAAAACCTTCCATCTGTTATAAGTGCGACTGAGTCACTCAATCCCATTCCCGCAATGGTCGCTGTCGGAGAGAGAAGTTCTCTCATCCCGGGACCTCCTTTCGGCCCTTCATACCTTATAACAACAACATCCCCCGGCTTTACCTTTCCATCAAGAATTGCCTTCATACCCACTTCTTCTGAATCAAACACCTTTGCCACACCTTCAAACTTTAGCATGTTTTTACTTACAGCAGACTGTTTAACAACAGAGCCATCGGGTGCAAGGTTGCCCCTGAGTATTGCAATGCCGCCTTCCTCGTGATATGCCCTATTAAGCGGCCTTATGACATTTTCATCTATAACTTCTGCGGAATCGGCAATCTCAAAGATCCTTTTACCGCTGACTGTAATATTGTTATGCAGGCTTTTCCTCAATCTTTTCATTAATGCAGGAATACCGCCTGCCCAGTCAAGGTCTTCAAGGTAATGTTCACCACCTGGCAGCATGTTGGCAAGATGAGGGGTCTTTTTACTCAACACATTGAATGTCTCAAGTGGAAGCGCTACGCCTGCATCATGGGCTATTGCGGGGATATGAAGAACAGTGTTTGTTGAACCACCAAGGGCAAGGTCAACCATTATTGCATTTTCAAATGCCTTTCTTGTCATTATCTTTCTTGATGTAACATTTTTCTTTATTAATTCAACAATATGTTGCCCGCTTTCAAAGGCAATCCTTCTCTTATCAGCAGATACAGCGAGTAAGGTTGCACACCTTGGAAGGCTCATGCCAAGTGCCTCTGTGACACATGCCATTGTATTTGCAGTGTACATCCCCTGACACGAGCCGGCACCTGGACATGCACACATCTCAAGGGCTTCAAGTTCATCCTTTTTAATCAAACCTTTTTTATACTTCCCAATTGCTTCAAACGTGTCATTAACCAAAGATAATCTCTTCCCCCTCAGACGACCAGAAAGCATAGGACCAGCGGTAACAACTATTGATGGTATATTTATCCTTGCAGCAGCCATAAGCATACCGGGTGTAATCTTATCACAATTTGTAAGAAGCACAAGGCCGTCAAGCTGATGAGCCTCTGTAATCGTCTCCACCATATCTGCAATCAGATCCCTTGATGGAAGTGAATAATGCATACCTTTATGTCCCATTGCAATACCATCACATATACCGGAAAGCCCAAAAAAGAACGGATAACCGCCAGCAGTATGTACCCCTTTTTCTATAAATCTCTCAAGGTCACGCATGCCTATGTGACCAGGAATAATATCAGTAAAACTTGTTGCAACCCCAATAAATGGTTTTTTCATCTCGCTTTTTGGAATACCTGTTGCATAAAGAAGTGCCCTGTGCGGAACACGCTCCAGCCCTTCTTTTATTATTCTGCTTCTCATCATGATAATAATACCCCTTCTTTGATTATGTAGTTAGCAGTTATAGCTGACGCACTAAATACCTTTTTTCTTATATTCCCTTACAAGTTCTGCCATCTTATCCTTCTTGGAAAGTTTCTGTTTCTGAATCTTTTTCCTCTCAACCTCTTCCTCTGGGGTAAGATAGCGTTTGCTGTCAATCTCTGCAAGAAGTACATCAAGATTTCTGTGTTCTTCACTGAGCCTTTTGAACTCCTCATTTTCTCTCTTTAAGAATTCAACAATCTCATGTTCCTTCAATTTTACCTCCTATTTTAAGGCGTACCTGTAAAATCTTACTTTAGACCTTTCATTATATCTTCTTAACAATCCTTTCTGCAAGCTTATATGAATTATCTATAGAGTCATTAACCCCGATACCGCGATAAGCGTTACCGGTGAGATATAACCCTTTGAATCTGCTGATAATTTCACTAATTGTCTCAAGCCTTTTTTCGTGCCCTAATGAATACTGGGGTATACCTTTTTCATGCTTGTAAACCTTAACAAAATCAGGTTGTACCCTTATATCCATGATGTCCTGTAACTCGTCTATAACAATATTTATCAGCTTATCCTCATCCTGCAGTGCGAGTTCGGACTTTCTGACGCCGCCGAGCATGCTCCTGAGTAACACATAACCTTCAGGTGCCCTGTTTGGGAATATGCTTGAATCCCACAGTGTTCCGAGTATCTTTCTGCCTTCTCTGTTAGGGATAAGGAAACCAAATCCGTCAAGAGGCTGTTTTATCTTATCCTGCTTATAGCCAAAACATACAACTGAAATCGAGGGATAGAAGATTTCACCAAGGGTTAAAGAAAGGTTTTTGTTAATACCCTTCATCATCTCTGAAGTCGCATATGCCGGTGTTGCAATAACAACCGCTTCTGCCTCAAGATTTGAACTATCAGAGAGATAGATAATATATTTGTCGCCTTTTTTATCAACTGAGACTACCCTGCTGTCTGTCTTAAGCCTTTCTCCAAGATAACCCTTGAGGGCATTTATTATTACCCCCATACCGTCATAAAATGATGTAAGAACTCCACCAGGCCCCGGCCCTATCTTCTTCCCTGATTTTTTAGCCTCTTTCTGGAGTTTTATCATAGCCCTAATAAGGCTGCCGTATTTTTTTTCGAGTTCATATATCCTCGGGAAACAACTCTTAAGGCTCATGGCCTCAGGGTCGCCTGCATAAATGCCCGACACCATTGGGTCTATTAACTTTTCATATGCCTCTTTTCCAAGCCGCCGCCTTGCAAAGTCAGCAAGTGTTTCATCATTCCCCTTTCTTTTCGGAACAAGGATTTCATATAAAATCCTCAGACGTCCATAGAGGCTCAGGAGATTTGAAGAGAAAAACGAAATAGGCGATTCAGGTAAAAGATGAAGTTTCTTATCAGAAAATATATATCTCTTCCGTGCTGTATCGCTGCTTTTTAAAGCAGTAATTGCAAGCTTCCTAACGAGTTCAAGTGTCCTCGGCCTGTTATCGAGAAAACCGTTAACACCACCTTCGCACAAAAAACCATCCACCTTATCAGTCCATATCTTGCCGCCTGCCTTTTTCTCGGACTCAAGGACAACAATGTCTAAAGAAGGTTTATGCTCAAGTAGAAAATATGCCAGAGAAAGGCCGGAAATTCCTCCTCCGACAATAACCAACCTCATTTTATATCCAACTGTTTAATCTTTAAAATTCATCCCGCCTGGCATCTGAATTTTCTTATACCCCCCTGACTACCCACACCAATTTTAAGGCCTTAAAATTATTTTTGTCAATTTCAGTTCAGTGACTTAAAAATAGACATATCATGCTATATTTTTTTATAGTACATAATTTAAGACCCAAGATAGGTAATTTTTTATACAATATAACAATATGAAACATTCATGTTTTAAAAAGACACACAGTATAATGAAAGTTAGTAATCCCCCCACGCCCCCCTTTAGAAAAGGGGGGTGAGGGGGGATTTGAGGTATTCTCAGGTGAAAGATACTATCAGAGATCCGCTGAAACGGAAAAAACTGAGAAGACTTTTATATCTTTTAAGTTTTGTAGTCATTATCGGCCTTACAACACTTATCTTGAGAGGCCCTTACATATCGAATACCCTGAAAAAAATTATACTCCCGGAATTAGAGGCTACATTCGGACAGAAGGTCATAGCACAGAAGATTTACATCAATATATTCCCATTATTCATAGAGGCAAAAGGTCTGAAGGTTTTTGATGAAGACGGCAACAGAATATTAATTACAAACAGGGTAAAAGGATATTTTGAGCTTTCAGGACTTTTAAGAAAGCGTCTTTCTATTAAGAGGCTTGTAATAAAGGAACCTGATATCTCTACAAATGGAGAACAACTCGACGAAATAATTAAGAGTGTCAAAACATATATTGAAAAGGATAGAAAGAGGGCATTTAAGGTCAAGATAAAGGTAATTGAGGTTATTAACGGTGTTGTTTCTCTCAGGGATAACGATTTAAAAGGCATGGTAAACATCAAAGGGCTTACAGGTGAGTTAATCATGGGCGCGAACCCCAGGCTTAAGACGGCCGCAAAAGAATTTGTTTTAGAAAGAGAAGGATGGCCAAAGATTAAGTGTGATATAAATACTTCAATAGTATTAAAGGGTAACATGGTTGAGATAAAACGTTTTGAAGTCGGTTCTTATGGCTCAAGGTTCAGGGGTGAAGGTTTTTATTCTAAAGGTAAGGGCGCTCTGAAAACCGAGATAGCCCTGCTTGTTGATTCTGTGAAGCGTATTTTTAACCTCAGACAGAAAGGTGATGGAAGGGTCTTTGCTAAAGGTGAGGTAAGACTTGAAAAAATTCAAAATTCAAAATTCAAGATTCAAGACTTGAAAGACATTTTTGTAGATCTAAAAGTCAGCGGTGATTTTTATCTCCAGACATTAATGGAACTACTTAAGGTAAAGGAGCAGGTAGAGGGGCTTGTTGATTTTGATGGGAAGATAACAGGACCTCTCTCCAATCTCTCTGGAAAGGCAAAGGCAAGACTTCGAAATGGAAACCTTTTCAGTGTTGATATAGATTCACTCAGTTGTAAGGTTCTTTACCACGATGGGATAATGAGATTCGAAAAAGGTGACGCATTATTATATAACGGTACAGCTCAAGCCGATGTATCTTTAAATCTTCCCGGCGCTGAGTTCTTTACCTTGAATGTAAAGTTTAAATCAATAGACAGCAGTGCTGCACTCAAACTAATCGGATGGGAGCCCGGGATACCCGCAGGCAAGGTAGATGGAGAGCTTTCAACATCAGGCAGCCAATTTAATCCGGATGGATGGTTTGTCTATAAGGCGCATCAACCTTCAACAAACAACGTCCTCGGCAGAATAAAAGATATAAAGGGAACTTATTCCATAAGGGGTGATATTTTATCTTTGTTGGATATACAGTTAAATACATCCCTGTCCAATCTGAATGTAAACGGTCAGGTTAATCTCGCAAATAAAACCCTCAGCCTTAAAAACAGGCTTTATATAGATGATGTCTCTGATTTCACACTTCCTTATTACAAAGGAGCTAAAGGCCGTGGGGATTTTTCCGGAGAAATAACCGGTTCGTTTGATAATCCAAAAATATCCGGAAAGGCTAATCTATCGGGTGTATCCGTAGAAGGGTATAAGGTAAACACTGTTACATCTGATTTCTCATATGAAAAAAATCTACTTGATATACATGAATCTGTCTTCAGGTCACCCGGCGAAGAGCACAATATAAACGGTAAGATATATTTTCCACAAGCAAAGGAACTCTTTGATCTTTCAATGCCAGTGTATAACCTTAAGGCAGCATTTAAGAACGCAGAGTTTGGACAGGCTGTGCAGATGTTCTATAAAGATTTTACAGCAAAAGGAAGGCTGAATGCAGATATCAAAATAGGGGGTAAGGATAAAAACGTTGATGTATCCGGACGTGCCTTTATAGAGAAGGCGCTGTTATATAAGGTTCCGGTTGATTCTGCATCCATGGACTTTTCATATTCAAATAAAGAGCTTTCTTTTAAAAAGGCTAAAATTACAAAGGGCAAATCCATTCTGACTATAGAAGGTGACATTTCACATGATAAGAGATTCTCTTACATGGCCTCATCCAAAAGGTTTTTGATAAAGGACATAGGATTAGATCGCATGCCTGATGATGCTGTTTTAAGCCTGCGATCAGAAGGTCACGGTCATTTTGAAAACCCTGACATTACACTTAGCGCTAAGGTTAGTGGTGGTACTTTTAAAGGCAAAAATATGGGCAGCGGCACTATAAACGCTTCGATTAGGAACAGAGATATCTCATTGAACGCTGCATTGTTCAATGAAAAAATGAGGCTCAGGGGAAATGGACATCTCGACGATAAGTTGCCATGGAGTGCTGAACTATATATCCAGCCAGCCAGATATGATTTTATTGTCAGTTCAATTTTGAAGGATGTGCCGGAAGACCTGCAGCTTGATCTTGAAGGCCGTGTAGAAATGAAGGGGGACAGAAAACACATTACAGCCTCGGCAAACATAAACCACTTGACACTTTCACTCTTTGGACAAACCTTTTCGAATAATTCTGATATAAAATTTTTACTTGATAACAGAAAACTGTCTTTAACAGCATTTAGAATTAAGAGCGGCGCAACTTCATTTAGACTCCAGGGCAGAATGGAAATTGGCAAGGAATATGACATTCTATTCGATGGTAGCTCTTCTCTTTCACCATTGAAAGGCATGTCAAAGAAAATAGGATATCTTAAAGGAGATGCAGATTTTGTCTTCTCAATTATGGGCAAATGGGAAAGACCTGAGATAAATGGAGGGATGAATGTATCAAATGCCTCTTTTGGTCTTAGAGATTATCCTACCTATATCAGTTCTATGTACGGCTACCTATATATAGATAAGAACAGGATTGTTGTGCAGAGGATTTTCGGGAAAATAGGAGGCGGCGATATAAATATATCAGGTTTCGTTTACCTTAAGGCATTTCGTATAAAAAGATTTTACTTAGAAGCTAACCTCGATAATATAACAACTTCAATTTCAAAGGATTTTAATATAAATTTTAATGGTGGACTTCTATATAAGGGGACACTGGATGCTCAGGGCATTACTGGCGATATAAAGATAAACAGGGCAAGGTATAAAGAAATGGTAGAGTGGAGGTCATGGCTTCTGACAGCAAAGGCAAAAAAGAAACCCAAGACTGATGTATCCGTGTTTGAGAGGGCAAAACTAAATATAAGGATTTCAGGCAGTGACAATATTTCTATTGATAACAACATTGCGAGGGCTCTTGTTAGGGGAGATATGATATTAAAAGGGTCAATATCGAGCCCTGTATTGCTTGGCAGGCTTGAGTTGACAGAGGGATATGTTTATTTTAGAAATAATGAATTCAGGATAATCTTTGCCAGCGCTGATTTTACAGATCCCAACAGGATCAAGCCGGTTATGAATCTTACAGCCGAAACTATTGTAAATGGATATTCAATCAGATTGAATCTTGAAGGGCAGATGGATCACTTCAATCTTGCCTTGTCTTCTGTCCCGCATCTCGAAGAGGTCGATATCCTTGCCCTTCTTACAGTAGGTCAGGTAGGGAAACAACTTAAAGGTCTTGAAGGCGGTATTGGCGCAGGAGAAGCAACATCATTTCTGACAGGCAAGGTACAGGATGTTCTTGAAGAAAGGCTGAGGGCTATAACAGGCTTAGACCGATTCCAGGTTGATCCGTCTGTCTCAAAAACTACCGGCTCAGTAGGGCCCAGGGTAACCGTATCAAAAAGGCTTATTGGCGATAAGTTATTTGTAACCTATACAACCTTAGTTGGCTCTACGGAAGAACAGATACTCAAGCTTGAATATCTACTCGATAAAAATATTTCTCTTATTGGAATCAGGGATGAAAAGGCAAGTATAGGAGGTGATGTAAAGTTCAGATTCGAGTTCAAATAAATAAGGAACGGAAGGCAGAAGATAAAAGGTTCCTCGCCCTTATCTTTTATTGCTTACTACTTACTGCTTACCTTTTGATGTTTTTTACTTCTGAGGCTGCAGGTTCAGTGGTCGGTGAGATAGAAATCAACGGGCTTTACTCTATAAGTAAAGACGAGTTCCTTTATATTCTCGACATTAATCCCGGCAAGCAAATAAATGAAGAAAGTGTAAGGCTGGGCATAAAAAGGGCATTTTTAAAAGGGATGTTTGAGGATATTTCTGTTGAGACAATTGATGGCGAAAGAGCGAAGGTTATCATTAATGTAAAGGAGAGAAATTTTATAAAAAACATTTATGTAGAAGGTGATTATCCGCTTTCCAGAAAGACAATAAAGAAATTATTTCCCTTAAAAGAGGATCAGGTTTTGATATGTGATGTACTTGAAAAAGCTATGGTAGATCTAAGACATGAGTTAGCGCTGCGAGGTTTCCCACATGCCGGTGTTAATGCAGAGATCAAAAAATTAAAGGAACCATACAGGGTAAATATACATCTCCAGATTAGTGCGGGTGACCCGGAAAGAATAAGAGAAGTAAATATCTCCGGTGCAGGCGATGAAGTAAAGGCTGTAATGAAATTATCCGATGGAGATATATATGACCGGTTAATTTTAAAAAAAGACATCGAGAGGATCAAGGCATACTATAAAAATAAAAAATACTTCAAGCCTGTTATAGGTCCATACACCTATACTGATGGAATCCTCCATATTTCTGTTAATCCAGGTAAACGTCTGCAGATTTCTATAGAAGGTAATAATGCTGTTCCCACAAATGCCCTTCTTAAAGAGATTCCTTTTTTTGAGGCAGAAGAGTTTAGTGATGATATTATAGAAGAGGCAGTGCATAAGATGTTATCCCTCTACCACAGGGGGGGGCATCCCTTTGCACAGATAGCCCCTGTTATAACTTCAAGCGATGATGTCATAAGTCTCAATTTCTTCATCTTTGAAGGAGTTAAGGTAAGTATTAGGACGATTAAGTTTAGTGGTATAAGTCTGCCAGAAAAGAATCTTAAAGAGATTATGTCCCTTAAAGAAGGAGGCATTTATAATCCGGACATTATTGGGACGGATAGGGAAACACTTAAAGATTTCTATAATGCCCTCGGATACCTGACAGCCAATATCGAAGAGTTTCAGACAAATCCCCCCTTCCCCCCTTTAGTAAAGGAGGTCGGAATCGACTCGTACCGAGGTGAAGGGGGATTACCAAATAAAATAGATATAATTGTCAGGATAAATGAAGGATTAAAAACAGAGATCGAGAGGGTAAATGTTATAGGAACAAATCTTGTACCCGAGGCAGAGGTAAGAAAGGCAATTAATATAAAACCGGGGGATGTATACAACGATTTTGATATCTCTGATGCAAGATTCAGAGTGATTGACTTATACAATACCTATGGTCTTACCGAAGCAGTTGTATCAATAAAGAGAGAAGGCATTGGTCAAAAAACATCCTTAACCTTCCAGATAGATGAGGGCGCCGAAACACTATTTGGCAAAACAATAATTGTCGGGAATAATAACACAAAATATGCAGTCGTAAGAAGGGAGTTACAACAAAAAGAAGATACGCCTTTTAATTACCGCATCCTTACAAAAGAAAGGCAGAAGCTTTACAAACTAGATTTATTTACAGATGTTGATATGGAAGTGCTTGACAGGTATGACCACAAAAAGGATGTCCTGATAAAATTGCGCGAGGGCAATGCAGGCGCGGTCGAACTAAGTTTTGGATATGCTGAATATGAAGGCTTCAGGGGAATTTTTGATTTGAGTTACAGGAATCTCTGGGGCATGAACAGACAGGGTTCATTAAGGTTTGAGCTGAGCTCACTTGAGAAGCGGTATATATTACAGTATTCTGAACCATGGTTTCTGGGCATACCTTTACAATTCAGGGCATTCTTACTCAGTGAGGACAAAAAGGAAATAAACATTGATACCAGAGAGACCCGATACAGATTAATAAGACATACTGCTACTGCTGGTTTTGAAAAAAAAATCGGTGACAGTTTAAAGTCTGAATTGTACTATGAGTTTTCTCTCGTGAATACATTTGATGTAAAACCTGATGTTATCCTGAGCAGGGAGGACACAGGCGCTCTTGTCATAAGCGGCATAAGGCTTGGAATTATTTATGACACAAGGGATAATCCATTTTATCCCGAAAAAGGAATCCTCTCAGGAATCTCGGTTAAACTCACTTCGCCTGTTTTTCTCTCGGAAACAAGCTTTATAAAACTTATGTTCTATGGTAATGCCTATCAAGAACTTATCAAAGGGGTTGTTTTTGCCATATCTTTGAGAGGTGGTATTGCTCAGGGTTACCTTAAGACTGATGAACTCCCTATTGTCGAGAGATTCTTTCTCGGCGGCAGAACAACTGTAAGAGGTTATGAGCAGGATACCCTTGGTCCAAAAGGATCGGATGGAAATCCTACCGGTGGTAATGTATTCCTTATGGAAAACCTTGAAATAAGAACATCTTTAGGAAAAGGCATAGGGATTGTTGCCTTCCTTGACGGAGGTAATGTCTGGGTAAAGATTAAAGATATAAATTCCACAGATATTAAATTTACCACAGGTCTCGGTTTGAGGTATAACACCCCAGTTGGTCCTATAAGGATTGACTATGGGCAGAAACTTCAGAGGAAGCCTGGAGAAAGCAGAGGAGAGATCCATTTTAGTATTGGGCATGCATTCTAAACAAGCAAAGAGCATAGAGCATAGAACAAAGATTTTCACCCCCTCCCTAACCCTCCCCCCTCGAGGGGGAGGGATGGGTGGGGGGGGGCTGTGTTCTGTGTTTTTTTTCATGTTATTTGTTACTCTCTTATTGTTCTTTGCTTTCTGCCCTTCGCTATTTGCTGGGATAAAAGACCGTGTAGTTGCATTTGTGGGCAATGATGCAATAACCCTCAGTGAATTAGAGAAAACTTTTACAGATACGCTGAGAATAACCCCGAATGTAACAAAAGATGAGGTCTTGAATACAATGGTCAACAGGTTGCTCCTTCTCAGAGAGGCTAAAAAGATTAAGTTAGAAGCACCATCAGAGGATGAATTGCTCAGGGAATATATTGAACTAAAGATTAAGGCTTTTATAAGGATAAAAGAAGATGAACTGACAGACTTCTATGAGAAACATCTCAGTGATTTTCAGGGCAAGGAATTTGAGTCTGTAAGAGATGAGATCGAAAGCTATCTTACTGAGAAGGAATTAAACCAGCGTCTTAAGTTGCATATTAATGAACTCAGGGAAAAGGCTTGTATCAAAATACAATTAAATCGAGACCTTCAGAAGTAAAAAAAAGGATTGAGCAATGAAGGGATACAGGAGGAGAAAAATAGATATTTCATGAAGAGCTATCGTAAAGAACTGTGGTTTGAAGTGCCGATACGCCGGGCTTTCATAAATATCACCCCTGAGGTGGAAAAATGGCTCATGGAGAGTGGCATTAAGGAAGGTCTCGTGCTTGTAAATGCCATGCATATAACCGCATCTGTTTTTATAAACGATGATGAATCAGGACTTCACCACGACTATGATGTCTGGCTCGAAAAACTCGCCCCTCACGAACCAGTTTCCCAGTACCGTCATAATGTTGGAGAAGATAATGCTGATGCACACATGAAACGGCAGATTATGGGAAGAGAGGTTGTGGTTGCTGTTACTAATGGAAAACTCGACTTCGGCCCATGGGAACAGATATTTTATGGAGAATTTGACGGAAGGCGAAGAAAAAGGGTGCTGGTGAAAATTATCGGGGAATAACGCGAGTAACACTTCCTTCCTGTAGTCTGCATCTTTGGGACTGAAAGGGGGTCATATTTAAACTCTTCAGTTTTATCCAATATATCACAACTGCACTTTTCAGACAGGATTTCGCAGAGGATTGTTCATGAAATAGCTTGAAAATTATTGATTTCGAGAGATAATGATTAATAAAACTTATTAAAATGCTGAGATAAGCTCAGGCATTCTTTTTATTACTCTAATCAACTATTGAAATATATTAATAAAAGAGTAAAATTATAATTAAGAAAAGGGATTGCGAGACCCAGGACGGGATTAAACCTGAGGATCAGCAATTAGAAAGGGAGCGGGAGTTAGATGTGGTGAGCAAGCCTCCAGCAGCGAGGAGGAAGCCTAAACATCTACCAAAGCACCCACTTAAAAAGAGCTCAAGGTTTCCCGAAACTGGGATCGCAATCAATAGTCTGGAGCCATATAAGGGTATTTGGTCACCCTGTAAACGGAATGGCAGAAGTTGAAATAGCCAATGCAGAGGTTGTCCAATGAAGCAGACCCTTAAAATGGCTCTATTTATTTTATCCTGACGTTATACAGAGTCTGCCTTCCCAACGAAGAAATCTCCCCACGCTATGTCTATATTTGGATGTAAAAGATCTAAGGTAAAGATTGAACTTGGAGTTGGGACAATGTCCCTTTAGTTGTTGAAGTAGGAAGCGACCTCGACCTACATTCAACCGTGAAGTGCAACGCAAGAAGCGGCGACTTCATTAGGTGTTTTGAATCCGAGACATTTTCTTGGTCTGTTGTTTAGCCTGTTTTCAATGAATTGTAGTTGCTGTTTGGAGATTGTACTAAAGTCTGTGCCTTTAGGCAAGTAGTATCTGATCAAACCGTTCGTGTTTTCGTTAGTGCCTCGTTCCCAGGAGTGGTAGGGATGGGCGAAGTAACATTGAATATCTGTTTCCAGAGTGATCAACTCATGACCGGTATTTTCCGTGCCATTGTCAAGAGTCAAGGTTCTCCTGGCTGCCGGAGGCAGATCTTTGAGATGTCGGATAACAGCCCTGGCGGTATGACTGGCACTCTTTTGCCTTAAACCGGTTAAGCGCAACAACCGGCTTTTACGCTCGGTTAAGGAGTTCAAGGCTGCTTTGCTCTTTCTGGAGATTAAGCTGTCCGTTTCCCAATGGCCAAACTGCCTTCTGGCCTGAACCTGCGCCGGCCGCTGATCAATGGAAACCCGATTGGGAATCTTCGTCTTCTTCTGGTGGCGATAGAGTCCTTTATGCCGGCGTTTACGATGAGACCTTTTCAAAGAAGCTATTAACCCTTTGCGGTCAACGGTGTCTTTGGCATAGATATACTGGTAAATCGATTCATGGCTGACCTTCAAGCCCGGATGGTCTGTCCCGATTCTGCCGGCAATCTGTTCCGGGGACCAGTCTTCTTTGAGCTTGGCTAACACATAAGCTCGCACTAAGGGATCCCTTAACCTTTCCCTGTGGACAGCCTTATGTTTCCTTTCGTTGGCTCTTTGGCTGGCTCTATGAGCCAGATAACAATGATACTCAGGGGAACTGTTGCGCTTCAGTTCCCGGGCAATCGTGCTTTTGTCCCGTTTCAGCTTTTTCCCTATGGCAGCGCAGCTTTCTCCTTTACGGTTGAGCACATCAATCTGATCTCGTTCTCTTTGGCTTAACTGATTGTATTTTTACGGCTCCTCGCTAAAATGTATGGGTAACCCGGCTTGAA
>Ga0210020_1000838_pt1 | contig 28717 bp, 35 predicted proteins | sample CryGeymeta201514_FD_183980 | JGI IMG/M metagenome (GOLD analysis project Ga0210020, IMG submission 183980) | Groundwater microbial communities from Crystal Geyser aquifers in Utah, USA - Crystal Geyser metaG 2015-14 (SPAdes) (version 2) | ecosystem: Environmental > Aquatic > Deep subsurface >... | reverse complement strand
TAGCACCGATATCTCCTCTCCGAAGTCCGTACTCATCGAGATCGTGACAAAGCACTATTATATCATGCTCTTCGATCATGTTGTGCTCCTTTTATCTGTTGCGAACATCCGTTGTGGATACGCCGTTATAAACCTTGGTCGTTCATCATGTGGTTCGACAATCCAAATAGTTCGAATTTTAGTAGAAATACCACTGGGAGTAGGCAACATACCATCTACAATATACTTTATGTCAAATAAAGTCCTAATCTCTTCGGCAACAAATTCCGTATATGCAATAGTCATAAGTTCCTGTTCAAACAACTCAATGTTGTCATCATTAAAACCAAGTGATCGGAAAAACTTTGCTTTCGCTTTTCCGATTGCATGAGTTTCCGATAGTAAATACTTCCGTAGCTTTTGTCCAGAGATATACGCCTTTTCGTAATTGGGAATCTGCCTCATTTGCTCAACATTTCCTAATCCTTAGATACTTTTACTATATAATGTCAAAATAACTTGCTTTTTGGCAGGTTCGTTTTTCTTCTTCACACTGATGATTACATCTTACACCTGAGTAATCTCTTATACTTCGGTTCAACCTCTGATATTGCTTCCGGTTGCAATCTTAAGCCCCGAGTAATATCTTAACCTCTCGTATGAGTCTAACCAGTGATTATACAGATATGTATATCACTCAAATTGGAATGATATACAGAAACTGTATGTCAACATCTTATCACATTTTCATCACAATGTCAAGAAAAAAAGTTGACAAAAAACAAAAAATTCTGGGTGAGCGTTGCATAAGCTATATGCCTATTAAAACAAGGAGTTACAACAAGGGAAAATGGGGACAGCGCCCTATTTTTAGAAGAAAAAATAGGGCGCTGTCCCCATTTTCCCCAGAATGTTATCAAAGGAAAAATGACAAACTACGGACAATTTTGTGTCAAGAATTGTCGTAACCCTTTATAAACATTATGTTAATTATGCAACGCTCTCGTCTCCGTGTCTCTGTGGTGAATCAAAAACCATAATTAGAATTGCTGAAATATTCAACAGCAATTCTGGGTGAGTTATAACATGTATCGTTTCAAGGACTTATGAATAATATCAAAATATCTTTTCGCAGGATTTTATCCAAAAATATGACTGGATAAACCTTAATAAAAGAGCCATAACCCCTTTGTTAAAGCAAGACTTCTTATCATTTCTTGCTTTCTAATTTTTGTTGCAAAATATATCATGTTCACCGAGAATTGCTGTTTGTCAACAATTTTATTTGACATTTTGCTAGAATTGTGATAAAATATCAATATACAGTTTCTGGATATCATTCCAATTTGGGTGATATACAGAACTGTATAATCACTGGTTAGACTTACAAAGAGAGCGTAAGATATTACTCAGGTGTAAAATAGTAATTAATCTTACAGCTGGTTATTTTTGTCATCAGGCATAAGAAATATATAAAACAAGGGGTGTAAATGGGCATTCGTTTTGAGTGGGATGCAACAAAGGCAGAAATTAACATCAAAAAACACTGTGTTAGTTTTGACGAGGCAAGCACAGTCTTTCAAGACCCATTGGCATATATTTTTAACGACACAGAGCACTCTGTTAAAGAATTTCGAGAAATTATTATTGGTCATTCAGTCGTGGGACATTTGCTGATAGTTTCATTCACGGAGAGAATCCCGGATGTGGTTCGCATCATCAGTGCTCGTCCTACAACCAAAGCCGAGAGGAAAGATTATGAAGAAAACCATTAATTATAGTTCAACTGCTGCTGTTGATGACGATTTGCGTTCGGAGTATCGCTTTGATTATTGTAAAGCCAAACCGAACCGTTTTGTTAAAAAGGCAGTGGAGGGACAGGTTGTTGTAATTCTGGATGAAGATATCTCAAGGATTTTTCGTACACCTGAATCTGTTAGATCTGTGCTCAGAGCACTTATTGCCACGATGCCAACAAGTCCACAGCAGAAAATGCGGATGAAGGGCATAGCTGAAGTCAGACCTTGAATATTGAATTCACAATATTTCGGTAAACCAAAAAAAAAGAAAAAAAACAGAGAAGAAAGTCTAACAAGAAAGCGTAAGACAGTATACTTCACAAGATCACAAATTTATATTTTCTATTTTCTCGCAAAGACGCTAAGATCGCAAAGAATATAAAAACTTTGCGTCCTTTGCGCCTTTGCGAGAGATTTTAAAAAACGCAATTTATGCCCTCACTGAGTATACAATTGTAGATTCCACTTAAAAACTGACCCACTTTTCCACTCAAAACTGACCCACCCCTTAGCTGACATTATAGCATAAACGGCTATAATAATCAACCATCTTTTTCGGTCAATTTATCCTTTATTCGATAGCTTTTCCCATTAATTTGGACAACGAAAGAATGATGTAACAATCTATCGAGAATAGCTGATGCAATAACATTATCACCAAACATATCTCCCCACTGACTGAAACTTCTATTAGAGGTAAGGACAATAGACACTTTTTCATAGCATCTTGATATCAATTGAAACAACAAATTAGCCCCTTCTTTACCCACACACATATATCCTAACTCATCTATAACAAGCAAATCATATCTTGCCAATCTCTCTATTTTTTGTGGCAATGTTTTTTCTATCATGCTTAACATCAATTCTTCTATCATTTTCCCTGCATCTGCAAACAGCACCTTTTTTCTTTTCTCACATGCTTTTATCCCTATGCCTATTGCCAAATGTGTTTTCCCTACCCCTGGAGGACCAACAAACAACACATTTTTCGCCTTCTCAAGGAATACAAGCTCACACAATTCCTTTATCAATCTCTCATCTAACTGCGGCTGAAATCTGAAATCAAATTCTTCTATAGTCTTTATTTGTGAAAATCTTGCTATCCGTATCTTGTAATTAATTGACCGGTCTGTTTTTGTTATGATCTCTTCTGCCATTAGCCTTGCCAGATATTCTGTGTAACTTATTTTTGTCTCCAATGCCTTCTTTGTTTCCTCTTCAAATATACCCAATATTGTGTCTAACCCAAGTGTTTCCAAATGGTTCTTCAGTCTTACTACATCTGCCATTTTTCATCCTCCTCACGACAGTATCTTGTCATATTCCCTTAAATCTCGTCCAACATTCATGTCCATTTCACAGCTCTTGTCATTAACTATCACTGGGATTTTCATCTCTATATCCATTTCCGTCCTTAACAACCCTTCTATTATGCTGTGCGAATAGCAATTCAATTCACATGCCCTTTTCATCACCTTCTTTAGTTGTTCCACTGAATAATATTTCAGCAAAACTAAGATTATCCTTAAACACCATCCTTTCTATCTCTTCCTTATGTTTTTCTAATGCAATCTCATGGCATAATTTACGGCTATACTCAGGAATGTTTTTATCCCTTATAGCCTTCCTGACTGTATTCCTGCTAATCCCCAATTCCTTTGCAATCCATCGTAAAGATTTGCCTTTGGAATGAAGAAATCTTATGCTTGTCCACGCATCCATATAAATCATCTCCCTTTACCTCCTCATAATATTTTGATAATTATATCTTACTACGAGGAGATTATGCAAGAAAAATATTGTGAAAAAGTATCACATCTGCGTATTTATCACCCTTGTGAACAACCTGACAGATTCAAGAATAAAAAATAGTTACAAATACTTGAATATCCTTGATAAATCAAGAGTTGCCAGTACTTCTTACAATATATCCCCTGTTACCATTATTTTATAATCTTTTTTCATTAAGGGCGGGTCAGTTTTGGAGTGGAAAAGTGGGTCAGTTTTGAACGGAAACTACAATATTATCAAAATAGTTGCTATTATTACTACCAAGCCAAGTTCTATCATCTTTTTAATACTGTGGAAATATTTTTGCATTAGCATAATTATCCTACTTATTGATATTTAGTAAACCGTGCATAATCACTACAGTTATCTTTTCTCAAACTTTTCGCAACCAATGTTCAAGGCACAAAAAAAAGCATTCCAGCTTATTTTAAGCCAAAATGCTTATTGTGGCAATATTTGCTTACAAGACATCTTCGATATAGATACATTTTCAAATAAATGCGTAGCAAGTGATTGCTTGATTGCTTGATTAAAGACATCATCTTCTCTCCTATCTCATAGCAAGATTATTAAGTTTAATTATACCACATTTTTCAAGAAATGTCAAGGAAATTTTTACCCTATGTCAGCAATTCTCATTTTAGTTTTTGATTCACCACAGAGGACACAGAGAATAATTTAAAAAAACAGATTGACAGAACGCAAATTTTCGTAAATTCACAAAATAATACTTCAAATTTCTGAAAATCTGCGTTTAGCCACATTCAAATAAGAGATTTGTCCTTTGATTTTCCTCTATGTCTCCGTGTTTCCGTGGTGAGTTGTTATGTGTTTATGCGGTAAAAAGTCAAAATGAGAATTGCTGAAATAACCATTTCACAAAAACAAATTTTTTTCTTGACTTATCTATTATTATGAATTACACTATAGATGAGAGTGATAAGCCTATTTCTTATTTGATAACAATGACAAAGAGCCGAAATATTCAGGAGGTGTTACTTATGGGTTTTGCAGTAAGAAAAAAAGAAGAAAGATTTATTTATGGAGATTACTTAACATGGTCAGATAATGAGCGGTGGGAATTGATAGATGGGGTAGCTTATGATATGAGTCCTGCTCCTTCAAGAAGACATCAGAAGATTGTGGGAGAATTATACAGGCAGTTTTCAAATTATTTATTGGACAAATCTTGCGAGGTGTATGTTGCCCCCTTTGATGTTCGATTGCCTGAATTTGATGAAGCAGATGAAGATATAGATACTGTGGTTCAGCCGGATATTGTCGTTGTTTGCGACAGAGATAAGCTCGATGACAAAGGAGGTAAGGGTGCCCCTGATATAGTTATAGAAATCTTGTCTCTGTGGACAGCAAAAAAGGATCTTCTAATTAAATACCATTTATATGAAAGACATAAGGTGAAACAATACTGGGTATTTGACCCGGCAACAGAAGAGGTAACAATATTTAAGCTCCAAAATGATAAGTATGGAAAGCCTGAAGAATATAAGAAAGATGATAGAATAAAAGTGGATATCTTTACAGATTTAGAGATAGATTTGAGTACAGTATTTAAGTCGTTCTGATACAACATAGATTACAGGAGAAAAAAAATAATGCAAAAACTACAAAGTACGATTGAAAATATTAAAAAACATCCCTTAACAAATGCGTACATAAAAGGATCAGACAAAAGCCTTGATGTTCTTGGTTATACAGAGCATGGGATACGGCATGCTACTATTGTTTCTCAAAATGCCAGCAAGATTATATCCAAATTGGGGTATGATTCAAGGCTTGTTGAGTTAGCAGAGATAGCTGGATATTTGCATGATATTGGAAATGTGGTTAATCGAAAGGGGCATAGTATTTCAGGTGCCTTGCTTGCTGTGGAAATTCTTAAAGATTTGAAATTTCCTGAAAATGAGATAGCCTCAATTATTCGGGCAATAGGTAACCACGATGAGGAAGAGGGTGGGGAACCTGTAAGTAATATTGCAGCAGCCATTATTCTGGCAGATAAGGCTGATATTCATAGAAGCAGGGTCAGAAATTCCAATATGATTACCTTTGATATTCATGATCGGGTCAACTATGCGGCTACCTATTCCTCGGTTGATGCTGATGCTGACTCAAAAATAATCTTCCTGAATCTGACTATTGATACTCAGGTCTCTCAGATAATGGAGTATTTTGAAATATTCTTATCCAGAATGATGATTTGCCGTAAGGCAGCTGTGTTTTTGAATTGTAAGTTTGAAATTTTAGTCAATGATATTAGATTGTTGTAAGTGAAAGGCATATCCTCATGGAGGGCTAAAAGTGATGTCTGAGCAAAAACAAAAGACTGCAGTCATTATTTTTTCTGTGGCTTCTAACAGCATTCTGGTAATATTGAAATTATTGATTGGTTGGTTAACCGGTTCCATCTCTATCCTTTCTGAAGCTGTTCATTCAGGAATCGATTTGCTGGCTGCTCTGATTGCATTTTTTGCAGTAAGAAATTCAGGGAAACCTGCGGATGAAAAACATCCGTTTGGACACGATAAGATTGAAAATATTTCCGGGCTTGTAGAAGCCATGCTTATCTTCATGGCAGCAGGATGGATTATCTATGAAGCTGTTAAAAAACTAATTAAACCTGAACCATTGGAAGCATTGGGCTGGGGTATGGCAGTGATGCTGTTTTCATCTGTGATAAATATCATTGTTTCAAAACGGCTCTTTAAGATTGGCCGCAAAACTGAATCTATGGCGATTCAGGCAGATGCCTGCCATTTGCAGATGGATGTCTGGACTTCAGCCGGGGTGATGACTGGGTTAGGACTTATCTGGTTAAGTGAGATTCTTTGGAAAGGCATGCATTTTCATTGGATTGATCCGATAGCTGCAATTATAGTAGCTGTATTGATTATTAAGGCTGCTTATGATTTGACCCATCAATCAATTCATGATTTGCTGGATAGCAGTCTGACAGCTGATGAAATAGAACATATTTGTACCAATATCATGGCATATTGCCCCCAGATCCATGGTTTTCACCGACTCCGCACGCGAAAAGCAGGGAAGAATCGTTTTATAGAATTTCACTTGAAAGTAAAAAGGGATATGACGGTTGAAGAATCCCACCACTTGACCACTATAATTACTGAAAAAATTCAAGAACAAATACCCATCGCAAATGTCAATATACACATTGAACCGTGCAGACATGAGTATTGTAGCGATATCTGTATAAAAGGCTGCTTGCTGACCCCGGAAAAGCGGGATAAAAAGCATCTTTAAGGAAGGTACAATGATAGCACGGCTTGGTTATCTAAATTTTATCAATTGTCTTCCTGTATATTATGGGATATTGGATGGAACAGTCAGTATTGATGCACAGATAATCCCCGGATTTCCAAACCAATTAAATGCCTGGCTTACTGCCGGAGATCTGGATATAAGCCCTATTTCCTCCATTGAATATGCTCGGCACAAGGGTAAATATCTGCTTTTATCGGACATTTGCTTGAACTCTGAGGGTCCGGTCAAAAGCGTTATTCTGGTAAGCAAATTTCCCATGGAAATGCTTGAGGGCAAGTCTATTGCCCTGCCAACAACCAGTGCTACATCCCAAGTATTACTCAAGATACTTTTGTCCCATCTGAATGTTACCTATAAGGTGAAAGAACCATTTATTGCTTCCATGCTTTCTGATTCAGATGCTGCCCTTTTGATTGGTGATGATGCCTTGCGAATAAGTAAGACAGAGAATTTATTTTTGTATGATCTGGCAGAATTATGGCAAAAACAAACAGGCTTTCCAGTTGTTTTTGCTGTTTGGGCAGTCAGAAAGGATTATGCCAATCAATATCCTGAAAAAATCAGTGATATTGCTAATTCTTTAAGAAAATCATTAGATTATGGGCTGGCTAATATTGATAAGATTATCAATGAGGTATTGCCAGGGTTCCCAGAGGTAGACCTTCGGGATTATTTCAGTCTTCTGAGGTATGAATTTAATGCAAGGGCAAGGGAAGGGCTATTAGCATATTATGAACATGCCTTTAAGATGGGGTTATGTGAAAGGTGTGAGGAATTGGTATTTGCATAGTGTCTTATCAACCTTAAAATGACGGATAAGCAGGGCAAGCCGCACCCTGAATTTTTGCCGGATTTTTCCACTCCCTATTCCCGCCAGTGGGAATAGGGAGTGTAGCACATAACTACTCAGGTAAAGGAATTTACCACTAAGACACGAAAAGTTAATCTCTTTTCCTCATCTTTTCCAGTGTTTGAGAGTTCAGTTGTTCATTATATTTCTGTGCTGCTTGATAGGCATTTACCTTATTCCCCTGATAAAATCTCATCAACCCTATACTGAATATTAATCCAGAACCTATGAAATCATCTGCCTTAACCCTTTCGCTAATGAAATAAACCATGGAGGCATTAAAGGCAAAGGAGATAATTCCATCCAGTATCTTTCCGGCATATATCTGTCCTGTGCCAGGGATAAAGGTAGATAGCCGAAGGGCGTGCTTTTCCGAGAGATATGATAAATGAAGGGCTTGCTCAATACAAGTCGACAATTCTCTGGTTGTATCCAACCACTCTCCCTCTGTTACTTGATTGAATTCTATTTGTGCCAATTTCCATTTATATTCATGGAGATAGGTTATCCCTTTCCAATAATGGATCTCTGAGTCAGGGGGAAGCTCATCTAATTCAAACCTTGCTGCCTCAAGATTTTCTTCATCAACATAGGTTTGAGCCAATGCTAATCCAGTCATCTTTTTCAGGCTATCATCTGGTTGGTTATCCAACACCATTTCAAATGAATCCCGAGCCAGATTATATTTTTTACCGTGTTTGTAGCATAGCCCAATCTTATAATAGGCAAGATTAAGCGGCTGACTTTCAGGATGATGAAAGATAAATCGCTTGTATTCGGTGATGGCTTGATAAAAATTCTGGTTTTCAAAGAGATAATCGGCAAAGAGATAATCGGCAAATTCAAGTTGTGGCTCTGATGAACCATACACTTTAGAATTTAGGAAAATCAGCAATAAAATGACTATGCTCCATGCGGGCAGACACATAGGTCTGCCCCTACTTCCAGTATTCAATGGTTACTCCCCTTTCCTTGTCCAATCTGTCAATCTGTTCCAGATAATTGGCACGAGATGAAGCATTGATTAATTTAGCACTGGCTGCAGCACCATAGATATTTCCACCGTAAAAGGTAATACCCAATCCAGTCAGGATACTACCAGTATTCTTATATCCTTCATGATAATAATGATATCCGAGCCATGTTGTCCCCAGAGTAAGTAACATTGAAAATGTGCCATCCCCAAATCTATGCAGGTATGCCTGTCCGGCACCGGGAAACAGCAGAGACATTATACCTGCCGTAAGTGGTGATTTGTGCGGGAGTTTAGCCCCATTTTTGGCAAATTCAGCCAACTCCTGAGAAAAGGTATACACCGATGTTTCGGGCTTAATCTGATCAAAGGCAATCTCTGCCTTTCCCCAATCCATTTGCTTAAGATAACACCAGCCAAGCATATACTGGCTTTCATCTCCGAGTTTACGCGAAACTGTCAGGCGTTGAAATATCTTTATCGCCTGAGGGTAATCCCCTTTCAGGTAATTTGTCCTTCCTATTTCAAATACGATGGCATCAGTTCTGCCATGCAGTTTTTGCTTGAGTTCCTCGAAATATGTCAATGCAGTATTCCATTGTCTGCTTTTCTGGTAGCATAAGCCAATCTTGAACATTGCCCTTTGGATAGTCTCTTCATCTTGATTGAGGGTAGCACCCTCACGAGGAGGGAGAGTTTCACGCGGAGATGCAGCTATAAAGATAAACCTCTGGTATTCGCTTGCAGCACGGTAATAATCTTCTTGACCAAAGAGATAATCAGCAAAAGAGAGAACGGTTTCATTTGAGAATTCCGCATTCTGCATTTCACATTCTGCATTCTGTAGGCATATACCCGACACAAGGCATATCTCAAAGAGAATGAGGCATAATAACGATATTTTTTTCCACATATCCATACTCCAAACAGTATTTCAATCCTCGTTTTCCTGTAAGAAAGCGGCTTTCACTCAAGCAATGATTTTCTACCGGGTCATAAAATCTACCTCCCGGTCTAAAATGATATTCACCAGCTACACAATAATGGCATCGTTGTAATCGATCAGAGGTCATTAGTATACCTTCAATAATTCCATATTTTTTAATGGAAAGGAGAGTGAACTGGGAGCAAGAAGGCTCAAAGTTACAAACACCACCCTGCTGAGGGGAAATAACTCGTTGGTAAATAATGATAGCACCTGATGGTATGGATTTTAATATTGCAAAGGGAGATGGGTATTTCAGGGACTCTTTACTGACCCCTGACCCCTGACCCCTGATATCCCATGGCTGCCAGTCTGCCTGAATATTTCGGAATTCGGAGTCTGCATCAAGAGATTCTGCTGAAACGATTATTCCGTAACACATGGCAATTATAGCCATGAATAGTATCCATTTAGTTTTGTTCAATCAAATTATCCTTTTTCTTAGCGTTATGGGATTTTTCCATTTTTTTTTCATTATCCCTCGAATAGCTATATCTTCTTATATCTTGGTTCTTTTATGGCATGTACAGCTATTTTAATTGATCCATATACTGTAATTATTGTGAGTATTACTATGACAATTATGCTGATTGTTTCATAGGTGAGCATGATATATCCTCCTTGTTTTTTAGCTGATTTATTAGCTGATCTATTTTATAACCCAACACTATTAATATTGTTATAAAACTTATCACTGGAATAAGTCCACTTAGTATAAGTATTACCTTTATAGGCGAGTCTATTTGTAAAAGTAGACTACTTATTCCTCCAACTGTAAGCAGAAAGCCTGTCCAAAAGACTTTAAGTAGCTCTGTCAGGTATTTGATTCGCTCTTTGAGATATTCTGTCATTACAGCACCTTTTGCAAGTTGGATAAAATTGACCTTTTATCTTGTTAATGGAGATATACTCAAGTGGGGCATAAATTGCGTTTTTCGCTGGTCTTAATCAACGATAGCTGTGTTGTTCAGGTTCGCAATAGTACACTATTGCTCACCTTCACGCCTTGCTCTCCTTGATTAATTCTCACTTGAGAAAAATCGCAATTTATGCCCCACTTGAGTATAACCAACAAAGAGCGGATTCTCTAATCCGCTCTTTGGCAAACAAGAGTCTCCGCCCTCTGTTTGTATTTATACTAACTCAGACATGGAAGGTTCTGACCTGTACAAACGAAAATTCACTACAAAGACACGAAAGCTGTGAAATGTCCATTGTAGGGAATGGCTGCGACCATTCCCTACCGTTCTTCTTTTCCCCACTATTTCTTGAGATTTTCCGCCTTTTCTATCTCAGTCATGGTCTTGCCTTGATATGTCTCGGCAACAATCATAGCCCGTGTAACCAATCCAACGACAGGGACAAGCTGCATCCACTCTAATGTCCGAATCTTTCGCTCCTTTAACTCCAACCCAGCTCTTGGACAGATACAGCAACTTGTAAGACATCCTTTCATCCCATTCTTATCCAATGCTTCAAATGGTATTATGGGAAAAAGGAAGGCGTTAATCCATTCCTCTGTCCTGATGGAACTACCCTCGTTCATCTCCAACCCAATCCTTGGACCCAGAAGACAACTGGCTACGGCTGGCATTGGTCCACCCTTCTTAGCTGTATCAGCCAATGCCAGGGACAAGCAAGTCATTTGAACCAATACTACTACAATCAACATTCCCAATATCTTTTTCATCTTTCATCACCTCCTTTGTTTATAGAATCCATAAAACCATTCAGGTTTATCTTATGTAGATGGAATCGTTATATTTGTTGTCAGTTTGTCCATTTTATCCTCCAAAATTTAGATGCGTTTGTCCTACTGTTATCCCCCTTCTGAAGACACAAAATTAAACCTCTCATCAGGAATCTCTACATTTAATTTTAGTCGATGAAAAGAAATCTCTTCATTTATTACCTGCTTTCCAAGCAAGGATTTGGCTTTAATCCTTAATGGAAACCAGATATTGTTAATCTGCTGATAATCTTCAAACAGGGTTTGACTGATTAAATTACCCTTTCTATCCATGATCTTTAGAGAAGAAATGATCCAGCGAAAGGTATCAATATCTATGAGAATCTGGGAAATAACCTTTCCCCCTGTTTTTGGGCTGGCAAGGATAATAATTTTGGAGGTCGTTCCTCTGGCATTTGCCTCATTTTCCTTTATTGTCAGATCAAATGCACCCTTTAATTCATCAAGAATGTCTATCCCCAGTAGTTTTAGCGGAGAAAATATCATATTCTTATCTGTCAGGTCAATCTTTTCTGCGGAATTATCTTCCGGTGAATAACCCCAACAACTTGTACCATTAGCAATAATGATTTGCCTTACAGGGGTTAAATAATCAAGATATAGCTTGTCAGGGCTCTTGAAGAAGAAGTTTAACTCAGCTTTTTGTATCTTATTGTTTCCGTATGACCGTGTCTGACTCATCCTGCCGGATAATGTCTGGATCTGGCTATAGTTAGCCTCAATCGTAGCTATTACCTCTGATGCCTGATAAGGTGAAGCAAAGGCTACACAACAAGGGATAAGAAATATTATCCCTACCCATTTGAGATGACGCATAATTCTTTTTCCTTTATACATTTTTCCATCCTTTCCATATATTCTTCTGCATTTTTTATTTGATTTTCTGCTTGCTCTTTTGTAGCTATGAAAAAATCATCATAGTCGCTATCGTTTCTTATTGCCTCTGCTTCTCTTAACATCTTTGAATATTTAATTTCAATTTTTCCTGTTTTTGCATAGTGTTGATTAAAATATGAAATTATTCCGGAATGTTTATTACTGTCAAATTTATCAAACGATAATAAAGCTCTTGTTATATGAAACATTGCATAATAAGAACGGTTTATAGATTGGGTAAATTTACCATTATCAAGGTTTATTTTTGCAGTTTCCATATCTTCTTTTGCTTTTGCAATCCTGTATTTTGCTAAATCTTTTTCAGTTCCTTCCATAAATATTAATCCCTTCATTGTAGACATTTTTATAAAAAGGTAGTATATTTAAGTATTTATTATAATCTTGATAGTTCTTTTTTATTACCGAGATAATAATTCCATGCTCAATCTCTAAATCAAAAATAGCATCTACAACTATTCCATAGTATTTACTTAATTCTTCATTACTTATATCAACTAAAGCCATTACATCAATATCTGATTCTTTATTATAATTACCTCTGGCATAAGATCCATACAAAATAACATTTTTTAATCTGTTTTTGAATATATTTTCCAGTTTTTTTGCTACCTCCAGAACTATTTCTAAGATGTTTTCATTTTTTATAATTGAAATATCCTTCATAATTCGTTCCCTTTTTTGTAATTGATAATACTTGGACAATTGCTAAAAGTATGTAACTACTCAGCTATCAAGAGATAACTATGAATCGACAGGATCCTTCTTCTCCTTGTCATTCTGGCTTGTCCAGAATCCTTCTTCTTATCCGATCACATCTGTCGTACTCAACAAAGAAGGATTCCCGACAAGCGGGAATGACAGATCACAGAGGACAAGGATTCCCGACAAGCGGGAATGACAGATCACAGAGGACAAGGATTCCCGACAAGCGAGAATGACAGATCACAGAGGACAAGGATTCCCGACAAGCGGGAATGACATATCACAAACGCGAAAAATTCTGATCCACAAATTCCTTCTGATTATTAATTTTCGCTGTTTTTCGCGTATTTCGTAGTTTTTTCCGTCCAATATAGCTACAAATAGTTACCGTATACCCTTGTGTCTCCGTGGTAAATTCCTTTACCTGAGTAGTTACATTAGCCCATTGATTCCTTGACCCTTGTCAGCGGGATAACATATCCTTCAGCAGGAAAAGCCCTGCAACCACAATTGCCAACCTCATTGTTTTTCCATATGGTGTCTAATATCCTTCCCCAATGTCATAAAGACAACATCCTCACAGATATTTGTGGCATGATCAGCAATGCGTTCAATGTTTTGGCTGATAAGGATAAGGCATAATGCCCGATGAATAGCTGTTGCATCAGACAACATGTATGTTAGAAGCTCACGAAAGATCTGGTAATTCAAGTTATCGACATCATCATCCCTTTTAAGTACTGAACGGGCTAACCCTACATCCTCATTAACAAATGCTGTGATACTATCAATGACCATTTCCTTTGTTATGTCAACCATGCGTGGAATATCTATCAGCGGCTTTAATGGGGGATGCTCAAGATATATGGCTGTATTTTCCGAGATATTAACAGATTGATCACCGATTCGTTCCAACTCACTATTTATCTTCATTGCTGCTGTAATAAGCCTCAGGTCAGCAGCTATTGGTTGTCGTAGGGCAAGTAGTCTTATACACAACTCATCTACCTCAATATGCAGTTTGTTTATCTCTTGTTCACATTCAAAAACCTGCTTGGCTAATTCCTTATCCCTCTCAACTAATCCACGAAGGCTGATATCTATCATCTTCTCCCCTATCTGGCTCATGTAGATTAATTTGTCTCTTAATTCCTTTAGCTCAATATCAAATACTCTTTCCATTTTTCTCCTCCTTGTTTAATATAATGCAGAATTCAGAATGCGGAAGTATAACACAATATCCAACAACCCTTTACTTCCGCATTCTTACTTTCGCATTATCTTCATCCAAACCTTCCTGTAATATAATCCTCTGTCCGCTTATCCTGCGGACTGGTAAAGATTTTAGATGTCTCGTTAACCTCAACAAGCTCACCCATTAACATATAGCCTGAATAATTTGAAACCCTGGCTGCCTGCTGCATATTATGGGTTACAATAATAATGGTGTAGTCTTTTTTCAGCTCAACCAATAATTCCTCAATACGCAGGGTAGTAATAGGGTCAAGGGCAGAGCATGGTTCATCAAGGAGGATAATCTCTGAGCCAAGAGCCAATACCCGGGCAATGCAAAGCCGTTGCTGATACTCCAGGGAAAGGCTTAAGGCAGATTTTTTCATTTTTTCCTTTAATTCATCCCAGAGCCATGTTGCTCTCAGGCTTTTTTCAACGATTTCGTCTAATTCTGCCTTTTTTTTAATGCCATGCACCCTTGGACCATAGGTAATATTATCATAAACCGATAAAGGAAAACAATTTGGGCGTTGAAAGACCATACCTGCCTTTTTTCGCAATTGGAGTATATCAGTTTTTGGATGATAGATATCTTTTTGGTCAATCAATATCTTGCCTTCTATTCTGGTGCCGTCAATCAGCTCATTTATCCGATTAATGGTTCGCAGCATGGTTGATTTGCCACACCCGGATGGACCTATCAAGGCTGTAATGGTTTTTGCTCCAATCTGCATGTTTATATTTCTTAATGCGTGGAAATCACCATAATAAACTGAGAGATTAACCAATTCTATTTTATATTCCATATCATCCAAACCTTCCTTAAAAGTGAAAAGTGAAGGTAAAAATCATATAAAAGTGAAAAACTAATTTTTCACTTTTCACTTTTTTCATTCTTTACTTATTTTTCACTTTTCGTTTTTCACTTTTCACTTTCTTCATCCAAACCTTCCTGTAATATAATCCTCTGTCCTTTTATCATTTGGCACAGTAAATATATGCTCAGACGAGCCATATTCTATCATATCACCCATTAGAAAAAAGGCAACATTATCCCCAACCCTTGCTGCTTGTTTGGTATTATTTGTTACCAGAACAATGGTATATTGCTTTTTTAATTCATACAATGCCTCTTCTATCTTTGAGGTAGATAAGGGGTCAAGCCCGGAGCATGGTTCATCAAGCAGGATAACCTCTGGTTCTAAGGCTAAACTTCTGGCAATGCAAAGCCTCTGTTGTTGTCCGCCAGAAAGCTTGGTGCCAGAGGTATGCAGCCTGTCCTTAACCTCATCCCATAAAAAGGCAGACTTCAATGTTTTTTCTACCAATTCCTCAAGCCTGTCCTTGGAGGTAACACCATTTAGCCTGGGTCCGTAAACTATATTTTCAAAGATACTCCTTGGCAGGGGCACAGGCAAAGCAAAAACCATGCCTACCTTTCGCCTGAGCCAAGGAAGGGAAATACCTTTCTTATAAATATCCATTCCATCAAGCAGTATCTCACCTGATATCTTGACCGCGGAAGTAATATCATTCAGTCTGTTTAATGTGCGTAAGAATGATGTCTTGCCTGAATTTGCCGGCCCAATAATCGATAGTATTTCATTTGCCTTGATATTGAGATTGATAGATTTCAAGACATGATGCGTATCGAAATACAGATTAAGGTCTTTAATAATAATCTTATCTTCCAATGTTAACCTCGTTTAGGAAAAGTTGACAGGTAGGAATGCCTGTCCTGCCTTACGAATATTTAGCCATCAACCGATGCATCAGCCAATAGGCAAATGCGTTAATTAACAAGATAGTAATAATGAGAATAGTTGCTGTGCCATAGGCATTCTCCATAGAAATACCTTCACGGGCTAAGATGTAAAAATGAACAGACATGGTTCTGCAAGAATCAAACAAGGATGTTGGAATTCGCAATACCGAACCAGCGGTAAAAATAACTATAGCTGTTTCTTCAATACTTCTGGCTACACCAAGGATTATCCCGGTAACAATACCCGGCAGGGCACTGGGAAGCACAACCTTAACAATGGTCTGCCATTTTGTTCCACCAAGGGATAGGCTTACCTCACGATAATAATCAGGCACAGATTTAATAGCCTCCTCAGATGTCCGAATAATTGTTGGTAGAATCATAAATGCTATGGTCAGCCCTCCGGAAAGAATAGACCATCCAAGTCCAAGATAAACAACAAAAAGCACAAAGCCAAACAAGCCAAAGATAATAGAGGGTATTCCAGCCAAACAGTCTGTGCCGAATCTAATTATCGATGTTAGTTTGCTTTCTCTTGTATACTCACTGAGATAGATAGATGTTCCTACCCCAAGAGGGGTGGCAATAATGATAGCCACTAATGACAGAACAATAGTCCCGACAATGCAAGGGAATATCCCACCTGCCCGGCCAAAGTCCTTGGGTGAGCTGAGAAGAAATTCCATATCAACAACTGCCAGTCCATTTTTGAGAATATAGAAGATAATGAAAAAAAGGATGAATACTGTAATGGCTGTGCCTACAAATAATATTTTTTTCATCACTTGTTCCCAGAAGATTGGTTTAAGCATTATTTCTCTACCCCTCCTCTGGCAATCGTGTGGGCAATAATATTCAGGATAATGATAGTAATAAATAAAACAATACCAGTGGCAAATAATGCCTGACGATGATCGCCTGTAGCATAATTCATCTCTAAGGCAATATTGGCAGTAAGTGTCCGTACCGGATCAAGGAGTGATTTTGGAATTATTACAGAATTACCAGCGATCATGATCACAGCCATTGTTTCCCCTACAGCCCTGCCAATACCCAGTATAATCCCTGACAAGATACCTGTTTTGGCAGCAGGAAGAATAACCATCCTTATTGTCTGCCAACGGGTTGCACCAAGAGACAATGAACCTTCTCGATAAGAATGTGGCACAGCTTGAAGGGAATCAATGGCAATACTGGTAATCGTTGGCAGGATCATTATTCCTAAGATAACGGATGCTGTTAAAATAGAGGGTCCTGCACCACCTAAGTAGTTGCGAATCAGGGGGAACAGGATAACCATACCCATGAATCCATAAACTACAGACGGTATACCGGCTAATAATTCAATTATTGGTTTAAGGGTACCCCTGACCTTAGGGGTTGAGAATTCACTAAGATAGATGGCACAGGAAAGGCTTAAGGGAAGGCTGACCAAAATGGCACCAGCTGTTATCCATGCTGTTCCAATAATCATAGCCAATATTCCAAATTGTCCCTGTTGTGGTGACCAATGAGTGCTGCAGATAAACCCCTTTATCCCTACCCTTAAGATAATGGGTAGCCCTTCTTTCAGGATAAACAGGGCAATAAGTAAAAGAATAACAATGGTGGAAAGGGCTATAATTAATAATCCAAACTGGATCAGGTTTTCTCTGGATTTCATCCGTAAATGCTCCTGGTTGTTGGCGGTATAGGTATCATTCCTATGGGAAAGATACCCCCTTGCGTCATTCCTGCCCCCGTTCCCCACTTTCGCGAGGACAAGCTCCACGAGGGTAAACTCCGGCAGGAATCCAGACATTGCCTATGGGATCTATTTGGTAGAAGATACCCCTATCATGGAATACTATTCCCTACTTCACTACCGTCAGCAAGCCATTATCTGCTATTATTTTCTGTCCCTGCGGAGAAAGAATGAAGTTAATAAATTCCTTGACACTTTCCTTTGGTTCTCCTTTGGTTAACAAGAATATTGGACGGACAACATTATATTTACCCTTCCTGATATTTCGAGGAGAAGGATTTACCCCATCTATCTTTAATGCTTTTACCTCGGGTGACAAGACACCATGGGTGATGTAGCCGATTGCAGTTGAATCAGTTTCGACCATAAGCCTTACTGCCCCGGTTGAATTTTGAATAAGGGCATTTGGAGCAAGATGGGTATCTTTTAATAATAGATCCCTGAAGGAATCGCGAGTTCCAGAACCTTCCTCCCGTGAGACAAGGGTAATTTTTTTATTCTCTCCGCCTACCTGTCCCCAGTTATTCAATTTACCGCTAAATATACCTTGAATTTGTTGTAATGATAATCCATCTATTTTATTGGTAGAATGGACAATAACAACAATAGCGTCCTTTGCCACTACAATGGATTTTAATCCTTCCGCCTCTTTTGGCAAGGTAACTACATCAGCCATACCAATCTGTGCCACACCAGTCTGGGCAGCTTGAATCCCCACGGCTGAGCCACCACCCTGAACATTGATGCGTATTTCCGGATGACTAACCATAAACTCTTCAGCCAATTTTTCTGCAAAGGGCTGAAAAGCAGTTGACCCGGCAATATTTATCGTTTCAACATTGCTTTTGGCACAACCAAAGATTATCGTAGAGAGTAACATACCAACTACTAATTTGAACATAACACACCTTCCTTTTGATTGTAACTGAACTCAACCCCATGAATGGGGTTACTACGAACACTATTACAAAGTAGTATACTACAACCATCACATATTTGTCAAGATAATTCTTGACAGATATCCCCCAAATATTAGAGAGCGTTGCATAAGCTATATGCCTATTAAAACAAGGAGTTACAACAAAAATAGCGATAAAATTACACAAAAACCCCAACTTGACAAATGTCATAAGTTGTTGACATGTTTGAGTTGACACATGATGTAAATTTTGTCGATTTATCAAAACTTGCCAAAATTGGTGTCCATTTAGTGTTTCCATGGCTTATGAATATCGAAAATTACATCAAATTTTCTGTAAACATAAAGATTGCAAATGGTTAGGAATGGCAAATTTTTATGTCAAGAATTACTGTAACTCCTTGTAAATATTGAATCGACCTTGCAACGCTCTCAATATTACATTAAAAGATATTCCGCTTGAAATACCTATATGCCAGCTCTGTTGCCCTTCTGCCACGGGGTGTCCTTTCAAGGAAGCCTATTTTTACCAGATAGGGCTCATACACATCCTCTACAGTTACTGTTTCCTCACTTACAGCAATAGTCAGGGTACTAAGCCCTACTGGTCCACCACGGAACTTATCAATTATTGTCTCCATTATTTTTCTATCCATGGCATCCAATCCATATTCATCTACCTCTAAGGCATCAAGACCAAGGCAGGCTATCTCCCGTGTAATCCTGCCATCCCCTTTAACCTGGGCAAAGTCACGGATCCTTTTTAAGAGTCGATTGGATATTCTGGGTGTTCCCCGAGAGCGTTTAGCAATCTCTTCTATGCCAAACCCATCTATTTGTATTTGAAGAATTCCTGCGGCGCGTTCAACTATTTGCTGCATCTCTTCCTGTGAATAAAAGTCCATTCTGTTGATTATTCCAAACCTATCCCTTAATGGCGAGGTAAGTTGTCCGGCACGGGTAGTTGCCCCAACAAGGGTAAATTTTGGCAAATCAATTCTTACGGATTTTGCAGAAGGACCCTTACCAATAAGAATATCGAGCTTAAAGTCTTCCATTGCTAGATAAAGTAGCTCTTCAGTCATACGATTCAATCGATGAATCTCATCGATAAACAAGACATCAAATGGAGAAAGGTCCGTCAGAATAGCAGCCAGATCCCCGGGTCTTTCCAGAATAGGTGCGGATATAGACTTTATATTAACCCCCAGTTCAAAGGCAATGATATTTGATAGAGTTGTCTTCCCCAGCCCTGGTGGACCATAAAAAAGGATATGATCTAAGGATTCCCCTCGAGACTTAGCAGCCTGAATAAATACCTCTAAATTTTCTTTTAACTTGCTTTGACCTATAAACTCAGAAAACCCCCCTGGTCTAAGAGACTTTTCAATCTCTCCATCCTCAGGCATTCTGGTTGGTGTTGTCAGCATTTCTTCCATAATCTATTCTCCTGAAATATTTAACCGCAAAGTATTACAAAGAAAATCGCAAAGTTCCGCAAAGTTTCGAGCTGTGCAATCGGAATTAATCACACAAAGACACAAAGAACACAAAGGATAGAAAAGAAGAAAAATCTCATATATCTTTGTGATCTCTGTGGCTTTGCGTGAGAAATAAGTGAACCTTGTGAGCTTTGCATCTTTGTGAGACTCTGCAGTAAAAAGATAATATTTTACCTCATAGTTGTACACTCGGAAATCGACCCATATCCGTATGCGGCAAAAACAATGCCCCTGTATATTCATACATGTAGGAAACATCAGCACTTAGCTCTATATAGGTCATTTTTGATGCTATCTCTTCTGCTATTTTCATGGCTTTATCTGAAAGAAGACAAAATCTGGCACCAGTTAGTGAGCTATTGCCGATAAACTTGTATCTATCTCGATCAATATCCGGCAGAAGACCAATCATTATCGATTTCTCAATATTCAAATAGTTCCCAAACCCTCCAGCAATATAAATTCTTTCAATATCATTTATATCAAAACCTATTTTACCTGCTAACACAACACAAGCCGTATAGATAGCCCCCTTGGAGAAGATAAGATTTGATATATCTGACTGAGTAATAACAATATCCAATAGAGTGCCACTATCCTCTTTCCAAACAAGAACAAACTCCAAACCATTCTCTGTTTCCCTTATTCTTTTTGAGGGAATGCTTTCATTAATATTACCTGATTGATCGATTATCCGTGCCCTGAGCATTTCTGTTAAGGTATCAATCAACCCTGACCCACAAACACCTATTGGTTTAACCTCACTAATGGTATTATACCGTACTGTATAATCCATAGGGTCTATCTCTACCCTCTGGATTGCACCTTCCATTGCCCGTATTCCTGCCTTTATTCCACCGCCTTCAAATGCCGGACCAGCTGAAGAGGCACAACAGACTAACCAATCTTTATTGCCAATAACGATCTCACCGTTTGTACCAATATCAATGAGCATGGAGACTTCATCAGATTGATACATACCGCTTGCCAGCACCCCTGAGGTAATATCCGCACCAACGAATGATGCCACATGTGGTAAACAGGCTACTAACCCATGAGGGTTGATTTTTATTCCAGTCTCATCAGCATTTATTAACGGCATTCCATTAACAACAGGGATATAGGGTTCAAGTCGGATATGGCTGGGGGTAATCGAAAGCAAAAGATGGAGCATGGTTGTATTACCAGCACAGGTTACAGCAGTAATATCATTCTGCTGTATCTGATGCCCATTGATCAATGCCAGAATAAGGTCATTAATTGTTTCAATAATAAGCTGATGCAGCTTGTCTAATCCTTGCTTGTTGCGGCTGAAGATGATCCTGGTAATAACATCTGCCCCATAGTGTGCCTGTCGATTATAGCTTGCCTCTGTATCAATAATCATTCCTGTATTCAGGTCAATTAATGAAACAACCACGGTTGTTGTTCCTACATCTATTGCCAGTCCAAAATTTCTGTGTGAGGTATTCCCTGCTTCAAGGGAAAGTAATTTTCCATCCCCTATGATCGCTGTTACCTGCCAGTTATTATCCCGTAATATCTCTGGAATCAGCCTGATAGTAGAAAGTTTCGTGGAAATATCTTCTAAACCTGTTAATTTGTTAATCTCTCGATACACTCGTTCCAGATCACTGGTATGATCATCCAACGAAGGCAATGGAATCGTAAGATGAAGCTTCCTAACCAAGGGTGTATGGATAAACACCTCTTTCCCTTCACTATCACCAGCATCAAGCCTGCTTATAATTCCTTCCATGTGTTCTACCTTAGCCTCTTGGGTCAAGATTTGTTCCCTTGAAATACTCGAGGAGGTGGGGATATCTATCTCCACATCTGTTAAGCTAATTGAGCCACAGGCAAGAACAAAGCCATTATCAATCTCATCCTTAGTTAACAATCCAACTGTTTTTGTTTCTACCCTGCCTTGTTTTATCCTGACCTTACACTTACCACACACCCCCTTCCCACCACAGGGTGAGTTGATGTGAACCCCAGCCATAATAGCAGCTTCTAAAATACCTGTGCCCTGATCAACATTGATTTCCTTATTGTCAGGATAAAAAATAATCTTGTTTGCAGTCATATTTAACACCTTGCTTATTTATTTTGACACTGATAGCCATTATGGGATAATGACAAATGCGGTAGGGCAGAAAACTAAGGGGTGATTTGCCAATCTATTATACCTCCACGATAATTGGAAATATCATGGGTCTGCGTTCGGTCTTATCAAATAAGTATTTACTCAACACACTCTTAATCCCTGACTTTATTGCCGGCCAGTTGGCTGTTCCATCTTTAACCAATTCATCTATCAGATTTTTCACCCTTGTCTTGGCTTCATTTAACAATTCATCAGCCTCACGGACATAGATAAAACCACGGGAGAGAATCTCTGGACCAGCGATGAGCCTCGCACTCTGACGATCAATGGTAACGACAACAATTACCATCCCATCCTGTGCCAATTGCTGTCTATCCCGCAGCACAACTGTGCCTATATCCCCAACCCCTTTTCCATCTATCAGGATTTGACCTGCATCAACCTTTTCAGCTATCATTGCCTTTTCTTTAGTTATTGCAAGTTTCATTCCATTTTCCATGATAAAGACATTTTTTGCTGCAAGACCAAGCTTCTGGGCAAGTTTGCCATGATGAACCAAGTGCCGGTACTCACCGTGTATCGGCATAAAATACTTTGGTTTAACCATATTAAACATCCACTTAAGCTCTTCCTGACTGGCATGTCCTGAGACATGAACCTCAGAGACATTCTCGTAAACAACCTCTGCTCCCAGCTTAAAGAGATTATTGATGGTTTTAGAGATAGAGACCTCATTGCCTGGAATAGCTCGTGCAGAGATAACCACGGTATCGCCACTTGAAATCTTGACATATTTATGTGTATGCATGGACATACGGGTAAGGGCAGACATGGGTTCACCCTGACTGCCTGTAGTAACGATAACCGTGCGTTTCAGGGGTACATGTTTTAATTCATCAACAGAGATAAGGAGTTTTGGAGGAATAGTTAAATAGCCAAGCTCACTGGCCATAGTTGTTACCTTTTCCATGGACATGCCGACAATACAAACCTTTCGGTTATAAATAGCAGCGGCATCTATAACTTGTTGAATACGATTAATATTGGAGGCAAAGGTAGTCACAATTATTCTACCTGTTGCAGTTCTAAATATTTGCTTAAATATCTCTCCAATTTCTTTTTCAGAAATGGTATAGCCTTCTTTTTCTACATTGGTACTATCAGCTAATAGCAATAATGCCCCATCCTTACACATTTCTGCAATCTTATGAAAATCTGTTCCTTCTCCATTAATAGGGGTCTGGTCAATCTTGAAATCTCCAGTATGAATAATTAATCCCAGGGGTGTGTGAATACCCAAACCAACCCCATCAGGAATAGAGTGACTTACCCTGAAGAATTCTACATTAAACACACCGAGTTGAACACTTGTCCGCGGTTTGACACAATTTAATTCAACTTGAATTGCCGGTTCAAGCTCAGACAGCTTGTTTTTAATCAATCCTAATGTTAAACCAGTGCCATAAACAGGCACAGGTAGTTTTCGCAAAACATAGGGCAATGCCCCGATATGGTCCTCATGCCCATGGGTAATAAGTATTCCTCGAATATTGCCTACCCTTTTTTCTAAATACTTAAAATCAGGGATAACAAAATCCACACCCAGCATATCATCCTCAGGAAACATCATGCCGGCATCAACAACAATAATATCATCACCATACTCTATGGCCATCATATTTTTGCCTATTTCCCCCAACCCACCCAAGGGAATAATGTTGAGTTTTTTTTCCTTTTCTTTTTCTTTTCCTTTTTTCTCTTTTTGTGTCATAATCGTTACCTCCACACTTGTCTCATCAATCTCTCGCATTCCTTTTTTTTCACAGAACCAATAGCTGCCAGATTGAAGTATTTCTCATCAAGCAATAAAGAAGCCAACCGACTGATATCATTTATAGTCACCTTATCAATTCGCGACAATATCTCATCTATAAGAGAATGCTTTCCAAAATAGAATTCCTGTTCTGCCAATCGACTCATACGATAGCTGCTATCCTCCATATGAAGGACTAATATGCTTTTCATCCGATCCTTAGCCTTTTCAAGTTCCCGGGCAAGCACCCCATTCTTTCTTATTTCTCCAAATTCTTTCAGAATTATTTCCATACACTCACTGTACTTTTCAGGGCTTGTGCCTACACATACAGCAAATATTCCTGCTTCCCTGTGGGCAGTACAATAAGAATGAACATCATATGCCAGTGCCCTTTTTTCCCTTATGTTTTGAAAAAGTCTGGAACTCATCCCGCCACCCATAATAACGCTCAATAGCCGTAACACAAACCTGTCCTCATGTGTATATGGAAGTCCCATTGTCCCAAGACAAAAGTGTACCTGCTCCAGATCCTTTTCCTGAACCATAATATTGGAAGATACCTCTGGCTGATGATACCCTTTGTCGCTCGTTTCCTTAGCTTTAATTTGTCCAAATGCAGAAAGCATGTCAACTGTTTTTTCATGCGAAACATTACCAGTAGCTGAAATAATAATCCTGTCCGGGGCATAATAATCATTACAAAATGTAAAAAGTGCATCCCTGTTTAAGGAATTTACTACCCCTGGATTACCCCAGATAGGTCGACCCAAAGGGTGTTTCCCCCACATACTTTGAGTAAACAGATCATAGATTATCTCATCAGGAGAATCCTCGTACATCTTGATTTCTTCGTTTACCACCTCTTTTTCCCGCTCTATCTCGTCATCAGGAAATGTTGACTCAAAGAATATTTCTGACAGAACATTTATTGCTTGAGGTAATTTAGAATCAATCACCTTTGCATAGTAACAGGTAGACTCCCTGCTGGTTGAGGCATCTATGTGACCACCTAATTCATCTATTGCCCCAGATAGTTCTTTGACAGATTTCTTATTTGTTCCCTTAAACCTCATGTGTTCAACAAAATGAGAGATACCACTATTTTCTATGGTTTCATCCCTTGAGCCTACACCAATTAATATTCCAAAACAAGCAGAACGAAGATGTGGCATCTCTTCGGTAATTATCCTTACCCCATTATCAAGGGTTGTTTTTTGATACATGATGTTTTCCCTCCAAAAACGCAATTCCTGCCCCAATAGTAATGTTTGTCACAAAATAACTGTGTCACATCGAGGTTGTCGCTTCATCTCGTCCAGCGGCGACAGACCCTATACAGGTCATACAGGTCTTATGACCTGTATGACCTATTATTTTTCTGGGGTTATTTCCTTTCCTGTAACGCAGCCTTATGGCTGAAGTTTAATCTTCCCTGATTATCAATCTCCATCAGTTTGACTAAAAGCTCATCACCCTCTGAAACTACATCCTCTACCCTGTTTACTCTTTCTGAAGATAATTGAGAGATATGGACAAGTCCTTCCCTTCCCGGCATTACCTCAACAAAGGCACCAAAGTTCATTATGCGAAGAACCTTACCCATATATATCTTGCCTACCTCAACCTCAGCCGTAATGCAAGCTATTGCCTCCAATGCTTGATTCACTGCTTCATGATTGGGTCCGGACACAACAACCGTACCATCATCAGAGACATTGATCTTTGCCTTGGTAGTCTCAATGATTCCCTTGATTATTTTCCCGCCAGGACCAATGAGATCCCTGATTTTACTAACAGGAATAGTTAGTATATGGATTTTTGGTGCATAGGGTGAGACCTCTTCACTTGGCTTATTGATGGTTTTTTCCATAATATCCAGGATTGCTTCTCTTGCCTGTTTTGCCTGAAACAAGGCTTTTGAAACTATCTCATCGGATAATCCAAGAACCTTAATATCCACCTGAATACCGGTAATCCCTTTTTTGGTGCCTGCTACCTTAAAGTCCATGTCCCCATATTGATCTTCCATGCCGGTAATATCTGTAAACAAGGCATGTTTTTCACCATCTTCCACCAATCCAACACTTATTCCGGCAACCGGGGTAGATATTGGCACACCGGCATCCATCAGGGCAAGAGTACCCCCACAGACTGAGGCCATAGAGGTAGAACCATTTGATTCAAGAATATCTGAGACAACACGAACAGTATAAGGAAATTCCTCTGCTTTTGGCAATACTGGTGCAATGGATCGTTCAGCCAATGCCCCGTGTCCCATTTCTCTTCGACCGGTTCCCCTGAGTGGAGAGGCTTCACCAACGCTAAATGGTGGGAAGTTATAATGAAGCATAAACCTTTTTTTCGTTTTACCCTCAATATTGTCAACTATCTGCTCATCTTCTACGGTTCCAAGTGTAGCTACAGCTATTGTTTGTGTTTGCCCACGGGTGAAAATAGCAGAGCCGTGTGTTCTCGGCAGGACACCTACCTCACATGTAATCTCTCTCAAATCCAGCAATCCACGACCATCAGCCCTTTTCCCATCTAAAAGGATGGACTTTCGGACAATCTCCTTTTGAAGCTTTTTCACCACAGTCTTTATGTCTGTTGTTTTAATCTCTTCGCCAAAATGAGCTATAGCATCATTGATTATCCCTTCAATTGCCTTATTCTTTTCCTTCTTTTCAGAAATAAATACAACCAATTTGAGTCGCTCTATAGCAAAATCTCGTATTCTTGCTATTAGCTCTGGTGCTATCTCACAAGAGACAAATGTATTTTTTTGCACACCAGCTTTTTCTCTTAACTCCTCCTGCATCGTAATTATCCGTCTGGAAACCTCTGCCCCTTGCAAAAGTGCCTGAATCATTACATCTTCTGTAATCTCATTTCCTTCTGCCTCAATCATAAGAGTTTTATCCTTAGAGCAACACGCAACAACATTCATCTCGCCATTATCTCTTTCTTTAACTGAGGGATTAACAATAAGTTTGCCATCAATCATTCCCATTCTTACCGCTCCAACTGGAATGGTAAAAGGAATATCTGAGATATAAAGGGCAGCAGATGCCCCAATTATACCCATAATATCAGGTGTATTTTCATTATCAGCTGACAGAACTGTAACAATAACCTGAACATCATTTCGATAACCCTTAGGAAATAATGGTCTCAAAGGTCTGTCAATCAATCGACCAGAGAGTACTTCCTTGCCATTTGGTCTTCCTTCCCGCTTAAAAAAACCACCAGGAATCTTACCAGTAGCATACATTCTTTCTTGAAACTCTACAGATAATGGGAAAAAATCAATATTTTCACGAGGTGTTGTCGAAGCCACAACCGTTGCCAACACTACCGTATCCCCATATCTAACCCAAACAGCACCGTCTGCCTGCTTTGCCACACTTCCTGTTTCCAGAGAAAGTATCCTGCCTCCTATTTCTGCCTCTACACGAACCACTATCACTACCTCCTTAAAATAGACCCACGGTTTTTATTTAATACTACACGATTCATAGGGAAAATGAGTAGCACAGACATTCCTGTCTGTGTTCCTGTGTGTTCCTCTCTGTGTTCCTTCAGGTATGTAGAGACAAACCTGTGTATCTGCCTGATATTACCTGACACCTGATGCTTTCTCACTATAACTCCTGCAGTATTAACCGTGAACCCTTAAATCTCAGATAAAAACTTATTGCTTTACCTGTAATTTCTTGTCTTCCTTTCTATCTTGTATATAGAAGACTATCGCAAAGCCAATTCCTGACAACATGGCTATACCAAACATAAAGTAAAGTCCTTCCATTCCTTCCATAATTTATACCTCCTTATCTTTTGGTGTGAGAAAATATGCCGATGCAATAAGCACCAAAAAGGCTAAGCCAAGAAAATACCTATGGATGTAAAGAACTCACCTGCCAATATACTACCAATAACACCTGCTGTGAGTGTATATTTAGCGGCATCTGCAAATATATTCCCTATTACTTTCCTTCTATCTCGATTCATCTTTTTGCCACCTCATAATAATTGACAAAAACAGAATAACCCCTCAACTGTAACCATGCTCTGTCTTATTCTCCACCAGGGGGATAGACAACTACCCCCCCCTTGATGAATATATTTATCAACACACGAACAAGGGTTATTTCCTTAAGCCCAATCTCTTAATCAGGTTCTTGTATCTCTCCACATCTTTTTGCATCACATAAGCCAACAAACTTCTTCTTGTGCCAACGAGTTTCAATAATCCCCTTCTTGAGTGATGGTCATTTTTATGGGTCTTAAAATGCTCTGTCAGATAGTTAATTCTGGCAGTTAAAAGGGCAACTTGAACCTCTGGAGATCCAGTATCCTTTTCATGAAGCATATACTCCTTAATCAGATTTTGTTTATCTAACGCTGCTAAAGCCATCTTTGATCACCTCCTTTTATAAAATAATAGTAACTACTCAGGTAAAGTAATTCACCATGGAGAACACATAAATTGATAGGTTGATAGGTTGATGAGTTTATAGGTTAAAGGAACACAGATCCATAATTCATAACCATTTACTATCAATTCATCCACTTATCAACCCATCAACTATTCAACTTATC
>Ga0210020_1000835_pt1 | contig 28806 bp, 21 predicted proteins | sample CryGeymeta201514_FD_183980 | JGI IMG/M metagenome (GOLD analysis project Ga0210020, IMG submission 183980) | Groundwater microbial communities from Crystal Geyser aquifers in Utah, USA - Crystal Geyser metaG 2015-14 (SPAdes) (version 2) | ecosystem: Environmental > Aquatic > Deep subsurface >... | reverse complement strand
GCAAGTCAAGGGATCCTTGCATTGAGAAGCCGAAACTGCCTGGCCGAAGGCATTCGGTTTCAAAAGGCAATGGATCGCTTCCCGGCAAGACTCGTATCCCCTTTTTCTCCGCCAGGATAAAATGAGAGGGATGGCGCCAGAATCTCGGACGCCCGCCATTATCCCCCAGGAACAGGCAGGGGTCGCCATTTTCTTCCAGGATCTTTCTCAATATCCGCCCGCGGCGTCCGAGCCATTTGCCCGTACCCCATGGAATCACCGGGATCGCGCCGGCCTCCTTGACGGTTTGAAGCGTCTCGGCAAGGGTTCCCCCCGATTTCAAGCCGTCTTCGGCGCCCAAGGCCAAAACTTCGAGGTTTTCGGCTGTCACGATCTGACGCCCCGCTATCAGGAAAATACCTTGTTTGCCGTTATGCCTTCCTAAAATCGAAATGTTTTCTTTTGTCCGATGGAAGGTCCAGCTCCGAACTGGATCTCTCTTTTGCCTCTGCCCGCCTTCAACCAGACGAGCGATGCGTTGAAAGCCGTTTTCCCTTTTGCCTTCCGTGAAGAACAAAACGGCCATGAACTTGCTATGACATCCAAGTTTCTCTGCTGCGGTCTGGAAATTCGAGAGCGCGGAATCAAGAAAGACCGTCAGGTCAAAGCAATCATAGAAATGAACGTGGGCATCGACTAATATCATTTAAAAACTGTTTCAACGGGACGCGATCCAGGTTGACATTTCACGCGCCCATGGGAAAGGCTTTATGTTTTAACCCTTCCGATGACCCTCTCCAGCCTCTGCTTATATATTTCTTCACCATATTTATTACTATAACATTCATAGGCGTTCGTTGCTCGCCTTCTGGCTTCTTCTTCGTTTTCGAGACATTCAAGAATACCTCCGGCAAAATCATGCGGATTAGGATCTCGCAAGAAGGCACATTCCCCGTCAAGCTCCTGGGTATGGGTCCTGAGGCTCGTGGCGACAATCGGCACACGGCTCGCCATGTACTCGTAAATTTTAAGCGGGGTGTTCGTTCCCTTCAGCCTGGGAGATACCAGCACGTCAGCCTCTTTAATAAATTCCCTTACAGGGTTTACGTCAAGTCGGCCCGTAAACAGAACATGGTCAGAGATCCCGAGTTCTTCCGCCTTCCTGCGCATTTCAAGGACCTGTTCTGAAGTCCCCCCTAAAAAGATAAAGACGAGATCTTTCCTTTCTCTTAATACGATTCCAATGCTTTCCAAATACATCTCCAAACCCTGGTAGGGCTCGAAGGTACCCGCATATAAAACAACCTTTTTCCCGGCCGTATTGATAAGATTCTTTAGATTTGCATTGTAAGGGCTGTTTTTGAATGCAATCGGGGAGAACAATGTGTTTTGAATCAGCTCATTCTTGCCGGCAAACCCAAATTTCTCTACCTGCAGTTCGAGTTCCTTGCAGATCGTAATGATGGCGCTCGCTCTGGCGATGGAAAGCCTTTCCAGATATTCAAAAATACTGATGAGCGGTTTAAGTTTCGCAAAATTGAAATTTTCCAACTGTTGCGGAAGGCTTGAATGCATATCATAGATGTACCTGGTGCCGAAAATTCGATTTAATAGCAGACAAAAAAAGACGGCCTCTTCGTGTGCATGAACAATTTCATACTTGTTTCTATGAAGCAGAAGCAGCGCTTTCAAAAAGAGAGGAATATCCAACATTAGTTTCACGATCGACGGGCCGATTCTGATGTCGTAAACAAAAGGAAGCCGTGGACTCCTGATAATGTTCACCCGCTCTATGTCAACATCCTCACCGATCGGATAAGTCAGCAGATCTATCTCATGACCTAAATCCGAAAGAGCTTTTGCCCGGTAGTATACACTCAGGGGTGTTCCCCGAGGAGTAAAAAAAGGCTGAGGCACAATCATCAAGATCTTCATGTTTACTCTATCATCTCTTTCACGTTAAAGTGTTTCCCTTTTTTGCTGTGGGTATAAATGATAATCTCTCCTATAAAGCCGATCGCAAAGATCTGGATCCCGATGACGATAAGAAGGGAGGCCAGGAAGAGTGAAGGCTTGTCTCGAAGTGCAAAGCCTTGTGTAAAAAGGCGGTTGTATATGAGAAAGGCATTGATGGCGCCGCCAAAAAGGATGAGAATGGAACCGATGAGCCCGAAGAATCTCATGGGTCTGTATGTAAAACGTAGAAGGAAGAAAAGAGTGACAATATCAATCAGCCTGTACAGGTATGTAGATATCTTATAGACCCTTAAGCATGTGTCCTCCTTCCTTTGCTTGACGACTAACTCTTTGACCCGAAGGCCTTGGTGCTCCGCCAGAATCGGGATAAATCGGTGAAGGTCTCCGTACACATCAAAGGCTTCAGCTACCTCTCGCCTCATCGCCCTTAAGCCGCAGGAGATATCCCCGAATTTTGTTCCCGTAAAAAACCTCAGAATTTTATGGAACAGGAAGGTCTGAACCCTGTTAAAGAACGCGTCGTTCTCTCTCGATCTCCGGCATATCACCATGTCACATTCGTTGTTGTTTAATGCATCGTAGAGCCTTTTTGTCTCCTCCGGTTCAACCTGCAAATAGGAAGAAAGAGTGAAAACATACCGACCTTTGGCATTCTGAAAACCTACGGAAAGCGCATTCGATTCACCGAAGGTTCTGGGGAATATTATTAACTGTATGTTTGGGTTCTTACGGGAAAGTTGTCTGATCTCGTCATAGGCATTTTTCATGCGGGCATCAATAATAAATATAAACTCAAAACTTTTTTTTATCTTTGATAGTTCCTCATAATACAGGAGAAAGAGCCTCTCAAGGTTATCGCTTCTTTCAACGACTGGAACGATCACCGATATTTCAGTATCCTGCTTCACGATCCCTTCAGATCCCACAGCGATTTTCACTTCTGTATCCATGATACGTCTCCTAATATCTTGTTCTGCTTATAGTCTCCGGTTTTAATAACCAACTCCATGAGGTAACCGAATGACACGAGGCTGAAAGCCAGGAAAATGAAAAGGATGCCGGACCCCAGAGTGACGATGGCGTGATCCGGAACCAGCGATGGATTCAAGAAATCATAATAATAAAATCCCAGGAAGGTCGTGCCTAAAAACCAGAAGGGAATGCTGGACAGCCCAAACAAGGTCATCGGCTTGGAGGAAAAATCCACAAGTAATTTGATCTTGATAAGATCAAGCAGCACCTTCCATGTCCTTGAGAGTCCGTATTTGCTCTTCCCGGCGACACGGGGCTTGTGTGATACAGGGACTTCTGTAATACGTGACCCGATGGACGCGGCAACAATGGGAATAAACCTGTGCATCTCAGAGTACAGATGGATATGTTTTATAATATCCCGCCTGTATCCCTTCAGCGAGCACCCAAGATCCCGGATCTTCACCTTGGTCACATAAGCGATCAGGGCGTTGGCCAGCGCCGAGGGTATTCTCCGCAGGAAAAGGTTATCCTTTCTTATCTGCCGCCAACCGCAGACAACGTGGTACCCGGACCGGACCGCCATGAGGATACGAATGATATCTGCGGGGTCATTTTGCAGATCCCCATCCATGGTCACGAGAACCTCCCCCCGGGCTGCTTCAAAGCCGGCAGCCATGGCTTCGCTTTGCCCGTAGTTCCTGTTGAAGATGATCACTTTGAGCTCAGGAGCGGCCTTCTTGATTTCTTTTATGGCTTCCGTGGTGCCGTCGGTTGAGCCGTCATCCACGAAGATGACCTCATAGGTCAGAGAGAGTTTCTGAAGCTCTCTCTTTATTCTCCGATAAAGTTCGTCCACGTTTTCTTTTTCGTTATATAAAGGAACGATAACGGACAGATCCATCACGGCCGCCTTTCCCAGAAAAATATTTTGATACGAACACCCTTCACTCTTTAGATCCCCTTTGGCTCTGAATAAGCCTTATTTATTCTTCCTGAAAGATTCCCTAAGTATGCTGATCTTATCATCAGCAGGCGTGTAAAAATTCGGCAAGGTCTTTAAAGGGACCCGTATTTCCGAGCCGATGATGGGCAATCTGATATGAATGTCTTCACGCGTCTCTGGAATATCTCCATTCATCCTGTAGATCAAAATCATTTTATTCTTGTTCGCACTGTCTTCATTATATAACTTTATTTTTTTCTCCAGTGTAAAATGATCGGATTCCAACGCCTGCCTCAGCATCTTATAGGCATTGATATTAAAGTCCGATTCCTCTTCGATCACAAAATACCTGGTCCCGTACGCCTCTAAGAGTTTATAGGTATCATCCATGTTTTTCGCGTACTCGACCAGCAGATACTTTGAAAACACGGAAGACGAAGCAAGGAGCTTGTCCCCGCGGAAGATAATCATTCTTCTTTCCTTGTCCAATTTCCTGATGTAGAAAACAAAATTGCCGTTTCCTAATCCGCTCCCTTGGAAGAAAACCCTTGGTTCACCCTTGTCCACGATATATCGGGCCGCTTCTTCATAACCTTGAACCAGGGGGATCCTGGTCTGAATGGCCAAGACGAATTGATAGACGCACAACATCATGAGTAACAAGGGCGCAACAGGTATTTTCTTTATCTTCCAGGAAATTTCATTGAGTATGAGCGCTGCAAAAAGGGCGTAGGGAGGGAGCCAGAAATAGATATACCTTGAATCCTTGACTCTAAGATAACTGAACGTAAGGTAAAACCCGAAAATCCAGGCAATGAAAAGAACCGCCGCCTTATAGTCTTTTCTTATAAAAATAAGAAAAATTGAAAGAAAGCAAAGCATCATCGTGGGGATGGTAAACGCCTCGGACAGGGCCCTCGGGTAAAAAAGCCATGGTTTTAAAAAGAGCAGACGGGACTGAGCGGAGATGCCTCCGATGGATTGGGCGATATTCATTTGACCGTATCGCAATGTCAGGAATACCAAAGGAGAAATGAGGAGGAACAGACTGAGACTGAGAAGAATCACATCCTTGCTCATCATCCTTTTATAATTCTTCGTCAAAATGAAATAGAGGAAAAATGTGAGAAGGATGAAAATGGATGTCTGCTTGGTGTAGACGGATGCAGAGACCGAGAGAACCGTATAGAAACCATATCTCGGCTTGTCGCGTTCAATAAAGTTATAAAAAAGATAGACGGAAAGGATGATCATCGCGAGAGACGGCATTTCCAGCATGGCGCTTTTTGCCCACTTCACGATGAAGGGCGTTGTGATAAACAGAATGCTGGAGTAAAGAGCGATTTTTTCATTGAAGATTTGCCTGATGAGCTTGAACCAGAACGTTACGGCGATCAAAGCGAAGAAGAGGACCGTGAGCCTTGCGCTGACCACAGAGACGCCGAATAAGGCAAAAAATCCCGCCTCCACAAGGGCAAAGAGCGGCGGGTAGTAACCGATGCTCAATGCCGGGTATTTTGTATAATACTGGGCTATGTAGTCCACAAAATGGAGGATGGGAAAGTCCCTGATGAAATCCAATATGAAAACACCGTCCATCGCGTGCCGGGGCGCGTCCGAAAACCAGAACTCTCCGCGGTGAATGTCTTTGACCAAAATAATAATTGTCACCGCAATCACGAAACTCAGATAATACGGGGATCGGTTTTCCTGGAAATCTTTTCGTAGTTTCATCTTAACGTTCGCACCTATGATCTTGCATTCTTCTCAACAAATTCACGATAATCTCTGAAAAGATATGAAAGATGTTTGATGATCTCCAGGACGGAGGCACGGCACTTCAGCGTCAACCAGAACGCCTCCCATACAACCCTTCTGGATATTTTTGACGTCCCGTATTCCCTTTCCTTGAAGAGAATGGGAATTTCAAGCACAGTAAAGCCATGTTTAAATGTCAAGTAAGTCATTTCGATCTGGAACGCATAGCCGTCGGACCGGATGCCGTCGAGATTGATCCCCTCAAGGACTTCCCTCCGGTAGCATCGGAACCCGGCCGTGAAATCCCAAACAGGTCTGACCATAATGTACGAAACATACATGTTGGCCAGTTTGCTCAGCAGAAGTCTTCTGAATTTCCATCCTTCGACACGAACCCCGTTGATGTAGCGGCTCCCGATCACAAGATCCGCCTTTTCCGATGCCTCCAGAAAATCCTGAAGGTATCTCGGATCGTGAGAAAAATCCGCATCCATCTCAAAAATCAGATCTGCGCCCTTTGCCAGTGCCAGCTTGAAGCCCTCAACATACGCCGTGCCGAGACCGGCCTTGCGGGGCCGGTGAATGAGGTGAACGCGAGGGTCTTTGCGGGACAGGGCTTCAACAAGCGCCCCCGTGCCATCGGGGGAATTGTCATCTACCACGATGATATAAATCTCCGGATGAAGATCGAGAATTTGTGCAATAATGCGCTCGATATTTCCCGCTTCATTATACGTGGGAATCACGATGCAGGCATTCACCGAACCGCCTCTCTTTCTATTATTGACCTTAATTTATCGGCAAGAGCCTTTCCAACGACCTGATGACCCTGGTAATTCCAATGACCCCAATGCAAATGGACTTTTTTCTTTTCATAAGATTCTCTGAAAATTCTTTGCAGGCCGAGATAATCTATGTTGATGGAGGCCGCGAACTTCTTCAAATCATCCTCAAAGAAATTCGCATTAAATGACGCGTCCATATCTTTATTTTTTGCTTCCATCTCAGGCAGGTAAGCGGGCGTATCGATGGTGACCAGCATCAATCGGATGTTTCTTTCGTTACAATAATCCGCCATGGCCCGTATTAATCTTTTACTCAACTGATAATTCTCCAGGTAGGTTCTATCAGCTTTGTCGGTACATAGACTCAAATAGCGTTCGATCTTTTCTGCCTGGCCTCGTTTTTGATCATGCTCTTTCTCTTTTTTCCTTATCAGACCTTGTGCCTGTAAAAGATTATACCTTTCTCCAATGAGGGTGATCAGCGCCGAATGATGCGTGAAGAAATTAATCCATTGTTTGATCCTGAATTCCCGCGTATCAACAAAACTCGTATCGAGCATCAGTTCCCCATTGGGGGAGAGATGGTAAAAGGGACGCAATAATTCAAAGGTGGTCTCTCTGCTGATCTCTGTAAGATCATTCTCAGGCAGGAAAAACAGGATGACCCTATTCGGTGAAAATTGAGTGATCTGTTTTTTCAGGACAAGCAGTTCCTCGGTTTGAGTAAATCCGGACCGGCCGAAATTCATCAGTTCCAACCGGATGTTCTGATCCTTGTTGAATTCCTTTTCCGTCAAAGTGAGAAAGTTCCGATCCGTCTCCACCTGGAAGGATTCCACATAACTATCTCCAAGGACGGCTATGCGGTAGACGCCGTCCGGCGGCCTTAAAGACCACTCCCGGTCCCGCCAGCCGAAACGGTTGATCCGTCCTGTTATTGGATGATCATTCTCTTTATAAAACCAATAGCTTCGCCCGGGTGTAAACCGCCAGCCCAGTACAGGGTCCGGCTCGGAACAGGAGATCCTCGCATTGAACAGGTGCGTCATCCTGAATACAACCTCCGAGACTCCCAGAAAGATGAAAAAGGCAACAAGCACGAAAAATAAATTCTTCATCCGTCGCTTCCCCTTCGTGCGTTGCACAAGCTCGGAGTTATCTTTCATACGCTTTTCGGGTCACCATCCTGAAGAGGTCTCAGATCCGGATCCATGTAAACCGCTCATGCTGTCGAGTCTGAAGGATTATTTCTCGTAGTGTTTATCAAGAGGATAAAGGCGAAGATAATACTATTCTATCCTTAAATTACCAACAGGCATTAGCCATATTCGAACAAAAATACATGGCTCTGCTTCAGCTACCAAGGGTATAATTTCTGCAAACCGGTTACATACTTAGAGCTTCTGCTCAATCGAAAAGGAAAGTGAGCGGCAATCTTTTCGGCCTGACCATCCATATCGCGATGGTACTTCAGTTCAAGAATAACCTGTTGATCATCGGTCAGTCTATGTAAAAAAAGGTTGTGATGATGATTCACGGCATAGAATGTTTGATCCGTATCCATCGTAATTCGGTAATTCCGATCCGCCGATTCAAAATATCTCCGCTTGTAGGAATTGACAAGCGTTGCGCATGAAGAACGCCATTGCAGCTTTCTGATTTCCGGGAGATCGGATCTCTCTATCACCTCTGCGACGGTCCGAGCGTTGAAAGAATCGTTTAGTTCAAAGGGAGGGAGGGGGAATGATTCTTTCCGCCCCAGAAAGCCATACTTTATCTTGAACTCCAAAACCGGATTTTTTACGATTCCGAAGAGCGCATCGTACCATCGGATACGAATCTTTATTCTTCGGCGCTTTCCATCAATATTGTCATGGTAATTGCTCATCTGGTTCGTGTCAAAGTAGATATTGTTGACATATCGCTGACGATATATTTCAGAGAACATGGCCGGATGGAATCTCACAAAGGACTCCACCTCATGCCTGGTCAGATGGGCAATAACAAACTTACGCTCGTAACGGCACTCCCCATGGTCCCTCGGCATTGTAGTCATCCGGTTTTTCTCATCAGAATAAAGATGGTCAGTCCCAGGGGGATACAGGCCGCGATCACACCCAGCCAGAAGAATTTATTGTGAAAAACAAACACGATCTTTTTCAAACCAACTCGCATGAGATTCTTTTCCGTATCCATTCTCTGCGGTTTCACGGATTGAATATCAAGAAAGTGGGGTTTGACCTGAATCCCGTCCTCCCCCGCCACCACATGAAGAAAGGAGACACCGCTTCGACCCGAGCCGTTGACATAATAATGGACATCATCCCGTATCTCATAAAACAGAAAGTTCCACCGGTCCCCGCCATCGCCGGCGAAAACGTATTTCACCTTTTCCCTGAGATACGGATGAACTTCCTGCATCCAGCCGGAGGCCTCCATGTTGACATTGCCCGGTTGTATTTGGAGGCCGCCATACCAGAGAGGGTGGTGCAGGAACACAAAGCCGGTCTTTAATAAAGGAGAGCCAATTCCCCCTCTCAACCATTGGATCTGCTTTTCATCAAGACCATACGTTTCCTTTTCTGCATCCGAAAGCACGGTATTGAGAAATATGAAATCATAGTCTCCAAATCTTTTGGCGTGAAACGGCTCCCCGACCCGGTGACTGAATACGTCACGTGTTATTTCCCGATATCCCGGTATATAGCTGCTGATGTCGTGATTGCCCGGCGCTATCCAGACAGGAATGTTAAGGCGTTCAAAGACCGAGTATACGTAATCCCACTGGGCATTCAGAGACTCCCGCAGGGCCTCATTGTCTTCAAACATTTCCGGCTTCCATTCCCGGACATTCCATGAACCCTTTATAATATCACCCGTCAATATCAGGATGTCGGGAGAACAGTTCCTAATCTCATTCAGCATCCGATCCATGTCCGACGGGGCTCCGCCGAATAACAAGGGATAGATGTGGGAGAGAACGACAAAGGAGACCCCCCTCCTCAAAGAACTCTGCTCGTTATCAACTGTGTCGCTTTCTTTCGGAAGATTCAGGCCCTGCCGTGAGATGCGCTTTAAGGCAAACCCATGGTCCGGCGCTTGAACACCTTTCGCAGGTCCAGGCAGCAAAGACAGGAGAAATAACAAGACGAGCCAAGCCTTACCTATTCGAAGCACCGTCTTCCTCCCCGTAAAGAATACGCTTAACGTCTTGTTGATTTGTTTCCACATTGCTGCCGTCCACGGTCAGACGGGATCCCTCTTCGATCAAATAAGGGGTCTCAACGTTATTCATCTGAAGATGTGACGCTGCAATAGTCGCTTCGCCGAACTCAGGCTTTTTCCGATAAGCGGCTAATCCGATCTTTGCTTCCTTGATCTCAATCCCTTCGATCGTCAACTCGGACATATCTTTACTGACAACGGCAATCTTTGATTTCGCTATTCTGATCTGATGAGCCGTCATCTGACTATTCTCACCGACACTCAACCCTTTGTCACCCGTGCCGTTGATGGCAATTTGATTTAACGTCACATTGGTTCCGGATACATCAACGGCATCATTCCCGCAATGGATAAAAGACGATTCGATAATTTGCCCCTTGCTGAAATCTGAATCAAAGGCATCGGATGTAGTTTCACTGAAAAGCGTATGCGAGATATTAAAATCGGAGCGGACGATATTCAAGGCATCCTCTGACCGATTATGCGTGAATTGACAATGGATGATGTTCACGGGAGATTCGTAGAAGGTGACGGCTCCGGTTAAATTCCATCCTCCCTCTGATGGGTTGGACAAATGATCAAAATAGACATAGTCCAGTACGGACCTTTCTCCGCTCGCAAGGACAGCCATGCCTTGACCGGATGCATCAGAGGAATAGAAACGGACAGGGTTCTCCTCGGACCCAATGAATGTCACCGGCGAAAAGGTGATAATCTTAGCAGCCTTCTTCAAATTCACTTGTACCCCGCCTTCTGCCACGAGTCTGTAACCTTTTGGAATGATCAGATCCTGTTCCAGACTCCATTGGCCGGATCTGAAATAGATTTTCTTGGTCTTTTCATCGACCATCAGCATATCACTCTCATTAACATGGGGAGCACGCCTGAAGACGTCCTTGGCTATAAGGGTATCGTTCAGATAGGGCCAGGGGAAGACCGTTTCAGTCCTTAAGCGATCCGTTCCCAAGAGCCTGTATTGGACGCTCAGACCACGGGCCATTGAATCAGACCAGGGGAGGCCCACAGGCAGTGGAACATCTAACTTTTGATAATGGACGGGATGGGAATAATTTTTTGGAGGCAAGAGGACTTTCTCTTTGGGTTCGAGCAGAACGCGATCCATATACGAAACACTTATAATTTCAATGGGAATTTGATGAATATTCCCTATCTCCAGTACGATCCGCTCCTTGTCACTGCTATGATAATACGCGTAGAGAGCTTTCACAGGATTTAAAAATTTCCGGATATATGCCTGGTTCTGATACAGGATCTCCTTGGAAAAACGATACCACGGGAACTCACTGTAAATCTCGTTGAGGTTTCGTGTCAGTTCATCATTCAGTTCTTTGAAAAGGATGTCCAGATAGGATGGATCTGAAAATCTCTCCAGTGCATTGACATAAGCTTCCCAGAATGAATTGTCCTTGAATAACTGCGATAGAAACAAAGCCCGGCCGCCGCCGTCCCACAACGTATCATCCTGTTCTGTATATGTCCCTGCCAATTTAGTCAGTTTTTTACTGATCTCAATATCATTAATATCAAATGGGATGGGCTCCAATAAGGACAACACAGGATTGTAATAAAATCTAAACTGATTCGTATGCAGTGAGTGGTTTGTTCCAAAGAGATCACATAATGCAATATACCTCGAAAATCCATTCACCTCGAAGACTTGACTGGACGGGAGACGGCCCCTCCGGAACTGCTCCAGCAGGTTCTGGGCGATCATATATTGGTTAAAAAGCAAGGAATCCTTTGTCGTTTTGCCTGTCTGAAACATGTCGATAGGATTGGAGGTATAACTTCCTATTCCGGGCAGCGATCGCGAGACACGGCCGCTCTGTATAAAATCCTTAAAATCCAATCGTTCCGCCCAGAAAAGTGATTCATCAAACTTGATGATGGGGCCTTCTCGTCGTTGATTGTTTTCAATCAGTCTCTTCTCAAAGTTCTCTTCCAGAGCGTAAATCCCGTAGTCCTTGCCATTAATGACCACGTTAATGAATTTGTATCGGAGTGCGATCAAACCTTCTCTAAGAGCCGTTTGATGGAAAAGCCATTCGTAAATATAATCTCTTGTTTTCGGATGCTGTATGGAGAATTGTTTCATTCTCAGAAATGTATTATCACCGCTCACTTTAATCCTGAATGACCACTTGTCTTCCATTAGATGATCTAAATTGTCTCCTTTTAAGCGCAGATTCACCTTGATCGTCTTGTCCCCGTACCTTATCTTTGCCGGAACGTAATTTTCCTGATCGGTAGTGAGAATGCCTGCCTTCAAGGCCAGATCGCGCTTATATCTTAGCTTTTCAAAATCCGTGTGTTTAATGTCGATGATCATGCGTTCAGGGCCGGCTGTAAGTCCCATGATGTAATTGTGAACTGTTTCAATGCTGTCTCTTGACACGGTCTTCATCACTTTTGATATAAGCCCTGACTTATGGGCCTGAGCGCCCAGGAAAAAAAACAAACCTGTATAAAGACCCAAGACCACGATTACCATACTCACTCTATGTCCAATGAGGACCCTAAGAAGAGGGTCCAAGTTTTTCCGGCGATTCTTTGACTCTTTGATAATCACTTAGATGATTCCTTTGTTGTCCAGAAAGCTGATTTTCAGGGAGCCTTCCAGTTTTTGCAGTGCATATTTTGCCTCATTGAGCTGCTCAAAATCCCGAAAATCTATTAAAAATGATGCTTCAAAGAGTTCATCCGTCTCATCAAATCTTTTCAGATTAACTCCTGCGCTATGTTCTTGGAGGGTCCGCACAATCTGTTCGATTCCCACCTCCTTGGGTTTATGATTATACACGGTCAGATACAAGTTCTGATTCTCCTCTTTTCGTGAAAAAGCCTTCCTGAGTACAATCACCCCTGCAATAATAAAGAAAGCTATGGTTGTGATGACTCCCTGGTTTGCGCCAAATCCCAATCCAATCCCGATAGCAAGAAACAAATAGGATAACTCCTCGGGCTCCTTGATGGCCGCACGAAATCTTACGATCGAAAGCGCGCCCACAAGTCCCAATGACAAGGCCAAAGACGATTTGACAATTGAAATAATCATCATTGTCGTCATGGTCAGCAGGAAGAAGTTCTTCCCGAATAATTTTCTGTTGGACAAACTATTGCCGTATTTTATATATATTCGGCTGAGTATGTACGACAGCAGTCCGGCAAATATCAAGTTTATTATAAATTCGAAGACAGGTATATGCGCGCTTGTCGCCGTTAAAAACTCCGTGAATGTCTGGAACCGGTTCATCCCTCCTCCTTCTCATTGTAATCCTGCCTGTTATTCATAAACTCATCCTATTTTCTGATTCTATCTTAAGAACGGTTGACAATTTCGTACCGATGTGCGCAATGGACCAAAAGCCGATCAGGCCGAACAAGATTGCAGTGACAACATGAGACGAGGCAGCAACAGCGCTCACTATATTTTTGTCATAACCGTAAAGATAGCTGAAAATAAAAATAAATATCAGTTCCAGACTTCCTGCAAATCCCGGGGGTGCAGGCAAAATAAAAGAGGCGTTCAATAACAGGTACCCTACAAATACGGTGAGTACAGGCAAGCTGATCCCGAAGGCATAAAAGAACAACCACATGAAAAAGGAATGGACAATAAGCGCCAGAAGGGTCAACCCTGTTATTTCCAACAGCCTGCTCGACAATCGGGGGATCGATGATAATCCGTCCAGGAAAAGACTCATAGAATTTCTGAGCTGGATTTTGAACTTGCCGGGTAAAAAGAAAAAGATCCGTTCAGAGCAGGATAAGGCCTTATCTTTCTTATGAATAAAAAACATCAGGGAAAAAATTAAGAATAACAGAACCAACAATAAGATTGTAGAGGCCAAGTAGATCGCGTTGTTTATCTGTTTTGTCAGAAATGGGGTTGCAACCACAAGTAAAAAAACCGGCAACAGATCGGATACTTTATCCAGGTAGACCGTCCATAACGATTTTGAAATCGGGGTTCCTTTCATCTTTTTCAGGAGATAACTCTTTGCAACTTCCCCTGCATGAACAGGAATGAGAAAATTGACGAAATAGTTTGTCATACACAGATGAAAGGACTCCGTTATCGTGATCTTTTCCACAGGTGATAAAATAATTTTCCAGCGCAGGCTTCTGAGAAAATAGATTAAGATGAAGCATGCTCCCAGGGGGAAAATAAACAGTATTTTTACCTGTTTTAATATCACGAGCATGGCATCAAAATCCACGATATACAGCCAGATGCCCATCAACAGGAGCCCGAGTATAACACTGAGAATGACAGTCAGTCTCTGATTCATCGCTTATCGTTCTTTCCTTAATACTGGTCCGTTACTTCAGAAGTTCTTATCAATTCCTTCCGAGGCAGATCTCCTGCGACGATAGCGGAGGCAATCATGCCCGTCTTCATGGCGTGGTCCATGGTGTCATACCTGTATAGGCCCTGCCTGCCATGAGCAACAATGTTTGGAATGCTCAGGAGGTAATCATACAGAATCTCGAGTTTCTCTTTATAATCGAGTGAATACAGAGGATATCCATATTCAAGCGCCTCAACCCTATACTCCAACACTTCCGCCCTGTTGATCATGCCGAGTTTTTCCAGGTCCTGAATGCATATCTCCTTCAAGCGCTCCTCTTCCATGTTCCATAAGGAATCTTCCTTGTTGCACGCGAATTCGCAGAGCAGAACTGTCTTGCCTTCAGGCACCATTTTTTGACTCCAGTTTCCAAACTCTTGAATTCTAAAAAAACGGATGTGCTTTTCCGGAACATGTATCCAGAGATTGTCCGTAATCTGTGATCGGTCTACCAGTAAGGCAACAAATCTCAAACATCTGTTGGGCAACGACCTGGCAATTTGTTGGATCTTTTCACTCGGCGCCGGCCTGATCGCTGAAATAAACTCGGGTAAAGGTATGGTAGAAACAACCCAGTCTCCGGAGGTTTCGCAGTGGTCCCCCGATCTCTCATACCCGACGCTTGCAATTTTTCCGCCCTGGCCAAGAGTGATTTCAGATACTTTCGAACCCAGATGAATCGTGCCGCCCATTGCAATCACGGACTCGGCAAGCTTCTCATATATTCTGCCTATCCCCTGTGACGGATAGTAAAATTCGCTGCATTCGAATACCCCTTGTTGTTTCTTCAGACCAATTAATGATTTCATAACCTCCATCAGGTTAACACTTGTAATTCTTTTTCTTGCCCAATCCGCAGAGATCGTCTTGGGGGAGACTCCCCAGACTTTTTCCGTATACATGCCGAAATAGATATCATACAATGTTTTTCCAAATCTCTTTCGTGTCCATCCCTCGAAGGATTCCTCTGGGCCTTCCTTAATCATGTTTTTCAATTTCTCCCAGCAGTAGTCTATGACGGCTCTCGCGGATACGGATAATTTCATTTTCCTCAGGACATCTTCCAGTTTCAACGGGTAACGAATCAGACGGCCGTCAAAGAGAATGCTGCTTTTCCGTGGCACAGTGCCGAGTTCCTCTCCGAGGAGGTTCTTTACCAGAGACAGGACATCATCATAGGCCGACAAAAACCTGTGTCCTCCCAAATCAAACTGGTAGCCGTTATAATGAATGGTCTTAGACTGTCCGCCCACCTGCATCTCCTGCTCAAGAAGGATCACCTCGTATCCCTTTTGAACCAGGGAATAGGCCGCGGTCAGTCCGGCAGGACCGCCGCCCATGATCACCACTTTATGTTTTCTCATCTTTTGCTTCTCCATGCCGTCATTGATCAGAACCACCATATTCGATTCTATAGATAAGATAGGGATTAGCTGTATATACGGGCTGAAACCGAAGGCCATGGCTCTGCCCTACTTGGTCTTTCCGAGACCCATTGAGTATGGCAGGCAGAAAACCTTCATGGTTATAGATGAGATACTTTGGTCTCTCATGATCTATGATCTTCAAAAATTTCTCCTCGCTTCTGAGATCCTCAAGATTTGCGACAAACTGACCGGCCTGCAAATGGGAATAGAACATGATTTCCTTTTCTGCCCAGTACTTATCGTGATCCAGAATGACCTTGTCTTGAGCAGTGGTATGCACGTTTAAAAAGGATATGATATCTTCCTGAAAACCGCTCAACCGCGACAGTGGGGAGACCTTTGAAAGCATAGACCCAAGGGGTGAGGCGTCAGTCTCACTTAACCACACAATGGCCGATACACTTGCGATGACACTCACGGATATGAAGCCCGTTAAAAGTATCTTCCAACTCCTATCAAAATAAGAAAGAAACTTATTGATCCCCACTACGGCAAAAGGAAGGATCAAGATGGTCGAGTCCAAGGTAAATCTCGGCAGCAATATGAATGTCTTTGTCATAATCTTATATACAAAATAGAGATAGACCCCAGCAAAAAGTATGATCAAGCTGAGATGCTGCCGCCGATAGATCGAGTAAGCCATGCCGAAGAAGGCAAAGAGAGCGATAACCGGGGTCATGCTCAAGAATATCACTCCAGGCCAATAGGCAAGATAATAAAGCTGATATCCCATGGCCTTCATAAGGGGATCGATGTTGATGAAGGTGTACTTGATCAGGTTCAACGTATAATTCGTGGTGATATGGATGGGATAAAGAGGATCGCCGAACGTTGAATAATTCCCGATCATCCAGAACAAGGGGAATGCTGAAGAGAGCAGACCGAACAAGAAGAGATAGCCTGTAGTCTTGCTCCTGAGGAGAACGGCCTGTTTGAGATCGTCCATGTTTCGCGGCACCAGACAGCACAGCAGAGGAATATATATCCACCCGGTGTATCGGGTCATGCATGCCGCGTTCAGAAAAAGCGCCGAGGAGATCAGGGTTCTAATCTTCTCGGTCTCTTTAAAGCGGAAAAGGAAATAAAGGCAAAAGAGCATAAAAAAAATAAATGGGGCTTCGCTCGAAGCGACGACGCTGCATTGAACGTGCAGGGTGAATACGGCGAAAAGTAAGGTTGAGTAAACGGCTGTCGTTCTGTCAAACAGTATTCTTACCAATAAGAAAAAGGGGACCGCCGATAGGCTCCCCAAGACCAGGCTGACGGCTCTTGGTGTTATAAAAGGATCCTTCCAGAGACCCATGGCGATTCCAATAAGATAAATGGGCATAATAGTATGTTGTTGCGGCAGCCATGCGTCGGTGATAAAGAAGGGGTGTTCAAGCCAGCGTTGCGCAAGGGCAATTCTGTCGACAGCATCGTACGCGAAGTTCTGAGAAAAGGAAAAAGCAATGATACGAACCCCCAAGACAAGGAGAAAAAGTCCAAACAGCTGGAACCGTGCCGTTCTGCTCCAACGATAAGAGAACGTCCATGGGAAAGAGTTTTGCCGCGGAATAGTTGAACTAGTCATATGAGCTGAGTCTTGTCCACGGGAATATGCCGGGCGTTCAGTGGCTGACCTGTTCCCTGGCAACGACCTGGTAAATATCATCGTTAATCTTGATCAGGATAAAATTCCGCTCAATTTTTTTACGGGATAATTTCGTCTTTACATCATTCCGCTGGGAGAGCCACTCTTTGGTTACAAAGACATTCCTCCCCGCCTTGAGCGATTGTTGAATGGTGCTCATGAACTGAAAATCAAATAGATCCAAGGGTATACCCAGAAATGGAAACCCTAAAGTCTGAAGGCCTGGTGCATAAAAGCGAATGATCGGGTTCATCCAGCCTGCGCCTACAACACTCTTTGAAGGTATTTTGTCCTTGATTTGCAGGGCATATTGGTCTGAGGGGCTTAAATAATTATGATACCATCTTATGGTAGCCACTTTCTGATAGAGACCACCTAATAACGTCAAAAGAAAAACGACCACAGCGAGATAGATTCTTGACCTCATCAAGCTCCGAGGGGAACCATGGCTCCCATCCCGCATAGTCAAACCGTTTCTCCGAAGCAATTCATCAAAAAGCCCCCCTGTGATTAGGGACATTGCGGGTACAAGGTACAGGTAAAATTGTCCTCCATCCTGTATCCACCCCAGAAACAATACGACGTAGGGGAACAGCCACAGAAGGAGAAAGTACAGTTGTTTTCTTTTCTCTTTCCTGGCATAGAGCAGAAAGGCTGCGGCCAGGCATAGAAAAGTCAAGAGATAGCCGCAACTCTTGCACAGCAGAAAAATATTATGCCTATAAAAATTGAAATACAGAATGACCAATGGAAATAGAATCAATGCGGGGAGTGCTTTTCGCCACTGCTTTCGGACGCACACAATGACGCCTAAGGAAAAAACAAAATATATGGCCGAAATTTCTTTGAACCCTTTCAAGCTCTGAACCAACCACGATGGGGTGGGGTACCGCAGATACTCATTCCGGCTTATGGATCCGTAAAATTCTATAAAGGCGGGTATACTGCTATAAAAGCTGAGCACCCAGCCATAGGCTGCCACAAGGATAATGAAGGTCACACAGCTTCCCAATAAAATTCTTTTCCACTCAATCCTATCGTGAGAGGAAAGCAGAGAGAACGCGAAGGGGAAGAACAAGAATAGAGAAGTAATGTGGGAAGAAAGGGACAATCCCCAGGCAACACCCCATAAGATAAATCTTCTTCTTAGCCAAAACAGAACGGTGAGTGTCACCCAAAAAATATTAAACATGTAAACTTCTATGGTAACGGCCGAATAAAAAAACATGGGAGAAAAAGCCAGAAGTAAAGAGACCATCCCCCCCAGATATCTTCTGGCAAAGAGAGCTCGGAAAATGAAATAGACATTGATGGCCGCCATGGCACCAAACAGCGCAGAATAGAATGCAAAAGTTTTTAGTAAGGTTTCTCTGGATCGGGAAAAAAAGTTCCAGCCCTCGAAAACGAGCTTTCCCATCCAGATATAAGCCGGCTTTCCATCCATCCATCCTGGAAGCAGCTGCTCCGATACCAGAGGATAACCGGCACTGTCCGGGGTGATGGCAGATCTGGAAAGATTCATAGAGTAGAGAGAAAGGACCAGGAGAAAGAGAAGAATAACAAGAGAGGCCTCTCCTTTTCCGAGAAGGTACTCTTCCCCGGCCCTCGGCAAAGACAATTCACGGGTCAACATGAGAGAGGACACCTCCTTTTCTCATTTCATGGAGCCGAATGCCCCTCCGCATTGGGATTCTTGCTCTTGTGATCCCAAGGAAGGGTTAAAAAATATCCAATCTGCCAATTCAGGAAGTTTCTTTCCATATTTTTCAATTGACGTAACCGATCGCTCGCAGGCGTTCCAACAGATCCCGGTTTTCCTTCTTCGAGTGACTCTGGCGGTCGGGAGCGTCGTTGCAGGAATGTGGAAGCGCCTTCATCCAGAGCGCCAATGTCTTTTGCATTTCCTCGAAGCGCTCTTTCTCTCTGCCGTTGACGAAAAGGTCATCGAGTTCCAGAGGGTCGGTGAGGATATTATAAAATTCGGGTTCCCCGCGAGACTTCCAGATCAGCTTATGGGTCCGGTTGCGGATAACCTTTTGCTCCACAAACAAATGGGAATGGTCCTCCCGCAAGGGGGCGTTAACCAGCAAGTTCAGCGGAAACCGGGATTCCCCAAACACGTACTCCCGGGTCGCGTTCTGCGAATCATATAGCACCTGCGTTTCCGGCTGGCCGGACGGGCGCTCCTGGATCCCGGCGAATGCCAGGATGGTCTCCGGAATATCCACGTGGGTGACCACGGTATCATAACGTGTCCCGCCCTCAAAAAGTCTCGGATATCGAGCAATCAGGGGAATGTGAAGGAGCTCCTGATGCAGGCCAAGCCCGTGCGCCAGGCGATTCCGGGTCCCGAGGTATTCTCCGTGGTCCGAAGTGATGATTATCAGCGTCTCCTCCAGAAGCCCCATCTCTTTCATCCTCCCCATGAGCTTCTCCAGCTCCCGGTCCAGCGTGAGGATGCAGGCGTCGTACAGGGCACCGACAATACGGAAATCATCTTCGGAATAGCCGTTGGCGGAGGGGTCCAGGCAGGCGTCCACCGATGGGAAACGGAGCCTCTTCTGAAAGGATGCCTCAAAATCGTCGCCCTGAAGAAAGAGCCGGGCGGTGGCCTCATCGGGATTGTAGGGGAGATGGGCGTCCATATAGTTGATGAAAACAAAGAAGGGCCGGGCCGGATCACGACCGACATCCAGCCACTGGCCCACCGCCTTGTTCGTCTCCGCCGCGGTGGGATAACTCCAAATGGCTGTAGGATTTTGAAGGATCCTTGCAAGCAGATGTTCCTCGAAGCGCCACCAGATCCAGCCGTAAAAGGCGGCGGCGGAGCTGCCCAGGCCGCCTGCCGCCATCGGGGTCTCGTCAGTCCAATGCCTCTTGTACCAGGATCGCTCAAATCCCTGAACCAAGTTGTGGTAGGACGTCACATAATCATTGTTTGAAAAGCTCACGGTCTGATAGCCGTGATCATGAAGCGCTTCAGCCAGGGTCCGGAAGTCATCGTCCAACCAGAAATGTTCGGCGTGCGTATTGTGCTGGCTGGGATATAACCCCGTGAAAAGAGAGGCGTGGGACGGAAGTGTCCACGGAGACGCTGCAAAAGCGTTGTTGAATACCGCCGACTCCCGGGCCATCTCATCCAGGAAGGGGGTTGTTTTCAACGGATAGCCGTAGAGGGATAACCGGTCGGCCCGAACCGTATCCAGCACAATAAGTAGGATATTGGCACGATCTGAGGAGGCCGTCCCCGGTACCCCCGTCCGTGCGACGAGGGAGGTCTTGGGATGCAGAAAGGAGAGACCGAAAAGCACCAGGACCCCTACCGTACCCAGGATCACGGCTTTCTTGCTCATGCCCGCCGGCCGCCGCCACCTGTCGTGGGATTGCAGGAACCTGTAAAACAGCCACCCCAAGACCACAGCCGCGGTTCCGCCAACAACCTCGGCAGCTACAAGAGCTGCAAATTTATCGTAGAATCTGTTGAACATCCATAAAAAGATTACGGCAAATGCCCCTGATCCAAACAGGACCGCCTGCTCCAGAGAAACGTCGATTCTGCCGGTGGTGAGCCGATCCCGGAGACGGACCACACCCAACACAGGCAGGATGAACAAGACCACGGATCCCATCACGAGTCCGCAGGACCGGAAGGTCATCAGAAGCGAGGGAATCACTCCCGTGCCCCCCGCCCAGAGAGAGAGCAGAAAATCCACGAGAATGGCCAGTAGTCCATAGACCAGGGAAACAGCGATCACCGTCGCAAGACCGGACGGCCACGTGCGATCTGCCTTTCCATGCTTTTTATTCTTTTCCATGTCCCCTCGGTAACAACTGCCCGAGCGTTGTTCTCATGGTAGATTCCGATGATCAGGTGATCTTTCGAAGCTTGATTCCCCAGCGCAGGAGATTAACCCAGTTCAGGTTCAGGTTGCTTTTCATGGCGGGCGCGCTACTCAGATCGAAAACCATTTTAAAGAGTCGGTTCGGCGGAAAGCGGATGAGAACCTTGATCAAAGGCAAGAGCAGCGGGTACCGAACCCCCATCGCGGCGAAACGGCAGAGGTTTACCAACCGGTCGATCTCCTCTCCATGGAGGATGCTCCCCTCATTCATGGTGTCCAGGTAGTCCGTGTTCGGATTCAGAAGGCCGTGTTCCGCGGCATAGCCTGCAATTTCCGTTTTGGGATACGGCTGGAAGACGTTGTTGATTGTATAGTCCGGTTTCAGTTTCCTGTTGAAGTCAATAGTTTCGTAAGCCATGGAAAGTGTTTCATGGGGAAGACCGAACATGTTATATGTTCCGAATTTGACCTTATGCTTCCTCAATAATCTCGCAGCATTGATGATCTGTTCGTTTGTCAGATTTTTTTTCAATATTTCATTTCTCATTTTTTCATTGCCCGTTTCCACTCCAAAATAGACATTCAGGCAGCCCGAGGTCTTCAACATCCGAACCACCTCTTCATCCATTTCATTGGCCCGTGCCAGCCCTGTGTATGGAAGATTGATTCCGTCTTTATAGCGCTGCAGAAAATCCAACAGCCAGCGCCGGTCCCCGGTAAAGGTATCGTCCGGAAAGCGAACCAGTTTCAGCGCATATCGATCCGCCGTCTCGTTTATTTCCCGGATCAGGCTGTCTATGTTTCGTTTTCGAAACCGGCGGCCCAATCCTTTATAAAGCTCGTTGAATTTGTGATTGAAACAAAACGTACACCGATAGGGGCACCCTCTTCCAGTCAAGAACTTCATGGCCGGAACAGACCGGAGAAGTTTGCAGTCGTCATAAAGGGTTCTGTCGGGGAAAGGGAGCTCATCCAGGTCTTCTACCAAGGGCCTCAGATCATTTTGTACAATTTGACCATTCTTCTTGACCCAGAGGTTTTGGATGTTGGAGATATCTTCACCCGCATCCAATTTGTCGGCAAGTTCCAAGAGAGTATATTCACCTTCCCCTACACAGACCATGTCCACACAGGGTTCCTGAATGATCTCGGGGAAAAAGGTGGGGTGCGGCCCGCCCAGTATGATGGGTTTCTCGACCTCCTCCTTGATCTTCGCCGCGGTTTTAAGGACCCACTTGTGCGGTCCGGTCATGGTCGAGAAGGCGATCAGGTCGGGATCATACTCATTCATTTTCTCTAAATAATCTTTATGCTCGCTTAGGATGTATAATCGGCATTGATGTCCATGGGCCTTTAACATAGCGGACAGGTACATGGGACCCATATATTCAAACGGCATATTCTGTAGAAAAAGCACCTTCGCCATACGCTTTGTCTTCCGCCTATTTCTTACTCAAATATGGTGGGATAACCCGGTTCAGGACGATGGCCCATCCATTTCCGAATCGGAACGCCCTCTAACCTTGTCAAAGAGAAACCTGAAAAACCTCCGGAAAGGTCGGAACAGGAAACCAAGAAAAAAAAGCACCAATCCAAGAAAAAAGAGCAGGATCAAAAGCGAAGGGGCCAGCACCCCGAAGACGGGAGAAGTTGTTTTAGGATCAATATAGGCAAAAACCGGTTCACAAAATAACACAAGGATAATAAGAAAAAGAACAAAAATGGTTACCGGCTGATATCTTGGCATTCCGGACCTCCTTTCAGGATAATTCTCTATTTTGCCTGATCTTCTGTTTTTTCAGACGAGTCCGAATAACCCATCAGGATTGTTTTTAATTCCTTGGCCTTTCCGGGTTGACTTTTAATTAAATTGTTCTCTTCTCCGGGATCTATCTGCAAATTATACAATTCATCTCTGCCGTCGGATGCCCAGATGTATTTGAATTGTTTCGTACGTACCGACCTGAGCCTGCGTGTATAAATAGATGCATCAAATTCGTAATTCTTTCCGTTAAGGATTGATAATATCAATGGGAAATACGTATCTTCCGAGATGGAAAATTCAGAATCCTGTTGCTGCGCTTTCCCGACAGAGGGAACCAGGGAATGTCCATCTATTTTTCCTGCCTCATTCCAATCAATGCCAAGAATATTCAGTATGGTTGGCACGATATCTGTTGTCTGCACCTGTTCCTGTATCCTGGACCTTGGCTTAAATACCTTGGGGTATCGAATGATTAAGGGTACATGAAGTAATGTGTCATATAAGCAAAATACGTGATCCATAAGACCATGATCCCCAATATTCTCGCCGTGGTCGGAAGTGATGATCAGGAGGGTCTTATCCAGAATCCTGAGTCGCGAAAGTAAATCAAAAAGCTGATTGACGTTAAAATCCAGGTATGATATTTCTCCGTCGTACAGGGAACGGAGAATTTCAAAATCATCATCATTCATTGCAACCTTTTTCGCCAGGTAAGCATGCGGATCCTGATTGGTCTTCTTCACCTTTGCCGAGGCAATCTTCCTATCCAGATAGATTGTGTCATAGGGACCGCAAGGCTTGTAAGGCAAATGAGCGTCAATATAATTGATGAAGATGAAGAAAGGCGGTAAAGAATCATGGCCGTTCCTTATCCATTCCATAACTATTTTATTTGTTTCGCGTGCGCCTTTATCCTGCATACCGATTAAGCTCTTGATATTCCGAGCCACAGCATTCATCATCAGAAAAGAATTCAGATCATGCCGTTGACCCCAATCCGAGAATTCAAAAATATCAAACCCCTGATTCAGATTCGTCTTTCCACTGACGAATGGATTATTTGAATATCCAAACGTTTTATATCCGTGCCGGCGAAGTATTTCCGTAATGGTCTGGAAGTCATCGGATAGAAAAAAATGCTCTCCGTTCGCCCGATGTCTGCTTGGATACATTCCTGTAAACATGGAGGCATGAGACGGCAATGTCCATGGGGCGGCTGATATGACATTCTCAAATAGTGCACCTTGGCTTGCGATCCTGTCAATGTTTGGCGTTGTCTTCCGGGAATAACCGTAGCCGGATAGATGGTCTGCTCTCACTGTATCCAATACAATCCAGAGTATATTCGGCCGATCCTTAAGTTCCACATCCACACTCTTCGCATTCGTCTTCAGGGTATGGTCGTCCCCCTCCTTAGGGACATGATCGTTCTTTAAGCGCGCGATCACCGATATAACAAGGAAGACGAATACCACCACGGCCAACAAGATTAAGGCGCCCGTTCTTTCTCTGCCTGCTCCCGGTCTGTTTCTCTGCAGCATGGAGACGGACAAAATGTAGAGACCCATGGCCAGAAAGCCGCTCAACACAAAAAGTCCAAGGCCGCTCATTAAACTTACGGGTTTCCAGAATTCGGGAAGCCAATTGATACTTATCCATAATTCCGAGTACAGGAAGATCAGGAACGAGACGGATAGCGAAATAGATAAAGAAAGGAGTTTTATCTTGGGTATCGTATTCAGGATATATACGGACAGACCACCGGCAGCCAGGCCGCAAAGTATGCTTAACAAAGAGATCTCAATAATCATTGGAATAAGGTTATGCTCGATGGCTTCTATCCCTATGCGGCTCGTGCTGGTCATGGATACAGTCAAGACCGTAAAAATCCCTGCATATAATCCTGTCAGTATCTCCCGATTGACGACATACCGTCCGATCCGCATCAGCAGGCTTACGACCGCGCTGCATACGGCCATGACGGCGCATCCTGACAGGAGATACAACGCAATCGGGGAGAGAGAAAAAGATAGCATCGCCAGAAAAGGAAACGGACGGGGGGCGTGGACCAGGATCGCGGTGACGCAATCCCATACGCCCAAGAAGAAGCCTCCTATCAGCCCGACCAGAATGGCTGTAGTGAAGTTCGCTCCAAATCCGTATGTTTTAAGGGTATAGCCTTTCATGTCCGTTCGAGCGCTCTTAACGATCCAGTGAATAAATAAACCATCTGTCCGTTGCTTCCAATAGGGGATATTTCTGTTTCATACCCTGAGCAAAAGCCTCTTTGATCTCCAACCCCTTGGGATAATAGCTGGCAAAATACCGGGCTCCCTGCTCCCTCAGCGAATCAATGAGTGAGATCGACCATTGATCCACGCTGATCTCCCAGCCTTTTCTATGGCTGAAATAAAAATCAATCGGATCAGACGGATGGTATTTCACCTGAAGTTGACTCCCTTTTCTCCAGCCGCCGAAGATCACGAGGGAATCCGCATCGGTCAGTTGTTCAATTCTTTGTCCGAATTCCAGTCTCTTTGGATCATATCGAAGGTATTCTCTTGTCTTTGAAAGTCCCGCAATCGCCATCAGGATGAACAGGGCCGCCAAGAGAGACTTGGTCGTGAACCTATGACTCAGGAAGGAACCTTTGAGAAGATCTTTTCCCCACAAGGAGCTCATCCCCTGCCCCACATAGATGGACAATACCGGAACAAGCGGCATCTGGTAATAGTCATGCGTCTGATGCCCTTCCGCCACAATGAAAATTTCTACGGCAAATGCCAGTCCCCACCAAAAGGACACGTCATTTCTCTTTCTTAGCATCAAAAAAAAACCGATTGCTGCCGGGACCAGGCCGGGGAGCGTCAAGATGTCATTCACGATCCTGAAAACCATGACCTTGTAAAAAGTCGGATTCAGCCAATATGTCGGGTTGCCGAATTTGCTGTAGCCCCCTTCCCAGATGCCGAAAGTCAAATGGGTCTCAAGAAATAACTGTCGAGCATGGTAGTACCAGGCGAATGAAGGGATCAGCACAAGAAGAGCAAATAACCCTATACGCCATTCTGAAAATATGGATCGCTTGTACTTTCTGAGAGCCAAATAGAATAACGGCAGGCCCAAACAGAGGGAAGGAGGTTTGATCAGTACCGCCAGCGTGGTCGCCAGGGCGGATGCAAAAAACAAAGACCACTTTTCCTTGTCCATCCATTCGCTGAAGTAATAAATCGAGGCGATGGAACAACAAACCAGCATAGAGGTGGGCATGAATGTCCTGCTGTAATGAATATTCATCGGTGATATCATGAAGAAAAGCGCCGCCCAGACCGCCGTTTGGTCATCCCATAGTTTTTGTGTCAACCGAAACAAAAGGACCGCTGAAAAGATGAAGAAGATCAGGCTGACCATGCGCCCCAAAAGATCGTTCGGCCCGAGCACCCGGTACAATATGGCGACCAGGAATGGATAGATGGGGAATTCAGATTCCACATATCCCTCTGAGGCCCCCCGCCAATCCACCTGGGGGTGGAAAATATTGAGTCCATGTTTATAAAAATTTCTGGCTATGGCCGCTGTATCGGTTTGCCGACAGGAATTTCTGTCCAGCAACGGCATGTTCGTAGAAGGCAGCCGAAGCAAAAGGCCAAAGAGGATCATCCCGAAAAGTATCATGCCTATCCTCTGTGACGGCCATTTTTCTAAAGGATCTGTTTTTTGGGTTTTATGAGGCACTATTCGGCTGTTGCTTTAGTGAGAGATATTTATTCTGTGTCAACGGAAAAAATTGAAGATTGATTTGCTCTTGACAACGTAAGAGATCGTGGAAGTAATATTCAAGTCTTTTGAGCCGTATCTGACGAGGCCTTATGGCCTCATGCCATGTCCTGATGCGGGCCCGACATCTGTCTGCTCAGTCTCCTCTCCCGATATCAGCTATCAGCGTCCCCTCTCCTCTTTAGAGGCGGCGGCGCATGAATCCCGCAAGCCCAAAGAGCCCCGAAGCAAGCAGCAGAATGCTCGAAGGTTCGGGAACCATAGTAAAAGTCATACTGTCCAATAAATAGCCTTCCAGTCCTCCGCTCCTGTATTGTCGATCCCAAGCGGCATCGCGAATTTGAGCAAAGCTGATCTTAGAGATCCCGGGGGTTGTAAATTCTATGAAATCGGATCCGTCACCGGTCACGTTGACACCATTATGCCATCGGCTTAAATCATCTATGCTAAAGGAATCAATCAGGGATGAGTCTACACCATAGGCGTTGACCTGTAATCCATTGTACCCCACATCCAGCGCGTAGATCGAAAAGTAGCTGATCGGCGAGATGAAATAGATAGTTATGGGCGCCTGGGCCTTGCCGTAGGTTCCCGTATAGCCGGAAGGAGGCGGCGCTGAGGTGTTCGGGTACGGGGCCAATGCACTATTCATGGAAGGATAATTATAACCCAAGGGATAATCCGTATATTTGGCGATGACTGGCGAGGCGCTATTCCCGTTATTATCTTCACTCTCCATAAGAGACGCTCCCCAGGCGGTGAACTGGTTCGTTACCGGATCATTGGCCGGTGTGGTGACTGGACCGGGATAGGTTTCAAAATCGATGAACATGGCTGAGGCCGACACGGCCTGCAATAACAAGAAGCTGAGGCATGCCCCTACCAATATCCATAATCTAAATCTTCTTGTAATAGACCTCATAAGCAACTCCCTGATGCCTTGCAAGATTAAAAAGACTGCCCGTTCACGAAGGCACTCACAACGTACAGTCCTTCCCTTGATATTCTAATGATTAGTGGTCATAAAGAGTGAAAAGTCACAGGAAAAACTCATATTTCACTATAAAGTATTAATCCTCGGTGTTTTTATATGATATATCCCATTCATCCCGCCAAACCGTTCAGCAGATTCAGGAAGGCAAGCATTAGCCGCTCATGGACATAAGATAGACGATGTGGGCCAGTTTTTCCTTTATAAACAAGGGGATCATATCCTCAAAGAGGCTGTAGATCTCCAAACCCTTCATCAGAAAGGCCTCAATCCGGCTTTCCGCGGCTTGTTCCCGCTTACCTTGGGAGCGAGTCAAACCGGGCGGAAACGGGGGCATGTCAACATATCCGTAATCAAAAATTGTCCCGCCTGAACCCCCTTCCCGGAATCCTTCCAATAAATCCTCCAGGCCCACGCTTCTAAGGCCACTGAGTCTGATATGGGACCCGTTTCCCTGATTGGGGGCGAATATTGCAATGTTTTTGGCCAGACGCTTCAAATTGGAAATGTACCTGGACTGAGCCCCCTCAAGTCTTTGATAGACCTCGCTGGAAAGGGCAAGGTCGAATTTTTGATCAGCGAACTCTTTGACTCCAAGTTCCAGGACCGGATCAGATTCAAGAAAACGGATTTTGGTATTATGAAACCGGCCTTCTGATCTTAAGGCCTCGATGACGTTTCCGGCCCTCTCCAGTGCATCCGGCCTTTCATCAATGACCACGGTCTCGGCATCCAACCTGTCTCCCAGCAGAAAAAAGTCCATGCTCAAGCCGTATCTTTCGGGCAGTCCGGCAATCAGAATCCTTTTCGGCCTCCCGATTGCATGCAGGAACCTCTTCAATTTTTTTGATTTTGCATAATACTCGTAGGCCGTACCGACCCCTTCGCCTTCCAGCAGGTTTACGGCGTACAAAGACCGGATGCTCTCCCTTATTTCCGACATCTATAAATATGCTTTCTCTCTGTACCAACGGATGGTTCTTCTCACACCCTCCCTGAGCCCGATCCGGGGGACAAATCCCAACTCCTCTCGTGCCTTCTGAGAACTGAAGGCCCTGTTTTCCGTAAAAAACTTCACCCTGGACCGGGTGAGCAGGGGTTCAAAATGAGTCAGCCTGCCCCCCAGCTCCAAGACCCAGGCCATGGCATTTGCGATCCCCAAAGGAACCTTGATTCCGGGCAATCGGACGTTTAATTCCTCTGCAATGATCTCCGCCATCTCCTGAACCGTGACAGGCCTCTCCCCGGTGATCAGAAAGATCTTGCCGAGGGCCTTTGGGTTGTCGGTGCAGAGCCGCACGCCTTGAATCAAATCATCAATAAACGTGGGATGCAGGGTGGTCCGTCCGTTTCCGA
>Ga0210020_1000815_pt1 | contig 29094 bp, 20 predicted proteins | sample CryGeymeta201514_FD_183980 | JGI IMG/M metagenome (GOLD analysis project Ga0210020, IMG submission 183980) | Groundwater microbial communities from Crystal Geyser aquifers in Utah, USA - Crystal Geyser metaG 2015-14 (SPAdes) (version 2) | ecosystem: Environmental > Aquatic > Deep subsurface >... | reverse complement strand
AGCCGCCGCGCTGGCCGCGTCACTGGCGGCGGGGCCGGTCGGCGCGTTCGGGCTGACCAAACGCGCCTTCAACCGCGCCGTCCTGCCCAACCTGGAACATGCGCTGGATTACGAAGCCCACCTGCAAGAGATCGCCAGCAAGCGCGCTGAGCATCGCGAGGGCGTGGCAGCTTTTCTCGAGAAGCGCTCCTCCCGTTACACGTAACCACCAAGACACGAAGTCACAAAATCATCTGTTCTTCGTGTCTTGGTGACTTGGTGGTAAAGACCCATGCGATACGAACCCGTCATCGGACTGGAAGTCCACGCCGAGCTGGAGACGCAATCCAAGATGTTCTGCGCCTGCCCGCTGGTGGATACGACCCAGGCTGCGCCCAACACCGCCGTCTGCCCGGTGTGCGCGGGCATGCCTGGCACGCTGCCGGTGCTCAACCAGAAGGCGGTCGAGTACGGCCTGCGCGTGGCGCTGGCGCTGGAGTGCCAGGTCGCGCCGGTCAGCATCTTTGCCCGCAAGAACTACTTCTACCCCGACCTGCCCAAAGGCTACCAGATCTCCCAATATGAGCAGCCCCTGGCCCGCAACGGGCGCATCACCATCCTGACCTCGCAGGGGAAAAAGGTCATCCGCATCCGCCGCGTGCACCTCGAAGAGGACGCTGGTAAGTTAACCCACGTTGAACCTGTAGGGGCGGGGCTAGTCCCCGCCCAGAGCGACCATAAAGGTCGCCCCTACACATTGGTGGATTTGAACCGGGCCGGCGTACCCTTGCTGGAGATCGTCACCGAGCCGGATTTCCATTCCGGCGAGGATGTCCGCGCCTACGCCGAGGCGCTGCGCGCTATCTTGCGCTACCTGGGCGTCAACTCCGGCGACATGCAGAAAGGCGTGCTGCGCATCGAGCCGAACATTTCGCTGCGGACGGTTGCAACTGCGGGTAAACAACCTGCCCCACTCGGCACGCGTGTCGAGATCAAAAACCTGAACAGCTTCCGCGCCCTGGAACGCGCCGTGGCTTACGAGATCCAGCACCAAACCGAATTGCTCGAGGCGGGGAAAGCCGTGCAGCAAGTGACACTGGGCTGGGACGACGTGAAAGAAGTGACCGTCGTCCAGCGCGTCAAAGAGGGCGAGGACGACTACCGCTACTTTCCCGAACCGGACCTCCCGCCGCTCGCGGTGGAGGCGGGCTGGATCGCCCTAATCCGCGCCTCCCTGCCCGAACTGCCCTATGCCCGTTTCCAGCGCTTGCGGGAGCAGTACGGCTTGAGCGATTACACCGCGAAGTTGCTCGTCGAAGAAAAAGCCGTAGCGGATTACTTCGAGCAGGCCGTGACCGCCGAACCGTCAGTCCCGGCAAAATCCATCTCCAACTGGATGGGCGGGGAACTGTTCGGGCTGATGAACCAGGCCGGGGTGGACGCGACAGGCCTACGGGTCCAGCCCGAAGCGCTGGCCGGGCTGGTCAAGCTCGTCAGCCAGGGACAGGTCAACCAGGATACGGCCAGAAAAGTCCTGGCGGAGATGTTCGAGAGCGGCAAAGGGGCAGATGAAATCATCAAGAAGCGCGGCCTGCAACAGGTCTCGAATGCAGAGGCCATCGCCCAGATGGTGAAAGAGGTGCTGGTAGCGTGTCCAAATGAGGTGGCAAGTTTCCTGAACGGTAAGGCAGGCGTTATCAATTTTCTGTTCGGGCAGGTGATGAAGAAGGCGCAGGGCAAGGCTAATCCGCAGGTTGTGCGGCAGGAACTGGAACGCCAGTTGGCTGCTTCCAAGCAATAAGCTCCGAACGCCGGGGCTGTCCGTGCTGTGAAGATAATCACGAATAAAGTCATTGGGGTATGTGGTGTTTGTCATATTGACGGAAAGCTCAATGTCGTGTAAGTTTAACGTGCATCTGGGCAAAGGGTGATGCCACTATGATTGTCTTATTCGACATAGGATCAAAATAATGCGGGCCCCCCGTCCGGGGTGCCCGCATATATTTTTATCAAATCTCAACCCCCAGTTTTAGGAGATGAAAAATGACCGGAACAGTCAATGAATTTGAAATGGCGCAACGCCAATTTGATCACGTTGCAAAACTGCTCAATCTCGACCCACAGATCGCCGAGGTGCTGCGCTGGCCGATGCGCGAGTACACCTTCCGCATCCCCGTCCGCATGGACGACGGCAGCCTGCGCGTCTTCCAGGGCTTTCGCGTCCAGCACAACGACGCGCGCGGCCCCAACAAGGGCGGCATCCGCTTCCACCCGGCCGAGACTTTGGACATGGTGCGCGCCCTGGCAACCTGGATGACCTGGAAATGCGCGGTGGCGGATATTCCCCTGGGCGGCAGCAAGGGCGGCGTCATCGTAGACCCGGCAACGCTCTCGACCACCGAGAAGGAACGCCTGTGCCGCGGCTGGGTGCAGAACATGTGGAAGAACATCGGCCCGCGCCAGGATGTCCCCGCGCCGGATGTAGGCACCACCCCGCAGATGATGGGCTGGATGATGGACGAGTACTCGAAACTTGTCGGCCAGTACACACCGGGTGTCATCACCGGCAAACCGCTGGGCGGCGGCGGCTCGCTGGGCCGCACCGAGGCGACTGGTTACGGCGTCATTTACACCGTGCGAGAGGCAATGAAGCACTTGAAGATGGACTCCAAGAAAACCGTCGCCGCAATGCAGGGCTTCGGCAACGTGACCCGCTACGCGGCCATCGGCTTCATCGAAATGCTGGGCGGCAAGGTGGCCTGCGTCTCCTGCTGGGACCGCCACGACAAGTGTGCCTACACCTATAGCAAAGACGGCGAGATTGACCCGCATTTCCTGCTGACCATCACCGACGAATACGGCACGATTGATAAAGCCAAAGCCAGCAAGGCCGGTTACACCGTCGAGGATGGCGACGCCTGGATCGCCAAAGAAGCCGACGTGCTTATGCCGGGCGCACTCAGCGGCCAGATCAATGCGGACAATGTCAAGAAGATTTCCAAGCGGGTCAAGATCGTGGCGGAGGGCGCCAACGGCCCAACCACACCCGAAGCAGACGAATATTTCAAAAAGAATGGTATCTTCGACATCCCCGACTTCCTGTGCAACGCCGGCGGCGTGACTTGCTCTTACTTCGAGAGCGTCCAGAACGACATGAACTTCTACTGGACGAAGGAAGAAGTCCTGGAGAAACTCGACACCAAGATGACCCAGGCCTTCCACGCGGTACTTGAAATGTCTGAGAAGGAAAAGGTCTACATGCGCGATGCGGCTTACATGGTCGCCATTGACCGTGTGGTCAGGGCCATGCAATTGCGCGGCTGGGTGTAGATCCCGCCAATGACACAAGACCCTAAAGGTCTCGGAGACCTTTAGGGTCTTTTTTGTTCCTACTTGTTTTTTTACCCAAAACCCTATACAATCAATTCAGAATGAACGCCGAGGTGCTGCGTCTCCTGCTGGCTGTTTCCCTCATCGCCATGTACGTGCTGGCGATGCTTTACCTGCGCCGGAGGAGACTGGGGCTCGGCGCGTATTTGTTCTGGGGGTTGTTCGCGCTGTCCATCCCGGCGCTGGGACCGTTCCTCGTCATCCTCACCAAGCCGGGAAAACCCACCCTCAGAGGATGGGTAACTCGCCGCAGAGCGCTGAGTTGGGCGCATCGGCGAACCGAATCGCTCACACTTTCTGAAGCAGGCTTCTCCGACTATTTGTCCAATCTCGAAGACTACGAGAATCGCTTGGCGCGCGGAGAAATCCAATGGTAACCATAAGAGGTGCAGTTATGAAACACGACCGTTTCCTGCTCGGCATCCTGGTCTTTATCGCTTTGCTGGTTGCCGCGGCGCTGACGCTCTTCTTCACCCGCAACGAATCCCAGACTTACGGCGCGGAGGACACGCCGGAGGGCGTGGTGCGCAACTACGCGCTGGCTCTGCAGAACCGTGACTTCGCGCGCGCGTATGGCTACTTGGCTGACAAGGACAACAAGCCCACTCTCGACGCGTTCCGCCAGGCTTTCCTCAACCGCCAGCTCGACATTTCCAACGCGGCCATCCAGATAGGCAGCGTGGAGATGATCGGCAGCGACCAGGCGATGGTGGAGGTGACCATCGTCTACGCCTCCAGCGATCCATTCTCGACAGGCTGGAGCTCGAATGAAACCGCCTTGCTGGTCGAGCAGGATGGAGCGTGGCGCATCTCATCCATGCCGTATCCTTATTGGGGTTGGGACTGGTACCAGCCGACAGCCGCGCCGGTGAAACCGTAGTAACCGGCTCCTTCGGAGAAGTCAAAGAATGTTTTTAGGCAAATGAAGTTCCAGCGAGCGCCAGCTTGACACGACTTGATTTACGACTATAATATTGGTCAATGTCACCGATAACGCCCTTTACCCTGATTTTTGCGCCAGAGATACGCCAGCATTTGGTAAGAATAGAGCGCAAGCATCATAGTTTGATCCGGCAGACGATCAGGGAACAACTTCGGTATTCGCCAAGTGTGCAAACCAAGAACCGGAAATTATTGGAACCGCCGGCGCCCTCTCAAGCGACATGGGAACTTCGCTTTGGCCCTGGAAACCGTTTCCGAGCCTTTTACGAAGTGGATACTCCCGAGCATAAGGTGTACATTTTGGCGGTCGGAGTGAAAGAAGGTAATCGTTTATTTATCGGTGACGAGGAGTACATAAAATGAGAATTGCTTCTTTAGCAGATGTCAAAACACGTTTCAGCGCCTATGTGGATAATTGCAAAGCGGATGGGCCTGTCGTCATCACACGAAATGGCAAGGCTGTTGCGGTACTCATCGCTCCATTGGATGATGATGATCTGGAAAGTATCCTGTTGGCGCGCTCGGCGCGGTTCCAGTCAATGCTGGAAAGATCACGGCAGAGTATTCGGGCGGGGGAAGGTTTATCGGAAGAGGAATTCTGGAATACGGTGGAGGATAGCGCCAAAGTAGTAGCATAACAAACAAGAAGCAGGCCAACCCTCCTTAAATGCAACCCGCCCCGCTAGCCCGATCCATCACATGTAGATGGGGGCAGGCGGCCACAGGCGGCCACTCTTCGCGGGGCGGGAGAAGTCTTACGACTTTTACGCTTATATAATAATGACTTTTGCCGCTTGTGTCAATTTCTATATGAATACAAATCTCACCAGCTTCGCTAACCTCATGCTCCTCTCCCCCCTTCCCGCCTTGCGGGAAAGGCAGAATGGCGCCTGGCGCATTTCCTACATGCCGTATCCCTATTGGGGCTGGGATTGGTACCAGCCGACGGCGGTGCCGGTGAAGTAAGGAGAAAATTATGCGTACCATTCGACGCCTGTATTTCTACGCAGTAACACTCGTCAGCCTGGAAGTTGTCCTGTGGGGCTTGATCGGGCTGGCGCGCTCGGCCTTCTCGACCCACATCGTCGGCGGGGGCGCGGCGCGCCTGGCGCAGGCGCTGGCCTTGATCCTGGTCGGCGTGCCGGTCTTCGGTCTGCACTGGTGGGTGGCCCAGCGCGGCGCACGCGCCGACATGGACGAGCACGCCTCCGGCGTGCGCGCCTTCTTCCTCTACGCCGTATTGCTGGCGACCCTGATCCCCATCGCCCAGAACTGCCTGCCATTGCTCGACCGCCTCCTGCTCCAGGCTTTTCGCCTGCCGCTGAATGCCATGTTCGGCGCGAGCCAGACCTGGAGCGATAACCTGATCGCCATGCTGATGAACGCTCTCGTCGCGGCCTACTTCATCAGCGTGCTGCGCGCCGATTGGCAGGTCGTGGCACCAAAAGACACCCTGACCAGCTTGCGCCGCATCTACCGTTACATTTGGGTGATCTATTCCCTGGTGATGCTGGTGGCTGGCATCCAACAGAGCCTTCAGTATGCCTTCGAGATTCCAGCCATCACGGTTGGGTACGGCCACCTGGCTTCTTTCGCCAACGGACTGACGCTGCTCCTGATCGGCGCGCCGCTGTGGTTCTTCGCCTGGAAGACTGCCCAGGATTCGCTGGCCGAGTCCGCAGAGCGCGAATCGGCCCTGCGCCTGGGCGTGCTCTACGCCCTGGCCCTGGCCGGTGTGGCCACCGTGCTGACCTCCGGCGGGGTCGTGATCGCCGCCCTCCTGCGCAGATTGCTTGGCGAACAGATGAACGTTCCTTACCTCGTGCGACTGGTCGGCGGGCCGCTCTCCATCGGCATCCCGCTGGCGGGCGTGTGGGCTTATTATGGCCGCTGGCTGGGACGCTCAATGGCTGAGACGCCCGACGCGCCCCGCCGGGCGGGGATGCGCCGGCTGTACTTCTACATCCTCACCGCCATCGGACTGGGCGCGACCTTCACCGGCCTCTCGATGCTGCTATCCTTCGTCATAAATGCCAGCCTCGGCGACCTGCTGTGGGCCGGCACGCTGCGCCCCCGTTTAGCCGCATCACTGGCGACCCTCTTCGCCAGTCTGCCGCTCTGGTTTCTGACCTGGCGGCCGATGCAGGCCGAGGCGCTGGCCTCCGGCGATCCCGGCGACCACGCCCGCCGCTCGCTGGTACGCAAGATCTACCTTTACCTGGCCCTGTTCGTCAGCGTCATCGGCGGGATGATCGCCGCCGTGGCGCTGCTCTTCCTGCTGATACGGACGCTGCTCGGCGACCGACCGCCCGGATTTACGCAAAGCCTCTTGAACTACCTGCAATTGCTTTTCCTGTTCGCCCTGATGGGTATCTACCACGGCCTGACCCTGCGCCGTGACGGCCGCATGGCTGCCCACGCACTGACCACCAAACATGCCCTCTTCCCGGTCTTGATCTTCGACCCGGGCAACGACGACCCCTTCGCCCAGGCCATGCTGGAGGCGCTCCAAAAGCAGACCCCGCGCCTGCCCGCCGCCATCCAGCCGGTCACCCAGCCGATACCGGAGGAGGCGCTGGCGGCGGTCAAGGCCGCCATCCTTCCCGGCGACCTGGCGCTCGATCCGCCCGAAGCGCTGCGGCTGTGGCTGCGCGATTTTAACGGCAGCAAGCTGATCGTCCCGCGCGCTGCGGCAGGGTGGATATGGTCAGGCGGCGCGGGCGGAGCATTCGTTGTCGGCCGTTCGCTCCAGGCCGCGGCCGGGCAGGTCGCGCAGGCCGTCCGCCAGTTGGCCGAGGGTCAGGAAGTCCGCCATCTGGGCGGCACATCCGGCTGGATGATTTTCACTTACATTATCGCGGCGCTGTTCGGCCTGAAAATCCTGATGGCCCTGACCAGCCTGCTCGTCTCGCTTTTCCAAGGATAGGCACATCAGGAGTCCGAAGTCTTCGCGAAGCACCCTGGAAGGACCCGACTTCGGGCAAAATCGGAGATTTTGCACTCCCTCATTTCGTGCAAAATCAGGAGATTTTGCACTCCGTCAAAACCTTGATATAATCTACGTGGAGAGGATGGAGCAATGAAAGTAACCGTCTTACAAGAAAACCTGGCTCATGGATTGAGCATCGTTTCGCGGGCGGTGTCGCCGCGTACGACGCTGCCTGTGCTGGCAAACATATTGGTCGCAACCGATGAAGGCCGGCTGCGTCTCTCGGCCACCAACCTGGAACTGGGCATCACCTGTTGGATCGGAGCCAAGATCGAGGAAGAAGGTTCGACCACCGTCCCGGCGCGCACTTTCGTGGACCTGGTCGCGACTCTGCCCGCCGAACAGGTGAGCTTGAGCCTGAACGCGGCCAACCAGACCCTGAACATGCGCTGCGGGGCATCTAACACGGACATCAAGTGCATTGACGCGCAAGAGTTCCCGCCGCTGCCAGTCCCGGAAATGGAAGGCGCCATCCAGATCAACGTGGCCGATTTCAAGGAGATGATCCAACAGGTGGTCTTCGCCGCCTCAGTGGACGAGGCCCGCCCGGTGCTGATGGGCGTGTTGATGACAATGGACAAGGACACTGTCACGATGGCGGCCGCGGATGGTTTCCGGCTCTCAGTGCGTAAAGCCACGCTCTCCCAGCCCGTGCCGCAGCCGGTAACAGCCATCATCCCAGGGCGCGCCTTGAGCGAACTGGGGCGCATCGCCGCGGAGGGGGACGAAATGATCGCGATGGTGCTGCCGAAGGGCCGCGGCCAGGCCATCTTCCGCGTCAAGGACGTGGAACTGGTCTCGCAATTGATTGACGGCGCCTTTCCAGATTACCAGCAGATCATCCCGCGCGCCTACAAGTCGCGCACGCTGCTCTCCACCCAGGCATTGCTCAAGGCTTGCAAGCAAGCCGAGATCTTTGCCCGCGAAGGCTCCAACGTGGCACGGCTGAACATCAAATCCAGCGGCGAGCTGGAGCCAGGCTCGGTCGAAATTTTTGCCCAGTCCGAAGAGACCGGCTCGAACGAGACCGTGGTCGCGGCGACCATCGAAGGCGTCGGCTTGCTGATCGCCTTCAACGTCAAGTATATGCGCGAGGTGCTGGAGGTGATCAAGACCCCCAACGTGGCTTTGGAGACCTCCGCCCCGAACGCGCCCGGCGTGATCCGCCCGGTGGGCGATGACAATTTCCTGCACGTCATCATGCCGATGCACTTGGGTTGAAAGTTAGCAAGTTGAAAGTTGCAGGTTTGAAGGGTAAGCGTCAGGGTGTAGAATCGCCCTGACGTTTTCTTCTCCTTTTCTTCCCTGCTCCTTTCCTCCCTGCTCCTTTCCCCCCTGCTCCTTTCCCCCCTGCTCCTTTCCCCCCTGCCCCCTTTCTCCCCTGCCCCCTTTCTCCCCTGCTCCATGACTCTCCCCACACCCTCCCCCGACCGCGTTCTCAATATCTACCTGACGCTCAATCAATATCCAATCCTGAGCGGCCGCATCCGCGCCTGCATGAGGCAGGAGTTATTTTCGCGCGGCATCATCTCATTGGAAATATTCGAAATAGAAGTGCGCGAGAAAGCCATCCAGTCGCAGGGGCGCGAGGGATTACACGACCCATACGGCGAAGAGCCGTTCGACATCTGGGAGGCACGCCTGGCGCGTATCCGCGATTCATTGACGGACTTCTATTTCGCCTACAACCTGCCCTACGAGGAGTTCGAACGCATCGTCAAGGAGATCATCGGCGAGCGCGGCGAGCCGCCCGACATGGTCACCTTCAACCCGGAACTCGCCCCACAGGATATGCTCTTCCAACAAGCCGAGCTGCTCGAACACCTGCCCAAGAAAAACCGAAAGCAGTTCGAGGCGCGCCTGCAAGAGATCAAGGTAGTGCTCATCCGTACCATGATCAGCGATCAACTCGCTTACCTGAACATCGCCCGCAAATGGCTCACGGTAGATGACCTGAAAGACATCCGCCGCCGCAAGATCGGGTACGGGAAGATCGGCGGCAAGTCGGCCGGGATGCTGCTGGCGTACCGCATCCTGAACGAGGCGGCCCCGCCCGAGGTGCGGAAGGCGATCCGCACGCCGGTCTCGTACTTCCTGGCCTCGGACCTGTTCTACACGTTCATGGCCGCCAACGGCCTGATCCACTGGTCGGACCAAAAGTACAAGCCAGAGGCGCAGATGCGCCTCGAGTACCCCAAGATCGTGCGCAACTTCGTCAAAGGGAAATTTCCCGAAGACATCCTCGAGCGCCTGCAAGTCATCCTAAGTGAGGCCGGCGACCAGCCGCTCATCGTGCGCTCGTCGAGCCTTCTGGAAGACAGCTTCGGCACCTCTTTTGCCGGGAAATACGACAGTTTCTTTTGCCCCAACCAGGGCACGCCCGAGGAGAATCTCAACGCCCTGACCGAGGCCATCGCCCGCGTCTACGCTTCTTGCTTGAACCCCAATGCCTTACTTTACCGGCACAACAAAGGCCTGGTGGACTACGACGAGCGCATCGCCGTCTTGATCCAGTTCGTCCAGGGAGAGCAATATGGACGCTACTTCCTGCCTCACGGGGCGGGTGTGGCCTTCAGCCGCAACCTGTACCGCTGGTCGCCGCAAATCCGCAAAGAGGACGGGTTCGTGCGCCTGGTCTGGGGGCTGGGTACGCGCGCCGTAAATCAGGTGGGAGACGATCACCCGCGCCTGGTCGCGCTCAGCCATCCACAGCTTCACCCGGCCGCCGCCTCAAAAATGATCCACCAGTATTCCCAGGAATACGTAGACCTGATTGACCTGGAAGACAACCAATTCAAAACCTTACCGGTCGCCGAAGTGCTCACACCGCGTTACCAGGCTCTGCGTTACATTGCGCAAGTAGACGAGGGCGACTACCTGGCTGCCATCCGTACCAGCCTGGTTGATGTAGACAAGCTGGTCATCACCTTCGACGAGCTCCTGCGCCGTACGCCCTTCGCCGAGTACATGCGCACCGTCGTCAAACTGCTCGAAGAGCATTACCACTCCCCGGTTGATACCGAGTTCACCCTACAAGTCATTGACCCACAAGCCACCCGGCCCTCGATCCGCATCTCGCTCCTGCAGTGCCGCCCACAAAGCCAGATGGAAGACGAAGAGGCCAACATCCCTGAGAATCTCCCGCCTGAGAATGTCATCTTTTCCAGCCGCCGCATGGCGCCGCGCGGCGCGCTAGACGGCATCCGCTACGTGCTATTCGTCTCGCCTGAGGGCTACTTCAGCCTGACATCCCAGGCCGAGCGCAGCAAACTGGAACGCGCCATCGGTAGTCTCAACACCGTCTTGAAAGGTGAGACCTTCATCTGCGTCGGGCCGGGGCGCTGGGGAACGTCCACGCCGGACATGGGGATGCACATCAATTACGGGGACATTTTCAACACGCGTGCCCTGATCGAGCTGACCGGGCAGGGCATCGGGCCGGACCTGGAGCCGTCTTTCGGCACCCATTTCTTCCAGGACCTGATGGAGTCCCGCATCTACCCCCTGGCTGTGGACCTGGACGACGAAGAGGTCGTCTTCAACCGGGACTTCTTTTACAAGACCCCAAACCACTTGATGGAATGGCTATCGGCGGATGAGATCCTGACCGGCTGCCTGCGCCTGATCAAAGTGGACGATTTCCGCCCGGGCCATCACCTGACGCTGGTCATGAAAGAGGACGAGGGGAAAGCAGTCGCGTTTTTGCAGCCGGATCAGCAGTAAAATCCCCCTTTGCCTACTTCCTGTTGAAATCAGCGGGGATTTCACCCCAGGCTTCGGTATCCCACTTGAGAACCGGAAAGTGGTTGCGCAGTTGGCAACCATTGGTGACAACGAATTCGTTTTCGGCCAACCAGGCTTCGGCGCGGGCGATGAGTTCGAACAGCGGCGCGTTGCGCGCATCGGGCAACAGGTCGGAGTTGCATTTCTTGGCCCTCACCCAGGCCATGGCGGTCTCCGAATCCGAGTAGACTGGCGCGGCGATGCCCTTTTTTTGGAGCCACGCCAGCGCATGGACAATCGCCAGAAACTCGCCGATGTTGTTGGTGCCGTTCTCGAAAGGCCCCTGGCGGAAAATTCCCTTTCCGGTGCTGGTGTGGACGCCGCGATATTCCAATCTCCCTGGGCTGCCAGAGCAGGCCGCGTCCACGCAATAGCTCTCTGCGACGGGCGGCACAGGGGCGAACAGCCATTGTCCGCTGGAAGCCGGCTTGCCGGCGTACTGGCTGTAATCGCCCTGGAGAGCTTTTTCCGCTGCGGCGCGGCTTTCGAAAGCCTTATATTCCGCGCCCGCGAAGCCTTTCACCTGCTCGGCGCACTCCTCCCAGGTGGTGAAAATCCCTGTCTTTCGACCCTTCCATACAACGTAAGTGGTTGCGCACTTGGCAACCAAGAACTTCGCTTTCGGTGACATCGCGTTCACTCGTTACTCATCGCTCACAACTCATCGCTCGTTACTTCTTCCTTGTTTCCTTGTCTACTTCTTCCTTGTTTCCTTGTTTACTTCTTCCTTGTTTCCTTGTCTACTTCTTCCTTGTTTACTTGTTACTTATTTCCTCCACCGTCGCATCCATTTCATCCAGAACGGAGGGGATCTTTTCCACTGCCAGGTTCGTGCGGAAAATAAAACCTGCCCCGTCTGCCAACACATACTGGGCCATGCGCCAGGCGGCTAACTGCGGCGACGCCTGCGCTTCAGGGATATACCCGACGGCATTGTTCCATTGTGGGTGACCGGCGCGGTATTCGCCGAGCGAATCCAATGCCGAGAAGCGCAGCGGCAGCAGACCGGTGGCCTCCACCCACTTGGCCTGATTCTCGGCCGAGAGCAGCCAGCGGACGAACAGCCAGGCGGCCAACGAATGCTGCGCCGCCAACGAATGCTGCGCGGCGAACTGCTTCTCCGGCGTGGATTGGAGCAGGGTATAGGATGGGCCGGAGGTTACCAGCACAACCCCGTTCAGGCCGGGAAAAGGCAGCAGCGTCCACTCATCGCTGTTGTTCAGGCGCGCCAGGGTCTGGGTCAGCCGGGGCGCTTCAGCCAGGTCGCCGGTCACGAAAAGGGCCGAGCGGCGGGCGAACGATTCGTAGGGATTCGGCTCGGTCGAGATCCAGGCGCAATGCTCATCGTACAAGCCCTTCAGGAATTCCAGCGCCGACTGGTTGGCTGGCGTGGCGAAATGGATTTCACCGTCCTTGATGGTAGGTGACTGCCCTACCATAACCACGCCGCCGCCGAAAGCCAGCAGCCAGGAAAGCATGGCCTCCGGCTGGGTGTTGACGATCCAGCCGCCATAGCCATCGTTCTGCTTGTTGGCATCCTGGCGATAGTAGGCATTCGCCGCGCAGGCCTGTTGGCGGAACTCGTCCGCCGTGGCTGGGGGCGCACTGAAACCCAGTTCACGCGCCCAGGTCTGGTTATAGAACAGGAAACGCGCCGAGCGCTGCGCTGGAGCGCCCAGCCGTTGGCCGTTGACTGGATCCTGGGTCCAGAAGGTGGCCGGGATGTCGGCGATCTCGTTGGCGGTCAAACCCCAGGCCGGGTCGTAGAGGTAGGGATTCAGGTCTACCACCGCGCCTTTGGCCTCCCAGGTAAACGTCTGCTCGGGCAGGGCAACCACCAGGTCAGGGCGGCGTGTCGAGGTGAGAGCAGAATCTACGTCCTCGAACAGGCTGGAATAATCGCCGTATGCAGTCTGGTAGACGACAATGCCCCACTGGTTGAGGGTGTTGAACTGGGCCAGTTGGTTCGTGAAGACGTCCGCCGCCGCGCCGCTGAAAGCGTGCCAGACCTGGATGTGGATGCCGCGCAACGCCTCTGGCGCGACCTCGATCTGGGGAGCAGGCGTGGGCGTTGAGGTGGAGGTATCGGCCGGGGTACCGGTCAGCAGGCCGGGGGCGCCGCCCTGAGCCGGTCGAAGGGTCGAGTCGGGCGCGGATGTGGAGGTCGAGGCAGCCGGACCGCAAGCCGTCAAGACGAACGAAGCGAGCAAAGCCAGGCAGGCGAGGCGGAAGAGCCGCGGCGTTGGCATGTTCTAGAAGAGTGTGAACGGCACGGGGGTCAGCACGAGAATAAAGAGGACCAGCACCACTACGGCCAGCATTTTGCGCGGCGCGTCGAGTTCGGTGATCTGGTCGAGCGGCTCGGCGTGGGCGCGGCTCAGGAAAAAGATAATCGCAGCCCAAAGCCACCAGCCAGACCAGAAAATGCCCAGGCCGAGGAGGGCGATCAAAATGATCGGCAATACTCGATTGACGCGCTTGCCGAACAGGGCGTAAAGAGCATGGCCGCCGTCGAGCTGGCCGGCCGGGATCAGGTTCAGGAAAGTGACCAGGATGCCGGCCCAGCCAGCCCAGGCGACCGGATGCAGCATCACATCTTTGCCGCCGAGCGGAATGGGGCTACCCGTAAAAATGTAGCGCAGCCAATAGAGCAGCGGCGGCGTATCGTAATGGGCAGGAGCAGGCAGCAACTGGCCGTGGGTCAGGTACTTGAGTCCCAGGTACAGGATGGAGTTGCCTTCCAGCAGGTTGTCGCCTGGGCAGGAGTAGGTTTGTCCGACTTGTGCTGTGTTGGGGCAAACGTCTGCCATGCCGGCCTGCTTTGTGTAATAGGTGTTCTGGAGCGTATCGGTTTTCGAAAGCGCCAGGCCCAGGATCAACACCGGGATGGCGACCGCCAGCCCGGCCAGCGGCCCGGCGATGCCAATATCCAGCAGAATGCGCTTGTTGCGGGGGCGTTCTTTCATGTTGATGAACGCGCCCATTGTGCCCAGGAGACTGGCCGGGAAGGGGATGAAGTAGGGCAGACTGACCGCCGTCTTGTGATAGCGCCCGGCGAAATAGTGCCCGAACTCGTGCGCCAGCAGGATGGCCAGCAGGCTAACGGCGAACGGCCAGCCGACCCATAAGTTGAGCAGCAGCGTTTTGATCTGGCCGAAGAAATCGGCCGGCATTTCGCCCTGGTAGGAAGACATCGCGCCAGTGAACAGGACGCTCAACAGCGTGAGGATGAACAGGGCGATGTTGATGGAAATCCTGCCCGGCGTGGGACGGATCACGCCCGCGGCCAGGATGACTGTCTGGCGGCCATCCTCGACCCGGAACAGGGGCGTGACGTTGAGCGGGCGCAAGGCCTCGGCCAGTTGGTCGTAGGCGGCGGCCGAATCGTCAGTCAGCAGGGCGCCGCGGTAGCGGACGACAAAGGTTTTCTGGGGATCGCCCCAGGTCACCTCTTCGATGCGGAAGAGGCGGGAGACAATGGAATACAATACATCGGGTTGAGGAAGCGTCATAGGATTTACGCGTGATGAGTGATGAGTGATGCGTGATGAGTGATGCGTGGCGATTGACTCGCCGACAAAGAAAAGGCGGGAGTGGATGGGGGTCGAACCCACCGCGGCCCGCAACGCGACCCGCCGCCGGTTTTGAAGACCGGGAAGCCCTCCGGGACCTAACCACTCCCGGCGATAAGGATACCCCAAGGCGGGAGGATTGGCAAGAGAAAGAAACGAATAGACCTCACAGGTCTATAAGACCTGTGAGGTCTGCCGAAAGTCGGGGCGGTGGGAATCGAACCCACGACCTCTTGCACCCCATGCAAGCGCGCTAGCCGGACTGCGCCACGCCCCGATTGCAGGCAAAATTATAGCCGCAATTGGATTTTCTGGCAATGTAAATCGAGAATTCACTCACGCCTTTCTTAAAGTCCGAGGAGGCTGTCATTGCGAGGCGGTTTTTGACGAAGCAATCCCCTACTTATAACCAGGAGATTGCTTCGACTGGTAACCCACAGGGTGCTTCGCGAAGAGCGCCGGTCTCGCAATGACATGATGAGAGAAAGCGCGACTTTAAGAAAGTCCTGAGAATTAACCGCGAAGAAGCGACCCCCAAATTACTGACTGCCGGATTCGGCTCTCAGCTTTTGAAGCAATCTCTTGTAATCCTCGAGATTGAGAGGATTCATCGCCATGATCTTCTCGACCGTCCGGATCGCGCCAGCGCGGTTACCGGCCTGCAGCAGATTCTCTCCCAGCGCGTCGAGCTGCGCGATTGCCTCCTTGACCCAGCCGGCCCGGGCGTATTCATCAGCCAGGTAGCCCTGCAAGATGGCCTGGCCGGGATTTTCCTGCGCCAGACCTTCGAGGAAGGGGATCGCCTCGGCGCGCTGGCCGCTGCTGTCCAGGTAAGCCAGGTAATTATCCAACTCGGCCAGGGCCTGATTCGGCTGATCGAGACGGAGGTTCAGATCAACCAGACTCTTGCGCACAGGCGCATCTTCTGGTTGCAGGGTGCGGATCTGCTCGAAGAGGCGCAAGGCCTGCCGCCAATCCAAGTGCTGCATGTCAATATCCGCCATGCGTAGCATGATTTGGACGCTCCAATCCTGGTTGGCGCCAGCCTGTTGCGCCAGGCGCAGGGCGCTCGTGTACGTCTTGCGCGCCATGTCCAACTCGGCCAGGCGGTAATAAATGTCAGCCAGGCGGATGTACTCGCCGATCGCCTCGTCCACAAGGCCTTGGGCAACGAGTTGTTCGATCAAGCGGGTGCGCGCCGTGGTGTCCATTGGCGCCACTTCGATGACTCGCCGTAGCAAGTTGGTGGCCTGGGCCGCTTCGCCGCGCACATTATAAGCCTGCGCCACAACCGTATACTTGGTGATCGCATCTTGTGTACGCCCATCCTGGATTAACAAATCCCCAAGCAGGGTGTGTAACGGCAAGTAGGTTGGGGCATATTGAAGCGAGTCGAAGATCTCGTCCACTGCCGAGCGAAAATGCCCGGCTTGAGCCAATTGGTGTACTTTATCAATCGCCCGGATGATCTGGCCACTCTGGGTCTGGGTCATGATCTCGGCCAGCGGCAGCGGCGGCGCGCCGGGGCTGCTTTGAGGTAACTGCTGACGCGCCTGGCTGACGAGCGTGCGCCAGTTGGGCTGGAGCAGCAGGGTCTTGATGTTATCACACAGCTTCTCCAGTTCCTGGCTGTCACTCTTTTTGGCCTGCGCCTCGATCAGGGGTTCGTAGAGTTGGCGAATCGAATCCGCTTGTTCAGGAGGCACGACCAACGAATCGGCCAGCTTGAGCGCCTCCATATACTCTTCGGCGGCTTCCTTCAGGCGACCCATCTGGCGCAGGATCTCAGCCATCACCAGGCGAGCGCCCAATGCGTAATCGGCGTTCTTGACCGCATGCTGAAGGTAACGCAGGGCGCTTTCGAGGCGGTCGCCCCTGGCGCGCAATAAGCCTAAATCATAATATAGTGCTGAACTTTTGTAACCGGCTTCGAGTGCTTTCTCAAGCTCTTCGGCGGCCTGTGCGTCTTGATTATTGCTTTGGGCGTCAATGGCCTGCCCCAGGTGGAGCAGCACCTTGGCGCGTTCGGTTTTCTTCAACGACAGCGGATCGGTGCCGTGCACAAAGGCTTGCATGCTGCGCTGGGGAGGGGGTGTATCAACGTTCTCGCTGTATAGCTCGAACAGCACCTCTGCCATCCGATTCAGCGCCTTTCCGCGCGCTTCTTCAATCGGATCCAGCCCCTCTTCGGCCGGCTTGGGCGCTTCGAGCTGCCGCACCTGGGCCATGCGCAACGGGCCTGTGCCGCCCTTGCGGCGGATCGGTTTGGGCAGCATCTGCCCATTTTTCAGCAAGGTTTTGGCTTGCCTGGCTTCAGGACTATTCGGCGCCAGGTGCAAGGCGCGTCCGACCATCTCGGCTGTCTTGTCGGCGTTACCGGCTTGCTGGTAAAGACTGGCAACGACCAGGTATTCGCTGACCGCCTGCTGGATGCGATTGAGACGCTCATGCACCAACGCCAGGCGCGAGTGGGCGGTGAAATTCTCGGGATCCAGTTGGGTGACGCGCAACCAGTTCTCGAGAGCCTTGTCCACTTCTTTGGATTTGATGTATAGTTCGGCCGACTGTAAGGCCGCCTGGACAGCCTGTTTCAAATGCCCCAGGCGCTCGGAAAGCTGGGCGATTTTCTCCAGCGGGAGCGGATCATCAGGCGAGACCTGCGCCGCATGTTTGTAAATCCCGAGGGCCTCTTCATACCGCCCTGCCTGATAGAGCGCCAGGCCAAGGCTGGTCAGCGCCTTGGGTTTTTCGGGAAATTCCGCCAACGCTTTTTGATAGGCCTCGACAGCCTGTTCCCATTTCTGGTCCCAGGCCGCCGAGTGGCCCTCGTTCATCGCGTTTTGAAAAACGTCTTCGCGTCCGGGCATAGAGTTCTCATTTCTTGCTCTGGCAGTTAGTGGGTCGGGCTCCTCGCGAAGCACCCCCGGAAGGGGGCTTGCCCGACGGCGTGCCCGCAGGGTGCTTCGCGAGGAGCCGTCTCTACAAAAGAATTCCAGCGACTTCTGTCAGTGAATCAATCAACCGGTTTCATCTCATCCCAATTCAGGCCACAGCGCGCCTCAGTCGAAAGCGGGATGCTGATTGGATAAGCATTCTCCATCACCTGCTGCACGAGACGGGCCGTTGCGGTCAACTCGGCGTGCGGACATTCGATCACCAGCTCGTCGTGCACCTGCAAGAGCATCCTGCCGCGCAGACCGGCTTGCGCCAGGGCAGGTGGGATCTTTAGCATGGCGATTTTCATTATATCAGCAGCCGTGCCTTGGATGGGCGCATTGATGGCCTCGCGTTCCTCGCGGTTCTTCAAGTTGTAATTCAATTGGCTCTTCAAGGCCGGGAAATAGCGCCGCCGGCCGAGAAGGGTCTCCACGTAACCATTCTGGGCGGCCTCGCGCCGGATGCCATCCAGGTATTTCTTGACGCCGGGAAATTGCCTGAAATAGGAGGCCACGAAATCTTCCGATTCAGCCAGCGTCAGCTCTGTGGTGCGCGTCAGGCCAAAAGCGGACATGCCGTAGATCAGGCCGAAGTTGATCGCCTTGGCGTGGCGGCGCTGCTCCTTGCTGACCTGTTCGAGCGGAATGCCGTAGATGGCAGCCGCGGTGGTGGCATGGATATCCTGCCCGGCGCGGAAGGCATCCAGCATGGCTTCGTCTCTGGCCATGTGCGCCACGATACGCAGCTCGATCTGCGAGTAATCCACCGAGAGCAAGACGTTCCCCGCTTCAGCCACGAAACCGCGCCGCACGCGGCGTCCAATCTCGGTGCGCGTCGGGATATTTTGCAGGTTCGGGTTGGAGGACGAGAGCCGCCCCGTCACCGCGCCGGTCTGGCTGAAGGAGGTGTGCACGCGGCCGGTCTCCGGGTGGATCTGGGCAGGCAGCGCGTCCACGTAAGTGGACTTGAGCTTCGAAAGTTCGCGGTATTCCAGCACCATGTCCACGACCGGATGCTGACCCGACATCTCATCCAGCACGCCCGCGGCGGTGGAATAATGCCCGGAGGCGGTCTTGCGTCCCTGGTCGGGCGGGGTCAGGCGCAGGGTCACGAAGAGCACGTCGGATAATTGCTGGGTGGAGTTGATGTTGAAGGTCTTGCCGACGGCGGCATATACATCCTGCTCGATGGCCTTCATCCGCTCGTCGAGTTGGATGGAGAATGCCGCGAAAAAGTCGCGATCCAGCGCCACACCCGCCATTTCCATCCCGGCCAGCACGCTGACGAGAGGCATTTCGATGCCGGTGAACAAGTCCCAGGCCTTGGGGATGCGCTTGAGTTCTTTATCTAACACAGGATGAAGGCGCAGCGTGATCTCGGCATCCGCGACGGCATAGGCGGCCGCATCCTGGATCACCACTTCGGCCATGCTGATTTGTTTCTTGCCCTTGCCGATCAGGTCCTCGATGTGGGTCATCGCCTCGCCCAGGCGGGCGGCGGCCAGGTTCTTCAGCCCCAGGTTGCGCGAGGACGGGTCAATCACCCACTCGGCGATCATCGTATCGAAAGACAGCGGGACAACGAATAATCCCTGCCGCGCCAGCATGATGAAATCGTACTTCAGGTTGTGGCCGATCTTGGGTATTCGAGCATCGGTCAGCGGGATGCGCAGCGCGGAAAGCACCCCTTCGAGCGGCAACTGCGTCCCGGCGTTGTGGCCGACGGGGATGTAATACCCCTCGCCTTCCTTGACCGCCAGCGAGATGCCCACCAACCCGGCAGTCATCTCGTCGGTGGAGGTGGTCTCGGTGTCAAAGGAGATGACGGAGGCGGCGTTCAGCGCCTCGGCCAGCGCGGACAATTGTGCCGCTGTATCCACTACGGTCACTTTCATGCCCGGCATCGTCCCGGACCTGGGGACTGCCACCGTTACCGGAGCCATTGCCTCCCCGAAGAGACTCAGTTGCTGCGTGCCGGCCGGGGTGACGCCGCCAGTCAGTTTCTTCAGCTTGTCCACCAGCGAGCGGAACTCCAGCTCGCGGAACAGGGCCTCCACTTTGGCCGGGTCGAAGGCGTCGGGTTTGGCCTGCTCGAGATTGAGCGCAATCGGCAGATCGGTGCGGATGGCGGCGAGATCGCGGCTCATGTAAGCGGATTCTTTCCCCGCTTCCAGCTTGGCGCGCCAGCGCGGCTCGACCTCGTCCAGGTGGGCATAGATGTTGTCGAGGGTGGTGTACTTGCCGAGCAGGTTTTCGGCGGTCTTCTTGCCCACGCCGGGCACGCCAGGGATGTTGTCGGACGTGTCGCCGACGATGGCCTTATAGTCCACCACCTGCTCCGGGCGGACGCCGAGCTTGCCCATCACGTCGTCGGCGGTGATGTAATTCTGGTCGTCGCCCGCCAGATAGACGATGGTGCGCTTGTCCACCAATTGCAGCAGGTCGCGGTCGCCGGTGATAATTTTGACGCCCAGTCCCTGCGCGGCGCCCCAGCGGGCGGCCGAGCCGAGCACGTCGTCGGCCTCGAAGCCTTCCATTTCGAGGCGCGGGACGTTGAAGGCGTCCACCATCTGGCGGATGCGCTCGATCTGCGGGCGCAGGTCGTCGGGCATCTTGGCGCGCGTAGCCTTGTATTCGGGGTAGATATCGTCGCGGAAGGTCTTGCCGGTATCGAAGGCCACCGCCAGGTAATCGGGCTTTTCTTGCTCGTAGATGCGCAGGAGTTCGCGGGCGAAGCCGTAGATGCCGGCGGTGGGTTCGCCTTTGGAGGTCTGCCAGCGCGTCGCGCCGCCGGACGAATAACCGGTGAGGGCATAATACATGCGATAGGCCAGGGCATGGCCGTCAATCAAGTACAGCGTAGGGGGCATGGTGTAATGGGCGTCATGCGGGGAATTCGCGATAAAACGGCTCGAGCGACTTGGAAATACCTTGCCGCTGGCGGGTCTGCTGGACGAAATCCTTGATCATTTGCGCCGGAGCCGGTTGCGTGCCTCCCATGATCAGGTAGCCTGGCGCCCAGAAGTCGCCCGAGGGATTTTCCTTCTTGAAGCGAGGGAACTCTTCGAAAATCTTTTCGGAAATCCGCTGGCGAACAACGCGCATCATATAACTCGGTGAGGCAGCCGGGGGTACATTGGCAAGCCAGTGCAGGTAATCCGGGCGCACCGAGATGAATTCCAGGCGCCAGCCGAAGGCGATGCAGATCTCTGGCATCCATTCGGACAGACGCTCCGCCAGGTCGCCAGTCAGGTGATGCTGGGCGAAGCGCGGGATGAGCAGACAGGCATAGGTCAGGTTGTAGACCGAGGCCGAGACCGGCTCCAGGACGATGTTCCTGCCCTCCTCGGCGGGAAGGCGCGGCTGGGTATCATCCTGCGCATCGGGAGGTTTTTCCTCCGTTTTGGGGACTGCTTTCTGTCTGCCGGTGCGGGTTTTGGTAGCTGCTTCCACTGGGCTTTGCGGAGCAGCTACCATTTTCGTCGCCGGCTCCGCAACCACCTCGGAGGTCGTCGCCGGGGCTGGTCCGGCGTAATCCAGCTGAGACTCCTTGCCGGATTCCGGCTTGTAAGCCTCCAGCGGCGGGGGCGGAAGGGCGCCCGCTGCGCCGACAGCCTCATCGCTCATCTCCTCTCCTACCGGCTGGGAGGACGAGAGCGAATGGACCAACTGTCCAGCCTGGGTGCGGATGGTGCTGAACGGCGTCTCGGCATCGAAGGCAAGCGCCAGGACAAGTCCGGCGGCCAGCCGCGTGGCGAACAACATGTGCTCGGCCTTGGTCGAGTCCAGGCGGACGAAGCGTACCAGGTCGCTCTCTTCGGTCTTGTCCCAATAACGCGCCACCATGCGCGCCAGCTCATGGGCGGCGGCCTGGGGCAGTTGGCCGGCATACGCCCACAGCTCGTTCCCGCGGTTGATCAGGGCCGCCTGGGCCGAGGATTCGAGCGTCAGCCGGGTGAGATGCTGGGCGGCGCGGTTCACGTCTGCGAGCCAGGGCATTTCGAGATTGGCTACCGGCGGGGCAGCCGGAGCGTTTTGGGGCGCCCGGCGCAGGGTCGCGGCTCGAGGCGGCTGGGCCAACTTATCCATCAACTCCAGCAGGTCTCTTACATAAAAGGGCTTGGTAAGGTGCGCCCGGGGATTCAATTCATCCAGCGCCGGGTCGGCGTCAACTGCTGAAAGGAAAACAAAACGCATCTCGGCGTTGGCCTGCAACAGGGCGCGACCGGCCTCGAGCGCATCCGCAATGTCGAGGTCCAGGAACGTCAGCGAGCACTTCTCCTTGCGGACGTAAGCGGCCGCCTCGTCAACCTGGCGAAACACGCGTACGCTGAACCGGCTTTCCCCTTCCAGGCTGCGGGAAACCAGTTCCCCAAAAGTGACATCTTGTGTAAGTACCAGAAGCGGAGTGACCATGTAAATAGTTTATCACGGCCTCGGTTGTCAGGCAAGTAGCCTTAATTACAATGCCGTCAGGATGCTTCTTGACTTTTGGGTCGCATTTGTGCTAGATTCAGTTATCGTTACTGTTCAGACTGTCATGCTGAGGCCGTTCTGTGGCCGAAGCATCTCCTGTGCGGCGAGGAGACCCTTCGCCACATCGTCCCGATGTCCTTCGGGATAAAACGGCTCAGGGTGACAAACCTTACAGGATGCCTGCCCGAACAGGGATTCTTCTGAGAGAATGACACTTGGGCTGAATAGTTACCAGTTATCTTTATGTATGAATGAGGAAATCTATGCACCGCGAACGCGTTTCTGAAAATGTTTTCTGGTTTCAAAGTGAAGTTTACGCACAAGTGACTGCCGGCGTGGTGGCCGGCCCGCAATGGGCGGTCGTGATTGACACGCTGGCCCTGCCCGAAGAGACACTGGCCATGCGCGATTTTATCGAGCACGAGCTGGGTATGCAGGTGCGCTATGTCATCAACACCCATTATCACGCCGACCATTCGTGGGGCAACTGTTTCTTTCCAGGCGCGACGATCATCGCCCACTCACTCTGCCGCAAGTTCTTGCGCGAACGCGGCATCCCTTCGCTGGAGAACGCGCGCAAGCAGAACCAGAACTTTCGGCAGGTCAAGATCGTCCTGCCGCAGTTGACTTTCGACCAGGGTTCGCTCTGCCTGCGGGTGGGCAAGAAGAACCTGACCATGACGCCGGCTGCCGGTCACAGCCCGGACGGGATCCTGATCCTGGTTGACGAAGACCGCGTCCTGTTTGCCGGGGATGCCTTCATGCCCCTGCCCTACATCGTTGACGGTGACGCCGACGACATCACCGCCTCCATCAAGCGCATTGGCCGCATGGGATTGGAGAATATCGTCCAGGGTCACGGCGATATCATCCTGCGCGGCGAGATCGAGGCGGCCGTGAAAGAAAATTTGAATTATCTCATCAACATCCGCAAGGTGACAAAGGCGGCTGTGCGCCGGCGCGCCCCCCAGGAATACATGGACGAAATGCACATCGAAAGCTGCGGCAAAAGCCGCGTCTATCTGGGCGGCCTGGCCGAGGAACTCCACCAGCGCAACCTGAACGCGCTATACGAGCAAACGCTGGCAGAACAGGCAGCCGCCAGGAAAAAACGACAGGAAGATTAACCTTTACCCTGCATTTTCCTGTTTTACGCTTCGTGAGCGGGATTTTTCCACCGGCTTCTGCTGCCGCGGAGCATTCGTTGTCAGCCGTTTTGCCCGCCAGCCATGCAGACGCTCCGTTCCATTCAAGAGGCGCTTAATGTTCGGGAGAAGCGCCAGGATCAGCAGGATTTCCGCCAGCACGCTATACAGAACATACTCCCATGGGGCGTGATAGAACAAGGCGCGCACCGCGAAAATGATCGCGGCCAGGAACGCCACGCTCATCGTCGTGACCGAGGCATAGCCGACGAAGTAGTAGATCAACGCGCCGATGGGCAGGATGATCAGCACCGAAGGCGCCCACAAGCCCAAGGCGCCGCCCAGGCTTGCAGCTCCGCCGGCCCCGCCGCGCAAACGCCAGCGGCCGCGCGCATCACGCTCAGCCAGGAAAACCGAATAGTTGTGCCCCAGGATAGCCGCGATCGGCGCCAGGACGTGCACCCACTCGTTCCCGGTGACCGCCTTCGACAGCCAGACGGTGGCAGCCGCCTTCAGCACGTCCAGGATGGCGGTCAGCAATCCCGCAACCCAACCGGCGGCGCGCGCCACGTTCGTCCCGCCTGTCCGCCCGCTCTCGACGGTGCGCACATCTTTCCCCGTCATCAATTTAACGATAATCAGGCCAAACGGGATGGCCCCAAACAGGTACGACGCCAGCAGGATGCCGGCGTCAATCAAGATCTGCATGGCTCAACACCTCCATAATCCACTCGTTGGTATCATCTCAATAAGTAGGGAAAGATGGGGGTGTGCGGGCGGTCGCGAAGCATACCCGAAGGGTGCAAAGCCGCCCGCACACCCCCATCCCCCCCCAGTTTATTTAGAGGATACATTCTTTGGCAAAAATGGTAACACACAAAATTGCAGCGGGTTACTCTGGATTAATGACCTGTAAGGCGACTTCCGAAACCCTTCCGCCCTCGATCCAGAAACCGCGCGCCTGCCACTTCGACAACGAATGCTTCGCTCCCTCTTCCAGCCACCAGACAACTTGCACGACCGGATACATGGCCTCGGCCACATCCGTTGGCGAGGGATACGCCGGGCCGTTTGGATGGGAATGATAGATACCGACCAGTTCCAGCCCCCGGTCCTCGATCTGCCGAAACGCGCGCCACTGCGCCCGCGCCTCCATGCGGAAGCGCAGCGGACTGCGGTCTGCGTTGCGGACGCCGAGCGTTATCTCCACCTGATCGTTTTTCCCGCCCAGCAGGCCGCAAGCCTCCAGCGGGGCGCGCCGCGCCACGTGACGGCGCATGGCCTGCCAGTGATTGCGAGTAAGAATCAGTTTTTTTATCACCGGAACCAGATCGCCAGCCCCCACAGCAAGCCAAGCATCACAGCCGGTTCGACGAACGCCCGGCGAAACGGATTCCCCTCTGCCATGCTGGCTGCCAGCCCCGTCAGGGCGTAGGCCGGGCCGAGCAAAATCAGCCCAAAGCGGACCGGAGTCAACGGCCAGTAGTGCAAGGCGGCGGCCAATTGCGCCCCCACCAGCGCAACGCCCAGCGCCCAGCCGAACTCCCAGCGCTCGTTCACCCCCGCAGTTCGGGGGTTCAAGCGCAGGTGCAGGGTGCGCAGCGCAGCCAGTCCGCCCGCCAGGAAGAGCGCCGGCGCCAGCAGGAACAGCCGCACCCCTGCCGAACGCAGCGTGACGGCCAGGATCAGGTAGATTGCGAACGAGAGCGCCGTCAAGGCCGCCGTCGCGAAAGGGTAGCGCGTGTCCGCTGGATCCACAACCACGTACTCGGCCAGGAAGACCACCACCAGCAAGACGCCCCCTATTCCGAAACCTGCCCACCAGGTGAAACCGGAGGGCAGCGTATAGAGCGTCACGCCGACGACCAGCGTGGTCAGCATGGGCAGGAGCCAGTGTTCCAATGTCTCGCCCGGCTCCAGCGAAGGGTGGGCGCGCAGCAGCCAAGCCACGCCTGTGGCCGATAATCCCGCCGCCAGGATGGCAATGGCAGTATTGAGATTGACGTTGAAAATCAATGCAATGCCCGCCAGGGATAAATTCAGCGCGTAATACGGCGTGTGGATTACGCGCGTCAGCGCGAAGGCCAGGAGCACGGTCGCGGTCAGCACGCTCACCCGAGCGTAGCATTCGTTGCCGTCTCGCACCGGCGTGCCGCCGGTGTTCGCGGCACGAACGGTGTCGCTGGCGTCAATTTGATACCGTTGGGGAACCATAACCATATTGTACCGCAGAAGGTGACAGTCACTTCCGAGGTGACTGTCACCTCAAAAACCTCCCCTCACGCTTCCCAAAGATTCCCTGTGGTAGAATAAACCCATGGAATCATCCAAGCAAGCAGCACTCCCCCCGCCGCCGGGACTGATCGCGACGTTCACGAAAGGCTTCGATGCCATCGCCAATAACGTTGCAGTCATCGTATTGCCTTTGCTCTTAGACCTGTTCCTCTGGCTGGGGCCTCACTTACGCCTCAAGCAGCTTCTGGCGCAACTGTTCGCCGAATTTTCGAGCCTTGCCGCGCCGCCAGCCTCCCTCGGCCTCGATCCTGCCCAGGTGCAACAAGTTTGGGCGCAATTCCTGGACCAGTTCAACCTGTTCAGCCTGCTGCGCACCTTCCCGGTTGGGGTCGCCAGCCTGATGAGCGGGCGCATGCCCATCCAGACTCCCCTCGGGTCGCCGCTGGGTCTCGAGGCGGCATCCTTTTTCAACGTGCTGGGCTGGTGGCTGGCGCTTGCCATCACCGGCTGGCTGCTGGGAAGCGTTTATTTCTATTGGGTTTCCGGCGTAGCCCTGAAACCGCAACCGCGTTCGTTCGCGCAATCCATAATCCAGGCCATCCTGCTTTCGGCCATCTGGCTGGCCCTGCTGTTCTTCTTTGGCCTGCCAGCCTTTCTCTTCTTCTCGGTGCTGGCCCTGATCAGCCCGCTCCTGGCCGAGGCCGCGATGCTCGTCGTTGGCCTGCTGTCGCTCTGGCTGGCGCTGCCGATCTTCTTTTCACCGCACGGCATTTTCGCTTATCAGCAAAATGCTTTGATATCCATCCTCAACAGCCTGCGCATGGTGCGCTACACCTTGCCGGTCAGCGGTTTGTTCCTGCTCAGCACGATCATCATCAGCCAGGGATTGGACTTCCTGTGGCGCACACCGCCGGAAAATTCCTGGCTGACCCTGGTCGGCATCGCCGGTCACGCTTTCATTTCCACGGCCATCCTGGCGACCAGTTTTATCTACTATCGAGATGTTAATGCCTGGTTACAGGCTATGGCCGAACAGATGAAAAAGCAAACAACATCCCTAGGGGTGTAGGTAGTTTAGTAGTTTGGTAGTTCGGTCCAAACCACGTAACTACAAAACTACGCAACTATTCAACTAACGTCGGAGGTTACGTGGAATTCAACGCCAGTTTGGTTGCCAAGAACGCAACCACTTACGAAGCAAAAGATATACAGGTGCTGGAAGGCCTGGAGGCTGTCCGCCGCCGCCCAGGCATGTACGTGGGCGGCACGGACCTGAAAGCGCTGCACCACCTCGTCTACGAAGTGGTGGACAACTCCATTGACGAAGCCCTGGCCGGCGCCTGCACGCGCATCGAGATCACCATCCATCCCGATTCCAGCGTCAGCGTGGTGGACAACGGGCGCGGCATCCCGGTGGACATCCACCCCGAAAAGAAGAAGTCCGCCCTGGAGGTGGTCATGACCACCCTGCACGCGGGCGGCAAATTTGGCGGCGGCAGCTACAAGGTCTCCGGCGGCTTGCACGGGGTGGGCGTCAGCGCGGTCAACGCGCTTTCGGAGTGGTGCGAGGTGCGCGTCCGGCGCGGCGGACAGGTCTACTTCCAGCGCTACGAGCGCGGCTATCCCCAGGAAGCAGTCAAAAGCATCGGCAAGGCCAAAGCCGAGGAAACGGGCACCACGACCACGTTCAAGTTCGACCCGCTGATCTTCATGAGCGGCGCGGAGCATTCGTTGTCACTGGATTTCCGCTTCGACACGCTGGCGCAGCGTTTCCGCGAGATGGCCTTCGTCACGCGCGGCACGACCATCTACTTCCTCGACCAGCGCACGGACCGCGAGCTGACCTTCTACTTCGAGGGCGGGATCACCTCCTTCGTCCGCTACCTGAACCGCAACCGCGAGCTTCTGCACCCGGTGGTGTTCGTGGAGAAGGAGATCGAGCACATCGGCATCGAGACCGCCGTCCAGTACACCGACGCCTATACCGAGTCGGTTTACTCGTTCGCCAATACCATCAATACGGTGGACGGCGGCACGCACCTGACCGGCATGCGGGCCGCGCTGACGCGCGTGATCAACGATTACGCCCGCAAGAGCGGCCTGCTCAAGGACGCCGACCCCAACTTCTCCGGCGACGACACGCGCGAGGGCCTGACCGCCATCGTCAGCATCAAACACCCCGACCCCCAGTTCGAGAGCCAGACCAAGGTCAAGCTGATGAACCCGGAGGTGCAGACTTACGTCCAGCAGGTGGTCGGCGAGGCTTTCGGGACGTTCCTCGAAGAGAACCCGCAGGCAGCCAAGGCCATCGTGCAGAAGTGTCTGACTTCAGCACGTGCCCGCGATGCGGCGCGCAAGGCGCGCGACCTGGTCATCCGCAAATCCGCACTGGAAAGCATGACCTTGCCGGGCAAACTGGCGGATTGCTCCGAGCGCGACTCCTCCAAGACCGAACTCTACATCGTCGAAGGCGACTCGGCTGGCGGGTCGGCCAAACAGGGCCGCGACCGGCACTTCCAGGCTATTTTGCCCCTGCGCGGCAAGATCTTGAACACCGAGCGCGCCCGGCTGGACAAGATCCTGGGCAATAACGAGGTCAGGGCGCTCATCTCGGCGCTAGGCACCGGCATCGGCGACAACTTCGATCTGGAAGGCCTGCGCTACGGGCGCGTCATTATTATGAGCGTGGACGGCGATGAATTGACGTTTGTCCAAGACCCCGATGGGCAAATTTGTTCTGTGCGCGTTGGGCCATTTATTGACGGATTAATCGAGGCCGGAAAAAACCCATCAGCCTATCGTATTCTTTGCTTCAATCCGCAATCAGGCGAGACGCATTTCAGGCCCATCGCAAGTGCGATACGCCATGACCACGACGGCGCAATGTACGAAATCGAAACGGCCTATGGCCGCAGGGTGCGCGTCACCGGCGCACACAGCGTTTTTGTCGTGGACGAGTCTGGACAACCAGCCTTGAAACGCGGGGACGAAATCATGGAAGGCGATTTGCTTGTCGCACCCGCCCGTATGCCCCTCGCCGGTCTGTCGCCGTCACGAATCGATCTGCTGCGTTCGCTGCTCGAAGCTGGCAAGGAATTGGGGACCGAGATCGTGGTGCGCGGCTCCGCAGTCGAGGCATGGTATCGCTCGGAAGTACGCTCAGAGTATGCCGACGATCCGCAGATGACGGAAGCCAGGGTAACCATTCCGCCAGTCGTTGGCGCGGCGCTCAAAGCCCGGCGGCAGGAGGTGATGCTTTCTCAGGAAACCATTTGCCAGGCAGTGGACATCCGGCAGCCGGTTACATATTATTCCTGGGAACGCGGCGACTCACGGCCCACGCTGACACACTTTGTCAAATACGTCGAAGCGCTGGGACTGCCGCCCGAAGCGATGCTGGCGCAAGTGGAGGTGGGTGACAGCCGGCTGGACCGCGTCTGGCGCACCCAGTACCGCGCCGCACCCAGAAACCGTGTGCGCGACTATGTGCCGCTGAGTGATCTGAGCCTGGATGATCTCCCTCGGCTCGGGGACGATCTGACGCTTACCCCGCTGCACTACAGCGGGCAGGCATTGCCCCGCTATATTCCTGTCAACGAATCTTTGATGATGCTGCTGGGATTCTTCGTCGCCGAAGGCTCGTTGAG
>Ga0210020_1000783_pt1 | contig 29624 bp, 24 predicted proteins | sample CryGeymeta201514_FD_183980 | JGI IMG/M metagenome (GOLD analysis project Ga0210020, IMG submission 183980) | Groundwater microbial communities from Crystal Geyser aquifers in Utah, USA - Crystal Geyser metaG 2015-14 (SPAdes) (version 2) | ecosystem: Environmental > Aquatic > Deep subsurface >... | reverse complement strand
TCAGTGGTAGCTTGTACCTGATCGAAAACCGCATTGACGGCACCACCGACCGCCGTGGCCTGGGCACTGAGCTGCGCTATTTCAGCGGACCGGTGTCGGTGTCGGGTCAGTTCGACTACGACACGGTTTTGCGTGCGGTCAACATTGCCGCCGTGCAGGGCAATTGGCAGTTTACCGAAGCCACCGCTGTCAACGCGATGCTCGACCGGCGTATCACGCCGATGGTGGCACTGGGCAATGTGCTGTTTTTCCAGGATCCAACGCTGTCACAAGCAAAGCGCATCGACGAGCTGCTGGGGGTGACACCGATCGAAACGCTCCAAGACCAGGCCAAGGCGATCACCGCCTACCAGAACCAGTTTCGCGTTGGTGGCACCCACACGCTGTCGACCAATTGGCAAACGGGCGCTGACTTCAGCTTGACCAGTATTGACGCGGTCAAACCGGTTGCCAGTCTGAGCTATCCTGGCCAAGCGGCGACTGGTAACCTGTGGGGTGTCAGTGCCCAGCTGATCGGCACCAACCTGTATTCGGCGCGTGACACCCATGTGTTCAACGTCAGCCTGCTCGGTGGCCCAAGCTACCACGGCACGCTGCTGTCATACAACAACCTCAGCAGCCTGGGTGACAAATGGCAGTTGGAGCCATCGCTCAAGTATTACACCCAAAGCAGCCCTGATGGCGGGGCCAATGACATCTGGACTCTGGGGTTGCGCGCCACTTACCGCGTGCGCAATCAGTTGTCGCTCGAATCCGAGCTGACATACGAGCGCTCGGATGCGCGCGGCGCAACCACTGTTGCCGGGCCTGGCGCGCTTTCCTCGGCTGCGCGCACAAACTATTACTTTGGCGCGCGTTACGAGTTTTAAACTCGCTCCGGTGGATTATTCTTACCTGTACCTGATCGCCATCGGCATTTTTGTGCTGCTTTACATGAAGCGGCAAAGCCGCTTGCAGGCGCAGCAGGTGGCCGTTCTACGAGAAGCCATTCAGACTGGCCTGAACGAGCCGCCGTCGCTGCATCCGGTGGTTGATCCAGCGCGCTGCATGGGCTCGGGCGCCTGCGCCAAAGCCTGCCCGGAAAAAGCGCTGGGCGTGGTTGACGGCAAGATGGTGCTGATCAACGCTGCGCATTGCATCGGCCACGGCGCTTGTTTAGCGGCGTGCCCGGTGGAGGCGATCAAGCTGGTCTTTGGTACTGAAAAGCGCGGCATCGACATTCCCAACATCAGCCCCGAGTTTGAAACCAATGTGCGCGGCATCTTCATTGCCGGTGAACTTGGCGGCATGGGGTTGATCCGCAAGGCGGCTGAGCAAGGTCGCCAGGCGATCGACTCGATTCGCAAGAAGACCGGTAGTGGCGCTGATTTCGATGTGGTGATCGTTGGCTGTGGCCCCGCTGGGATCTCTGCGGGGTTGTCGGCGCTTGAGCACAAGTTGCGTTACAAAATTCTGGAGCAGGAAGATTCGCTCGGCGGTGCTGTCTACCACTATCCGCGGCAAAAAATTGCCATGACGGCGCCGGTGGAACTGGCCATCGTCGGCAAGGTCAAATTCAACGAGGTGCAAAAAGAAAAGCTGCTTGAATTCTGGCAAGACGTGGTTGCAAAAACCAGCCTGCAGATCGCCTTTCGTGAGCGTATGGAAGCCATCGAAAAAGACGGCGACCACTTTGTGGTGTGCACCTCCCACGGCCGCTACACCACGCAAAACGTGCTGCTCACCATGGGTCGGCGCGGCACCCCGCGCAAGCTTGATGTGCCGGGTGAAGAATTGCCCAAGGTGATCTATCGTCTGATCGACCCGGCCCAGTTTGCCGGCCAGGCCGTGCTGGTGGTGGGCGGTGGCGACAGTGCGCTCGAGGCCGCTATTGCGGTGTCCGAACAACCGGGCACCGAAGTCATTCTGTCCTACCGCAGCAATGCGTTTTCGCGTGTCAAGCAAAAGAACCGCATGCTGCTCGAACAGCAGCAAAAGGCCGGGCGGCTGACCGTGCTGCTCAATTCCAGGGTCAAGAGCATCGCCGAGACCACCGTTGACATCGAATGTGACGGTGTGCGCAAACCCTACCGCAACGACGTGGTGATTGTCTGCGCGGGCGGCCTGTTGCCCACACCCTTGCTGCAAAAAATCGGCATTCAGTTTGACACCAAGTTTGGCCGCGATTGAGCTTGGTGCGGTCAGCACGCGGACGAGCGAGCCGCTAAACTCGCTGCGCCCATGAATCCATTTACCCCCCACACCCTGGCCGCCCTGGCCCGAGCCCACGGCACGCCGCTGTGGGTTTATGACGCGGCCACCATCGTGCGTCAGATCACTGCACTGCGCCAGTTTGACGTCATTCGCTTTGCCCAAAAGGCCAATTCCAACACCCACATCCTGCGCTTGATGCGCGAGCACGGCGTGCAGGTTGATGCGGTGTCGCTGGGCGAGATCGAGCGCGCGCTGGCCGCCGGCTTCCAACCCGGCTTGCACAGTGGTCATGCCGAGATCGTCTTTACCGCAGATTTGTTTGACCGCGCCACGCTCGCACGCGTGGCTGAACTCGGTGTGCCGGTGAATGCGGGCTCCATTGACATGCTCGACCAGCTGGGAGCGGTGAGTCCGGGCCACCCGGTGTGGCTGCGCATCAACCCCGGTTTTGGCCACGGCCACAGCAACAAGACCAACACCGGTGGTGAGCACAGCAAGCACGGCATCTGGCACACCGATCTGCCACAAGCCTGCGCGCGCGTTCGCGCCAACGGCCTGCAGCTGATGGGCCTGCACATGCACATTGGCTCGGGCGTCGATTACGCGCACCTGCAAGAGGTATGCGGCGCGATGGTTGATCTGGTGAAAACCGTGCAGGCGCTGGGCCTGGATCTGCAAGCGGTGTCTGCTGGGGGCGGTTTGTCGATTCCGTACCAGCCGGGGCAGCCAGAGGTGGATACAGCGCATTACTTCAGCCTGTGGGACGCGGCGCGCCAGCAGGTTGCAATGTTGTTGGGTCACCCTGTGACGCTGGAGATTGAACCGGGCCGTTATCTGGTCGCCGAGAGTGGCGTGCTGGTGACCGAGGTGCGCGCCACCAAAGACATGGGCAGCAACCGGTTCGTCATGGTTGACGCGGGTTTCAGTGACCTGATGCGCCCGTCCATGTACGGCAGTTTCCACGGCATGACGTTGATCCACGCCGATGGCACGCCGGTCACAGGCGCGCTGCAGGACACGGTGGTGGGTGGGCCACTTTGCGAGTCGGGCGACGTGTTCACGCAAGGCGAGGGCGGTGTGGTGCTGCAGCGCCCGTTGCCTGCGACGCAAGTGGGTGATCTGCTGGTGTTGCATGACACCGGGGCTTATGGTGCGTCGATGTCTTCCAACTACAACACCCGCCCGCTGATCGCCGAGGTGCTGGTGGAGAACGACCAACCGCGCCTGATCCGGCGTCGTCAAGCCGTGGCTGAGTTGCTGGCGCTCGAAATCCTTTAAGAAAAGAGGCCAAAGAAAAGGGGCCAGGCTCGGGAGAAAAGGGGCCGTGCTCGGAATATTCGAGATATCGCCTTGAGCCCGGCGCGGCGACCGGGCCATGTGCGTGCGGTTTTGGGGCAAAAACACGCGCGAGACGGAGAGTGCAGCACGCCAGCGACGGTCGGCGCGCGCCTTTCGCCCCAAAGCCCGGTCACATGTCCAGATCACCCCGCCTGGCGATGTCGGTAGCAGAAAAGGGGTCGTGCTCGGATTAAGGGTGGTCGACACTGTTGCGCGTACAGAGCGACTGTTCGGCGCGAGTTACCCTTGCGCCATCGGTCGGCTCGGGTCGCTGCACCACTCGCTCCAACTGCCGGCGTACAGCGCGCTCGGGCCATAACCGGCCAACTCCATGGCGATGATGTTGGGCACAGCGCTGACACCGCTGCCGCAGTGGTGCACTACAGTGGCGGGGTCGCGGCCAGCCAGCAGGGCGTCGAATTCGGCGCGCAACGCCGCTGGCGATTTGAAGAAACCCTGCGCATCCAGGTTGGAACTGAACACCCGGTTGAGCGCGCCGGGGATGTGCCCAGCCACCGGGTCCAGCGGCTCTACCTCGCCGCGAAAACGTGGCGCGCCGCGGGCGTCGACGATGGTCTGGCACGGCTTACCCAGGTTATTCACTACAGTATTTGTAGCTACAAGCGCATGATCTTCCTGGGCTAGAGGGTAATTTGATGTTGAACTGCCAGACGCATTTTGACGTGCCTCGGCACCCGTTTCCACCGCGCCATTCGCCGCTTGCCAGGCAGCAAAACCACCGTCGAGCACTGCCACCGCTTCGTGGCCCAGCCATTTCAGCATCCACCACAGGCGGCCACAGTAATTGACACCCTGGCGGTCATAAACCACGGCTTGCATGCCCGGGGTCAGGCCGACGCTGCCGACCCAGGCGGCAAATTGCCCACGCGAGGGCAGCGGGTGACGGCCACCGCTGGCGGCATCGGGCGCACCGTGGGCGCTCAAGTGACGATCAAGGTCGGCGCGCACCGCCTTGACAATGTGCGCTTGCGCGTACTGCGCGTCGCCGGCGGCGGGTTGGCTGAGCTCAAAACTGCAGTCAAAAACCATCAGCGGCTGGCCATCGCGCTGCAGCGTTTGCAGTTGCGCAACAGAAATCAGGGTGGTGTACATGCGCGCTCTCCAATCAAAATAGTCAATGTTCTTCCGCGCTGGCGCCAGGCAGCACCCGGCGGCGAAGCGCGGTGGCGGCGACGCCGCTGGCGATGATGATCGCCATACCCAGGCCTTCCAGCGGGTCAATCGGGTCGCCCAGCAGCCACAGGCTGTAGAACGCGGCAAAGACGATGCCCGAATATTGCAAATTGGCCACCAGCAGCGTGGCACCGCGGCTATAAGCGCGCGTCATGCTCCATTGCCCAAGTGAGGCCAGCACGCCCAGCGGCACCAGCCAGGCCGCCGCTTGCCAGCGCACGTTCGCCCAGTCGCTCCAGCCGACCCAGCTGGCACCTGCCAGGCCAATCAGCGCGGTACCCACGGCAAAGTAAAACACGGTGCGTCCCTCGGGTTCACCGACCTTGCCGAGCGCAGTGACCTGCAAATAGGCCAGTGACGCGGTCAAGCCCGACAGCAGCCCGACCAGCCCGGCAAACAACTGGCTTTGGTCCAGCGTCGGGCGCAGCATGATGACCACGCCGACAAATCCGGCCAGCACCGCGCCCAGCAGCGGTCCTTGTGGGGTGGCTTTGCCGTACAGCACGGCGCCGCCGACGACAAAGGCCGCTACCCAGATGCCGCTCATGTAGTTGAGCGTCATGGCGGTGGCCAGCGGCAGGTGGGCAATGGCATAAAACCAGGCGGCCATGGCGGTGACACCGACCACCGTACGCCAGGCGTGCATCCAGGGGACAGGCGTTTTGAGCGGGATGCCACGGGCGCGCAAGGCCAGCACCATGAAGACGATGCTCACCAGCCCGCGGTAAAACACCAGCTCAAACAGGTTGAAACTGGTCGATGCGACTTTGATGCCGACCGCCATGGTGGCAAAAAAGAACGACGCCAACACCATCCACAAGGCTTGCATTTTTATATAAGAAATTGGCCTCTAGCGCTTGTTCTATAAGCGCAAGCAGCTATCAATGTAGGATTTTTCAAAGGCCTATCTGGCGATGGTACCAGTCGTGGAAATGACGCATGCCGTCTTCCATCGGGCTCTGATACGGCCCGACTTCGTTGTCACCGCGGCGCAGCAAGGCACGGCGCCCGGCGTCCATGCGCTCGCCAATCTCATCGTCTTCCAGGCAGGTTTCCATGTAAGCGGCCTGCTGTGCTTCGACGAACTCACGCTCGAACGCGGCGATCTCCTCAGGGTAATAAAACTCGACCATGTTGAGCGTCTTGTCCACGCCCATCGGGTGCAGCGTCGACACGGTGAGTACATGCGGATACCACTCGACCATGATGTGCGGGTAGTAGGTGAGCCAGATGGCGCCTTGCTGCGGTAGCGCACCGCCCCGGTAGGCCAGCAGCGCGTCGTGCCAGCGCTGGTACACCTTGGATCCGGGCCGGCCGAAGGCCTTCGAGACGCCCACGGTTTGCACCGAATACTGCGCACTGAACGCCCACTTCAGGTCATCACAGGTGACAAAACTGCCCAGCCCCGGGTGAAACGGGCCGACGTGGTAGTCCTCCAGATAGACCTCGATGAACGTCTTCCAGTTGTAGTTGCACTCGTGCAGTTCCACCTTGTCAAGCACGTAGCCGCTGAAATCCAGATCAGTACGCTCGCGCATGCCCGCCAGGTCTGCGGCCACGTCGCGGCCGTTGGCTTCAAACAGCAGGCCGTTCCACTCTTGCAGCGGGTAGTTGGTCAGGTTCAGGCAGGGGTCTTGGGCAAAGTGCGGCGCGCCAATGAGCCGGCCTGCGGGTTGCGCACCGTTGGCCGCGTAAGTCCAGCGGTGGATCGGGCAGACCACATTGCCCGCCGTGCCGTCGGTGTTCAGGCTACCGCGCCCTTTGAGCATTACCGCCTGGCGGTGGCGGCAGACGTTGGAGACGAGCTCGATGCCACGCTCGGTATGCAGCAGGGCACGGCCTTCGCCCTCTTGCGGTAAGGCATAAAAGTCGCCCACGTTGGGTACGTTCAGGGCATGGCCCACGTAGCGGGGTCCGCGCTGGAACAGTGTTTGCAGTTCGCGCTGGTGCAGCGCTTCATCAAAATAAGAAATAACTGGTAGTTGGCCGGTGGCCTGCTGCAGTTGAAGACTTAAATCAGACATGGGTGACCTGACCTAAAGACTCCCCACAGGGAGATGCACCAACGGTGCAGTGAGAAAGAAACCGGCCAAGGCCGGTCGGAGGGTCGCTATTGTATCTGCCGGTCTGTCGCGCAAGGCACGCCTAAAATGCACGTTTTTCACCCGGGAGCATTGCAATCCATGGCCAAAGCCACCCCCCACGGGCCGACCCCGCCCGCCAGCTACGAAGCGGCGCTGCAGGAGCTTGAGCAGCTCGTGGCCAAGCTCGAATCGGGCGACCTGCCGCTGGAACAGTTGCTCAGCCAATACCAGCGCGGTGCCGAGTTGCTGGCGTTCTGCCGCGAGCGCTTGCAAGCGGTGCAGACGCAGGTACAGGTGCTTGACCAAGGTGTGCTCAAAGCCTGGACACCCGACGCCGCATGACCCCTGATTTTGATTTCACGCGCTGGATGACCGGCCAGCTTGACGCAGTAGAGCGCGCACTGGACGCTTGGGTTAACGTTGACGCGACCCTGTCGCAAGGTCACCAGGCACCCGCTGACCTGATGGCGGCGATGCGCTACGCGGTGCTCGATGGTGGCAAGCGCCTGCGTCCGTTGCTGGTGCTGGCGGCAGCGCAAACCACCGGCTGCACCGCCGATCACCCAGCGGCCTTGCGTGCGGCCTGCGCGGTGGAACTGATCCACGCCTATTCGCTGGTGCACGACGACATGCCGTGCATGGACAACGACGTGCTGCGTCGGGGCAAGCCGACCGTTCATGTGCGCTACGGTGAAGCGGTGGCCTTGCTGGCGGGCGACGCCTTGCAAGCGCTGGCTTTTGAGTTGTTGACGCCGCCCGGTGGTGAGGTGCCTGATGCGCAACAGGCGGCCTTGTGCGGCCTGCTCGCGCGTGCCGCGGGTTGCGCCGGCATGGCCGGCGGCCAGGCGATTGACCTGGCCAGTGTGGGCTTGCGGCTGACCGAGCCTCAGTTGCGTGAAATGCACCGTCTAAAAACTGGTGCATTGTTGCAAGCCAGCGTGCTGATGGGCGCGGCCTGCGGCAGCGGCAGCGTCAGCGCATCTGCTTTGTCGTCGCTGCAAAACTATGGCGGCGCCATTGGCCTGGCCTTTCAGGTGGTGGACGATATTCTGGACGTGACGGCCGACTCGGCCACGCTGGGCAAGACCGCGGGCAAGGACGCCGATGCCGACAAGCCCACCTATGTGTCGCTGCTGGGCTTGCCACGCGCCCGTGCTTACGCGCAAGAGCTGCACGCCCAGGCGCTGGCGGCGCTGACGCAAAGCGGCCTGAACGACGTGCGCGCCCTGCGTGCGCTGGCTGACATGGTCGTCGAGCGGTCACACTGAAACGACTTAAAAATTGTGGTAAAAAATGCCCTTGGCCCTTATTTAATAAGCGCAAGTAGCTATTAAAAGTAAAGCGTATGTTAATGAATTTGCCGTATTCCTTGTTGCAGACCATTGCCTCGCCCGATGACCTGCGGCGCCTGGCGCGGCCGCAACTGGCGCAACTGGCCACCGAACTGCGGGCTTATTTGCTCGACAGTGTGGCCAAGACCGGGGGCCACCTCAGCTCCAACCTGGGTACCGTCGAATTGACGGTGGCGCTGCATTATGTTTTCAACACACCGAACGACCGCGTGGTGTGGGACGTGGGCCACCAGACCTACCCCCACAAAATTTTGACCGGCCGGCGCGAGCGCATGGCCAGCTTGCGCCAGCTCGGTGGCTTGAGTGGCTTTCCGCAGCGCGCCGAGAGCGAATTTGACGCCTTTGGCACCGCGCACTCCAGCACGTCGATTTCGGCCGCGCTGGGCATGGCGCTGGCCAGCCGCCTCAAGGGCGAAGAGCGCCACGCGATTGCCGTTATTGGCGACGGCGCCATGACCGCCGGCATGGCCTTCGAGGCGATGAACAACGCCGGCGTGTCCGACTGCAACCTGCTGGTCATCCTCAACGACAACGACATGTCGATCAGCCCGCCGGTAGGCGCGCTCAACCGTTACCTGGCCAAACTGCTCAGCGGCCAGTTTTACGCAGCCGCCAAAAATGCTGGCAAAACTGTGCTCAAGGGTGCGCCGCCCTTGTGGGAGCTGGCCAAACGCTTTGAAGAATCGGCCAAAGGCATGGTCAAGCCGATCACACTGTTTGAAAAATTCGGCTTTAACTATGTTGGCCCGATCGACGGCCACGACGTGGACACGCTGGTGAGTGTGCTGGAGAACATCAAGCAACTCAAAGGCCCGCAGTTCCTGCACGTGGTCACCAAAAAAGGCCAGGGCTACAAGCTCGCCGAGGCCGACCCGATTGCCTACCACGGCCCGGGTAAATTTGACCCCGCTGTGGGTCTGCAAAAGTCTGGCACAGCGACCAAGCCGACGTTTACCCAGGTGTTTGGCGACTGGCTGTGCGACATGGCCGCAGCCGACCCCAAGCTGGTGGCGATCACCCCGGCGATGCGTGAGGGCTCGGGCATGGTGGCGTTTCACCAGCGCTTCCCCGACCGCTTTTTTGATGTTGGCATTGCCGAACAGCACGCGGTGACCTTTGCCGCCGGGTTGGCGTGCGAAGGGCTCAAACCGGTGGTGGCAATTTATTCCACCTTTTTGCAACGTGCCTACGACCAGTTGATTCACGATGTGGCGATCCAGAACCTGCCGGTGGTGTTTGCGCTGGACCGCGCTGGCCTGGTCGGTGCCGATGGCGCCACCCACGCCGGTGCGTATGACATACCCTATCTGCGCTGTATCCCGAACCTCAGCGTGGCCTGCCCGGCCGACGAGAACGAGTGCCGTCAATTGCTGAGTACCGCTTACGCGCAAAGCACACCTGTGGCGGTGCGCTACCCGCGCGGCGCGGGGGCCGGCGTGCCTGTGGACAAGTCACTTGATGCATTGCCGTTTGGCAAAGGCGAGCTGCGTCGCCAGGGCAGGGGTGTGGCCATTCTGGTGTTTGGCACTTTGTTGTACCCGGCGCTGCAAGTGGCCGACAAGCTGGGTGCCTCAGTGGTCAACATGCGCTGGGCCAAGCCGCTCGATGTGGAACTGCTGCTACAAGTGGCCAGCAGCCACGACGCTTTGGTCACTCTGGAAGAGGGCGCGGTCATGGGTGGAGCCGGCAGTGCGGTGCTGGAGGCACTGGCCGCCGCTGGCTTGGTCAAACCGCTGCTGCAACTGGGCTTGCCCGACAAGTTCATCGAGCATGGCGATCCGGCCAAACTGCTGGCGTTGCAGGGGCTGGATGCGCCCGGCATCGAAGCGAAACTCCGGCAGCGCTTCGCTGCGATGCTGGTTCCCGCTTGATCCATCGCAAAGAAAGGTCAGTTGAGAGGTCATGACCTAGGGTTAACCCTTGGTTTGATGGGTTTCATTCCTACAATGAAAGCCGATCATCAACCAGGAGTAAACCCCATGGATCGTCGTTCCATCATCAAGCACGCGGGCTTGGCCGGTGTTTTGGCCGCAGGCGCTGCCCCGGCCGTTTATGCGCAAGGCGCGACTGTGCGCTGGCGCCTGGCGTCGAGTTTCCCCAAATCGTTGACGACCATTTACGGCAGCGCCGAAATGTTTGCCAAGACCGTCAAGGCGTTGTCAGGTGGCAAGTTTGAGGTGACGGTGCACGCCACTGGCGAATTGATGCCGGCCTTTGGTGTGGTCGACGCGATCCAGAACAACACCGTCGAGATGGCGCAAACGGCGTCCTATTACTTTACCGGCAAGGACCCGATTTTTGCCTTTGGCTGCGCGGTGCCGTTTGGCCTGACCGCGCGCCAGATGGACGCCTGGATGAAACACGGTAACGGCCGCAAGCTGATGGATGCCTTTTACGCCAAATACAACATCAAGAGCCGCAGCGCTGGCAATACCGGCACGCAAATGGGTGGCTGGTACCGCAAGGAAATCAAGACAGTGGCTGACCTCAAGGGTCTGAAAATGCGCATGGGCGGCGGTCTGTTTGGTGAAGCCATGCAAAAGCTTGGCGTGGTGTCGCAAAACATGCCCGCTGGCGATGTGTACATGGCGCTTGAAAAAGGCACACTGGACGCGACCGAGTTTGTTGGTCCTTTTGACGACCAGAAATTGGGGTTCAACAAGGTTGCACCGTACTATTACTACCCAGGTTGGTGGGAAGGTGGCGCCGAGCTGGGGTTTTTCATCAACACCAAAGCGTACGCTGCGTTGTCGCCCGAATACCAGGCCATGGTCGATGCCGCAACCGACGTTGCCGCGCGTGACATGACTGCCAAATACGACGCTTTCAATCCCATTGCTTTGAAGGGTCTGGTAGCCGCCAAAACCAAGCTCAAGGCGTTCCCCAATGCCGTCATGGACGCTGGCTTCAAGGCATCTATGGCAGTGTTTGCCGAGCACGAAGCCAAGTCACCGGAGTTCAAAAAAATTCACCAGGACATGAGGGCGTTTCAGCAGGGCCAAATTCTCTGGGGTCGTTTTTCAGAAATGCGCTTTGACGCTTACATGAGTTCTGCCAAGCTGTAACCCCTGAATTATTTTCACACTCCTTGTGACAAGATTGATTCACCTCTGAATTTGACCGAGTCCCGCGAAAATTTCCAGGCGATGCCCAAGGGAAAACCCGCACGCTGTCGCGGGTGCGACTTCCTAGAATACGAGTTGACTTTTATGAGTCGTTGCCGCGACCATCTGGCACGGTGAGTGGATCAATTTTCAAATTAGGAGTAACTTAATGGATCGTCGTTCCGTCATTAAAAACGCTGGTATCGCTGGCGTTTTGGCAGCCGGTGCTGCACCCGTGGTGCACGCCCAAGGCGCAGCCATTCGCTGGCGTCTGGCTTCGAGCTTTCCCAAGGCACTGGACACCATCTATGGTGCCGCCGAAACCTTCGCCAAAAAAGTCGGCGAAATGTCCGGTGGCAAGTTCACCATCTCTGTGCACGCTGGTGGCGAACTGATGCCCGCTGGCGGTGTGCTCGATGGCGCGTCCAACGGCACCGTTGAAATGGCGCACACAGCGCCTTATTACTTCTTTGGCAAAGACCCCACCTACGCGATGGATTGCGCCATTCCGTTCGGTCTGAACAGCCGCCAGATGACGGCCTGGATGTATCAGGGCAATGGCATGAAGCTGTTCCGTGAGTTTTACGCCAAAGTGGGCATCGTCAACTTTCCCATGGGCAACACCGGAGCGCAAATGGGCGGCTGGTACCGCAAGGAAATCAAGACTGTGGCCGACCTCAAGGGTCTGAAATTCCGCGTCGGTGGCTTTGGCGGCAAGGTGCTGGCCAAGCTCGGCACGGTGCCGCAAAACATTCCGGGTGGCGAAATCTACACCGCGCTGGAAAAAGGCACCATCGACGCCGCCGAGTGGGTTGGCCCGTATGACGATCTGAAGCTGGGCTTCAACAAGGTGGCTCCGTTTTACTACTACCCTGGCTGGTGGGAAGGCGGCCCGCAGCTGACCTTGTACGTCAACCAAAAAGCGTACGAAGGCCTGTCGCCAGAATACAAGGCGATCATTGAAGCGGCTGCGGCCTTTGCCCACACCGACATGCAGGCCAAGTACGATGCCAAGAACCCGGCGGCGCTGAAAACCCTGGTCGGTCAGGGCGTCAAGCTGCGGCCCTTCCCCAACGCAGTGCTGGGTGCGGCATTCAAGGCGGCGCAAGAGGTGTACAAGGAACTCAACGACACCAATGCCGAGTGGAAGAAGATTTATGCCGACTACAGCGCATTCCGTCGTGAATCGAACCTGTGGTTCCGTTTTACCGAAGCCAAGTTTGACAGCTTCATGCAGTCGCAAAAGCTGTAAGTCATCTGGCGTCAATCGATGCACCAATAAAAAAGGGCCGTGAGGCCCTTTTTTATTGGTGCGAAAAGCGCTTGGCTTTATTGCGCCTTGCCCTTGTTCATCTCTTCCAGCAAGGCCTTCATGGCATCGTCATCAGACTTGCTGTCTGCGGGTGTTGCGGCATCTGCAGGGAAGGCACCATCAGCCGCAATGGCAGCATCAGTGGTTTCAGACGCACCGCCTTCAGCTGGCGCCGCAAATGGATCGGGCTCACCGTCTTCGGTCGGCATCTCCATCTGCAACTGTTCCATGATCTGCTCGGAGCTCAGTGTTTCCACTTTTTCAATGCCACCGGTCACCAGATTCGGGAACACCATTACCGCCACCAGCATGGTCAATTGCAGGCAGATAAACACGACGGAGCCCTTGTAAATCTCACTGGTTTTGACCGCAGCGATGGCTTGCCCGGTGACGCGGTCCTTGTAGTCAAATTTGGCAGCGACGCTGCGCAGGTAAAACAGCGCAAAGCCAAACGGAGGCGTCAGGAACGAGGTTTGCAGGTTCATGGCAATGATCACGCCAAACCAGATCATGGCTTGGTCCGCCGTCATGCCCGGAACAATACCTGGCAGGATTTTTTCTGCCACCGGTGCCAGCAGCGGCAGCACGATGAAGGCGATCTCGAAAAAGTCGATGAACATGCCCAGGAAGAACACCAGCAAATTCACCACAATCAAAAAGCCCCAGGCACCGCCGGGCATTTTGTCGAACAAATGCTCAACCCAGATGTGACCGTCGGCGGCGTTGAAGGTAAAGCTGAACACCGTTGAGCCGATCAGGATGAACAGCACAAAAGAGGCCAGTTTGGCGGTGTTTTCCAGCGCCTGCGTCAAGATCGTCATCTTCAGGCGACCCTTGCCCTTGGCCAGAATCAGCGCACCCAGCGCACCCATGGCGCCACCTTCGGTGGGGGTGGCCACGCCCAAAAAGATCGTACCCAGCACCAGAAAAATCAGAATCAGCGGTGGCATCAGCACAAACGTCACCTGCTCGGCCAGACGCGACAGCAGGCCCAATTTGGAAACGCGGTTGATGACCGACAGCAACAGCCCAGTGATGGAGGCCAGCGTCATCGACAGAATGACGATTTCATCTTTGGGTGACTTGGTGGCGCGCTCGAGCCACTGCGTCATCAGGCCATCGTGCACCTGCGCCCAGCTGTAACCCACGGCGATACAGATTAGCAGCAACACCAACAGCGAACGGTGCCCGGAGCGGCCGTTGTCTTCCTTGAACAACAGGGCCTCGGGCGGCAAGGCGGGGGCCATTTTTGGCTTGAAGATGGCGACCAAAACGACAAAACTCAGATAAAGCGCCACCGTCAGCAAACCCGGAACCAGTGCGCCCGAATACATGTCGCCTACTGAGCGGCCCAACTGGTCGGCCAGCACGATGAGCACCAGCGACGGCGGAATGGCCTGCGCCAGCGTGCCCGACGCGGTAATCGCCCCGGTGGCCAGCGTGCGGCTGTAGCCGTAGCGAAGCATGACGGGCAGTGAAATCAAACCCATCGAGATCACCGCAGCTGCCACGACACCGGTCGTGGCCGCCAGCAGTGCGCCTACAAGAATCACCGCCACCGCCACGCCGCCGCGCACCGGGCCAAACACCTGCCCCACGGTTTCCAGCAAATCTTCGGCCATACCGGAGCGTTCCAGAATAATCCCCATGAAAGTAAAGAAGGGAATGGCCAGCAAGGTGTCGTTTTGCATGATGCCAAAAATCCGCAGCGGCAGCGCCTGGAACATGGCCGCCGGGAAGATGCCCGCTTCAATCCCGATGAACCCCAAGCCCAGACCCGTGGCCGCCAGGCCAAAGGCCACAGGAAAGCCGGTGAGCAAAATCGCAAACAGCGCGATGAACATCAGAGGCACAAATTGCTGTGCCAGAAAAGTGGTTTGCATTTATTTGGCTCCTGCGAGGTCTTTGGCCAACTGCGCTTCAAGCGCTTCGGCATTTTTCTGGTCGTCGGACTTGGCATCTTCACCGCTGAGCACATCGTGGCCCACGCCCCGCAGGAAAGCCACGCGCTTGATCAGCTCGGATGTTGACTGCATCAGCAGCAGCGCAAAACCGGCAGGGATCAGAAAATAAACCGGCCAGCGAATCAGTCCACCGGCGTTTTGCGACATTTCGCCGCTGAGGTAGGCTTGCAAAAAGAAAGCCCAGCCGAGGTTGATGCTGATGCTGCAAAACGGCACCAGCACCAGCACAATACCAATAATGTCAATCCAGTTGCGGGTGCGCGCTGACAGCTTGGTGGCAATAAAGTCAATGCGCACGTGCGAGTTGCGCAAAAAGCCGTAACCCGCCCCGAGCAAAAATACCGCCGCAAACAAATACCACTGAATTTCAAGCAGGCTGTTGGAACCGATGTTGAAGATCTTGCGCACCAGCGCATTGCCGGCGCTGATGAGGGTCGTGGCCAGAATCAGCCACATGGTGAATCTGCCGATACCGGTGGTGATCTTGTCGATCAGCCGGGACAGCGCGAGCAAAGGGGTCATGGTGTCTCCATCGTTTGAGTTTTACGCACTTTGGCCACGGTAGTGACGCTGTGCGGTTTTGGGGTCGCCGCAGTTTAGCGGCACGGGGCCAACGAATACCTGAAGAATTTTAGGGGCAATATTGAATTTATTTCCCTTGGAGACGCTCGCGCATGCGCTAGGGCTTGCTCTGCGCAAAGTGCCACCAGGGCAAGACGCGGCGCAGCGACAGCACCTGGCCGCTGGCCACGGGGGTGTAGCCAGCGATGGTGCTCACTGCTGCCTGCCAGGCAGTTGTTTGCAGCAACTCGCGCAGTTGCACCACGCCCGGTTGCGTCAGCGCCGACTTCAAGCACACCAGGTGGTAGCGCTCTGTCAATAACGGCACAAAGTCCAGTCCAGCCAGGTGCGCTGCTGCGGCAATGCCCAGACCCGCATCGCATTGCCCACAGGCCACCGCCTGCGCCACCGCCGCATGCGACGGCTCCAGGTGTGGGTAGCCGTTGATCTGGTCGCCGCGCAGGCCCAACTGGTCAAGCAACTCGTCAAGCACCACGCGCGTGCCGCTGCCCAGCGCCCGGTTGGCAAAGCGCGCTTGCGTGCGCGCCACGTCTTGCAGCGAGTGCAATCCCTGCGGGTTGCCCGGGGCGACCATCAGCCCCTGGCTGCGCGTGGCAAAGCTGATCAGTTTGTGCATGCCCGGTTTGAGCAGCGGCTTGTAGGTGCGCTCACTGCGGGTTTTGCGGCCGGCATCCTGCAACGTGTGAAAACCTGCCAGGATGCAGCGCCCTTCATTGAGCGCGCGAATGGCGTCGACGCTGCCGGTGAAGCGCACGTCCAGGTGCAGACGCTGCGTATCATCCGAACCACGCAGCGCGAACTCGCGTAGCGCCGAGATGGCCTCGTCGTGGCTGGCGTACAGCGTGAGCACATGCACGGAGTCATCAAAGGCCTGCGCAAAACTGCGCTCCAGTTCACTGCGCAAGGCTTCAATTTGTGGTGCTAACCGTGCCTGCGCCTGGCGCTCGGCCCACATCAGCTTGGTGCCAAAGTCGGTCAACCGGGCCGATTGGCCTTTTTCCCAGACCAGCAGTTCGTTGCCGAGTTCTTTTTCCCAACGTTTGAGCTCGCCCCAGACATGGCGGTAGCTCAGGTCCAGGGCGCGCGCGCCGCCCGAGATGGAGCCTTGGCTGCTCACGGCTTGAAGCAAGTCAATCAAGGGGTTGCGTACCGAGGCCGGAGTGGCATCGCGCGACAAGGTGTAGTGAAGTTGGAGCCTATGCACAGTGGTTCATATCGTCAGGGATTGATTCGGTGGCTACGATACAGCATCTTGTTTTGGCCACCCGCATGACGACTTTTTCTGACAGTGCCGCCACTGCGCTGAACCTCATCACCTCACTGGATGCCGGCCTGCTCACCATTGTGGGCCGCTCGCTGTCGGTCAGCGCCAGCGCCAGTGCCATCGCCTGCGCGCTGGGCTTGGTGCTGGGGGCCTGGCTGGGTGTGGCGCGTTTTGCCGGACGCGGTGTGGCGCTGACCGTGCTCAATACCTTTCTGGCCGTGCCTTCGGTGGTGGTGGGGCTGGTGATTTACCTGCTGCTGTCGCGCACCGGGCCGCTGGGGTATTTGGGCTGGTTGTTCAGCTTCAAGGCCATGGTGCTGGCGCAGGCGGTGCTGGTGTTGCCGGTGGTCACAGCGCTGACGCGCCAAGCGGTGGAAGATGCGCAAAGCCTGCATGGCGAGCAACTGCAGTCGCTTGGCGCCCCCCCCCTGCTGCGCAGCTTGCTGCTGGCGTGGGACGAGCGTTACGCGCTGCTGACGGTGATGATTGCCAGCTTTGGTCGCGCCGTGTCCGAGGTGGGCGCGGTGATGATTGTGGGTGGCAACATCGACGGCTTCACGCGCGTGATGACCACGGCCATTGCGCTGGAAACCAGCAAGGGCGACTTGCCACTGGCGCTGGGTCTGGGCTTGATTTTGCTGAGTGTGGTGCTGGCCCTGAATGCGTTGATTGCCCTGTTGCGGCGCTGGCGCGAAACACGTGAAGCGGGTGCGCCGTCTGCCGCGCTGTTGGCGGTGTCGGTGTGAGGGCGCTGGAGGCGGCAGTGGGGGAAGTGACCTTGCCTTTGTTTGCTGTGGAGGAGATGAGCGTGCAGTTTGGCACGCCGCAGCGCGGGGTGCGAGCCTTGGCGGGTGTGAACTTGCGCATTCATGCCGGTGAGCGGGTGGCGCTGGTGGGGGCCAATGGCTGCGGCAAAAGCACGTTGCTGCGGGTCTTGCACGGTCTGGTAACGCCAACGCAGGGGCAGGTCAGTCGTCCGGTAGCAGGTGCACAGGCCATGTTGTTCCAAAAACCTTATTTGATGCGCATGTCGGTGCTGGCCAATGTGGCGCTGGGGCTGTGGTTGCGCGGCACACCGTGGCAGCAAGCCAAAGCCCAAGCCATGGCGGCGCTGGGGCGCGTGGGGCTGGCTGATCTGGCTGGGCGCAACGCGCGGGCGTTGTCAGGCGGCCAGCAGCAACGTGTGGCCATGGCGCGCGCCTGGGCGTTGAACCCGCAGGTGCTGCTGCTCGACGAGCCTACCGCCAGCCTGGACCCGCATGCCAAGCGTGAGGTGGAAGCGCTGATGCATGAATTTGCCGTGCAGCGCAGCGGCATGACGCTGATCTTTGCCAGCCACAACCTGGGTCAGGTCAAACGCCTGGCCAGCCGGGCGATCTACCTGGAGCACGGGCAGGTGCTGGCGGACTTGCCAGTCGATGATTTTTTTAGCGGTCCGCTGTTGCAACAGCGCTACCCGGCGGCCCATTTTTTTGTCAAAGGAGAAACCTTGTGAGTATTTTTGAATCTAAAGTAATCTGTCAAAAAATTAAATGTTTTAGGCATCTAGCCCTTATAAATAAAGGGATAGCAGCTACATGTTTAATAGTAACATTTGGTGTGCAGGCAGAGTCCATTGTGGTCGCCTCGACCACCTCGACCGAGCAATCTGGCTTGTTCTCGGTACTGCTGCCCGAGTTTAAAAAAGCCAGCGGCATGGATGTGAAAGTGGTGGCACTGGGCACTGGCCAGGCCATCGACATGGGCCGCCGCGGTGATGCCGACGTGCTGTTTGTGCACGACAAGGTGGCTGAAGAAAAAGTGGTGGCTGAGGGCTTTGCCGTCAAGCGTTTTGAAGTCATGTACAACGACTTTGTGGTGGTGGGGCCCGCCAGCGACCCGCTGCAAGTCAAAGGCAACGACGTGGTTGAGGCGTTGAAAAAGCTCGCCGCTGCCAACGGCCCGTTCATCTCGCGCGGCGACAAAAGCGGCACGCATGCGGCTGAGTTGCGCTTCTGGAAAATGGCTGACCTGAGCGACAAGCAAGGCAGCGGCTACAAATCGTGCGGCTGCGGCATGGGGCCGGCGCTGAACATGGCGTCCAGTACCAACGCTTACGCTCTCACCGACCGCGGCACCTGGCTCAACTTCAAGAACCGGGGCGACCTGAAAGTGCTGGTCGAAGGCGACAAGCGCTTGTTCAATCAATACGGCGTGATGCTGGTCAACCCTGCCAAGCACCCGCATGTGAAGGTGGCAGAGGGCCAAAGGTTCATCGAGTGGGTGACCAGCAGCGCAGGCCAGGCGGTGATTGCCAGCTACAAAATTGGCGGCGAACAGTTGTTTTTCCCGAATGCGGTCAAATAAGGCCTGGCCGTTTAGCTTGCACGATTGCATGTAGAAGGGTGAGCCCGTCCAGGCGTTGGCCAAGCCTAAAAAAGTCAATTGACCGAATATTCATCTATATCCATGAAAATCGAACAGATCATGTTTGAATTTCATGGTAAATGAATTATTATGTGACGTATGATCCAGCGTCATTTGCTCCAAGCCACCGTCAGAAAGGCGCTGTCGCGCTCGCGCGGTGTGGTGCTCAGTGGCCCTCGCCAGTCTGGCAAAAGTACCTTGGCGCAGCAGTTTTTAAGCCGCAACTCCCCCAACTACTTTGACCTGGAGTACCCAGCGCACGGCCAGCGACTCGCGCAGGCCGCGCTGACACTTGAACATTTGAGTGGACTGGTGGTGATTGACGAGGTGCAACTCAAGCCCGATCTGTTCCCGCTGCTGCGGGTTCTGATGGACAGATCCAACACGCCCGGGCAGTACCTTCTTTTGGGCAGTGCGTCACCCGCGCTGCTGCGCCAGGCTGGTGAGTCTTTGTTGGGCCGGGTTGAAACAGTTGATGTGGCCGGCTTTGATCTTTATGAGGTGAGTGCCGACACTGTGGGGTACAGCGACGCCGCTTCGCTGCGCTTGTGGCTGCGTGGGGGATTTCCGCGCGCGTATCTTGCTGACTCGGATGAAGATAGTCTGGCTTGGCGCCAGCAAGCCATTGGCAACCACGTGCGCGTTGACATGCCACAGTTTGGCATCAACATCGCCGCGCCTGCCATGTTGCGGTTTTGGCGCATGTTGGCGCACTACCACGGTCAAATTTGGTCAGCAGCACCCATGGCGCAGTCAATGGGGGTATCCGAGCCGACGATCCGTCGCTATCTTGACACCCTGACCCAGACCTTGATGGTGAGGCAGCTGCAGCCGTGGCATGAAAATCTGGGTAAGCGACAAGTCAAAGCGCCCAAAATCTATTTCCGCGATACCGGGTTCTTGCATGCGCTGATGGGGATTGACAGCTTGCCAGTCTTGCTGACCCACCCGCAGTGCGGTGCCAGTTGGGAAGGCTTTGCGCTGGAGCAGGTGTTGCGGCTGGCCCAGCCCGATCAGGCGTATTTTTGGGCCACACACCAGGGGGCGGAACTTGATTTGTTGTTACTCAAAGGAAGTCAGCGTATCGGTGTCGAATTCAAACGTGCCGAGGCACCGACTCTCACCAAGAGCATGCGCATAGCTGCCGACAATCTGAAACTCGATGCGTTGTACGTGGTGTATCCGGGTTCGCAGCGCTACTTGATAGCTCCAGGGGTCGAGGCAGTTCCTTTGTGGGCCTTACTGCCAAACTGATTGGTTATTGGTTGACACGCTTGAGCTTACAAATCAAAGTTACAAGCTTGGCACCATATCCGTTAAGCTAGACAAATCACGACACTTCTCTTTGACGCAATGACCTCAACCCCATCCGAGACCACCCGCCCGTCGCTTGACGTCGCGGTGATCATGCAGCGCGTGGCCAACACCGGCGTGCCCGCGCGCTGGCAGCCCTGGCGCTGGGAACTCGCTGAAGTGGTCATGAACCAGGAAAGCTTTGGCACCAAACCACGGTTGTTATATAAAAATGAGAGCACTCAGCGCTGGCTGCACGGGGGCTTGAAGGTGGAATTGTTCAAAGACGATGCCGAGGGCTATTACCTCAACGCAACCACCGACGTGCCCAGCTGGTTTGTGCTGTGGCGCATGGAAGACGAGCCGTCCGTGGCCGATGAGCCCATTGCCATCCCGATGATTGCCACCTTGAGCTATTACGACGCTGGCCGCTGGCTGGACGCACAAGAAACCGTGGAGCAAGTGCCTGCGCCGACCGAAGTGCTGGCTTGGCTGAGTGCCTTTATTGATGCGCACTACGTGGTGGAGCCCAAAAAACGCAAGCGCCCGGACAGCTTCAAGTCGCTCACCGACCGCTTTGGCAACCCGGCCTCCATCAGCACCGAAAAAAAATGGGGTGGCGGTGGTGCAGCGGGTCAAGGTGCTGGTCAAGGTACGGGTCAAGGTACGGGTCAAGGTACGGGTCAAGGCAAAGGCGGTCAGAAGCCGGGTGGGCAGACCGACCAGGGTGGTCAGCATGTCTGATGGTTTTTTGGGGCGTTGGTCGCAGCGCAAGCAGGCGGTGCGCCAGGGTTTGCCGATTGCTGAGACTGTTATTCAATCAAATAGCCCTGTAGCCCCCGTCAAATCTGCGCAAGCAGCTACAGTTTTAGTATCAAAAGAAGCGTCGGCTACCCTTGGTGTTGGTACACCCCCAGTTGCCACAGACCCAACCCAGCCAGCAACGGTAGCCGCCCCCGCCCCCACACTGGCCGACGTGCAAGCGCTCAAGCCAGACGACAGCTTTGCCCGCTTTGTCGCGCCCGACGTGTCGCCCCAGGTGCGCAACGCCGCCATGAAAAAGCTCTTTGCCGACCCGCACTACAACCTGATGGACGGCTTGGACATTTACATTGACGACTATTCCATCCCCAGCCCCTTGCCCGCCGCCACCCTGCGCCAGATGGCCAGCGCCAAGTTTTTGAATTTGTTTGACGAAGACCCCTCCGAGGCCAAAGCTGCAGCGCCGGCGGTCATTGGGGAAGATGCCCATACCGTGCCTGCGCCCTCTGTGGCACAGTCTGAACCCGCTGCGGACAGAGCCGATACGCATGCACCTTTGCCTGCTGAAACTCTAGCCCCAACGGCTGCCGACGACCTGATAAAAGACACCCCACATGACCACCTTGATTTGCGATTGCAACCAGACCCTGCCGCTGGACCCACAGGCTTTGAGCGCCAGCCTGAACGAGCCGCTGACCCTACACAGCAGCCTGTGCCGCCGCGAAGCGGCTGAATTCCTCAAAGCCGCGGGCAGCGGCGAAGCTCTGGTGGTGGCCTGCACCCAGGAAACCCGTTTGTTTGGCGAGCTGGCCGACCAGGCCAAGATGAGCGCACCGATCAAGTTTGTCAACATCCGCGAAACCGGCGGCTGGAGCCGTGATGCCGCCAAGGCCAGCCCCAAGATCGCCGCCCTGTTGGCTGCCGCCCACCTGCCTGAACCCGAGCCGGTGGCCACGGTGACTTACAAGAGCGCCGGGCGGGCGCTGATCATTGGCGCGCTGGACGCGGCAGAGCGAGCTGCCGAGCTGCTGGGCGACGCGGTCGATGCCACGCTGTTCACCCAAGGCGCGGGGGAGCAGGGCGCGACCCAAGAGCGTCGTTATTTGGTGCTGGGCGGCCAGATTCAAAGCCTGACTGGCTGGCTGGGCGCGTTTGAGCTGGCCTGGCAACAGACCAACCCGATTGACCTGGACTTGTGCACCCGCTGCAACGCCTGCCTGGCGGCCTGCCCCGAGGATGCCATTGGCCTGGACTACCAGATTGACCTGGCTGCTTGCCAAGACCACCGCGCCTGCGTCAAGGTGTGCAAGGTGGCGGGCGCGATTGACTTCAACCGCGCCCCGCAAAGCCACACCGACACCTTTGACCTGGTGCTGGATTTGCGCAGCGCGCCCGCCTTCAGCCAGCATGCCAAACCGCAGGGTTATTTGCACTGGGACGGGCGCGACCTGAAAGCCTTGCTGGCCTGGCGCGAGCTGGTGGGCGAGTTTGAGAAGCCCAAGTTTTTTGCCTACAAGCAAAAGCTTTGCGCCCACAGCCGCAACGAGCAAGTGGGTTGCAATGCCTGCATCGACGTGTGTTCGGCCAGCGCCATCAGCAGTGACAAGCATCGCCAGCAAATCAAGGTCAACCCCAACCTGTGTGTCGGTTGTGGCACCTGCAGCACGGTATGCCCCACGGGGGCGATCAGTTACGCCTACCCGCGTGCCAGCGACCAAGGCGTCAAGTTCAAAACCCTGCTGAGTACCTACCAGCGCAGCGGCGGCAAAGACGCGGTGCTGTTGCTGCACAGCCAGGGCAAGGGCGCGCAATTGCTGGGCGATCTGGGGCGTGCCGCACAGCTGGAAAAAGGCCAGAAAGACGGTACCCACGGTGTGCCAGCCAGGGTGTTGCCGGTATCGCTGTGGCACACCTCATCAACCGGCATCGACATCTGGCTGACCGCTGTGGCCTACGGTGCAGCCCAAGTTTGGGTGCTGTTGACCGACGAAGAAGCGCCGCAATACGCCGTGGCTTTGCAGGAGCAAATGGCCGTGGCGCAAGCCATTTTGAGCGGGCTGGGCTACGCTGGCGAACACTTCAAGCTGCTGCAGGTGCGTGACGCGCGTGATTTGCCCGCGCTGGACCGCGCCCTGCAAGCCGCACCGGCCCAAGCACCCGCCCAACACGCCGGGTTTGCGGTGCAAGCCGACAAGCGTGTCACGCTGGAGCTGGCGCTGGATCATCTGATGGCGCAAGCCCCCCTGGCGAATGCCACAGCACCGCGCCAGAGTCTCTTGTCTGGCTTGACCAACCGCATGGCGGGTGCGCCCCAAGCCGAATCAGCTGGCACGGCGGCAGAGGCCGGTGTCATTACCTTGCCCGCCAAAGGCTCGCCCCTGGGTGCGCTGGCCATCAACAAAGAGACCTGCACGCTGTGCCTGAGCTGCGTCAACGCTTGCCCGGCCAGCGCGCTGGCCGACAACGCGCAAGCACCGCAACTGCGCTTTATCGAGAAGAACTGTGTGCAGTGCGGCCTGTGCGTCAGCACCTGCCCGGAGCACGCCCTGAGCCTGCTGCCGCGCTTGAGCTTGCTGCCACAGCGCAAAGAAGCCGTGGTGCTCAACCAGATGCAACCCTATGCCTGTGTGCGCTGCGGCAAGCCCTTTGGCACGCTCAAAGGCATCGAGGCCATGCTGGGCAAGCTGGCTGGCCACAGCATGTTCCAGGGACAGGCGCTGGAGCGCCTGAAAATGTGCGGTGACTGCCGCGTCATTGACATTTATTCTGCCGACAACGAAATCAAAATTACAGACCTCAAACCATGATGCCCTTGCCCGAATCCACCACCAGCAGTGCGCTCGACGAAGAGACTGCACGTTCAGAGCTTTATGGGCTTCTAGCCCAGGTTTACTATGCGCCACCAGCTCCTGAATTGCTAGCAAATTTGCGCCTGGCTAGCACCGAGTCACCAGCGGCTGGGGCCTTCTTGGAAGAACCCTGGCGCGCTGTGGTAGGCGTGGCGCGCGAGTTGACCGACGCGCAAATTGCGCATGAGTTCGATGCACTGTTTGGCGGCGTCGGCAAGCCCGAGGTGTACCTGTATGCCTCGCACTACCTGAGCGGCTTTTTGAACGAAAAACCGCTGGCACGCCTGCGCACTGAGTTGGACAGTCTGGGCCTGGCGCGCGACGAGGCGATGAGCGAGACCGAAGACCACATCGCCTACCTGTGCGAGGTGATGCGCTACCTGATTGCCGGTGACGACGTGGCGGTGGCCAACCTGACGCGCCAGCAGTCGTTCTTTGCCACCCACATGCAGCCGTGGGTGAACTTGCTGTGCGATGCGATTGCGCAGCACCCCAAAGCCCGCTTTTACGCCGCTGTGGCCGAGCTGACCCGCGCCTTCATGAGCGTGGAGGCGCAGGGGTTTGATATGTTGGCGTGAGAAACTGAATTTTGGCGCTCCAGGCAGAGTGCAGGACAATTACTTTTTTTCAATTCAATCATGACTTATTCTCCAACAACGACGCCGCACTTCGGGGCCATAGAAACCGCCGTCAACTGGCTCATCACATTGCACCGCAAGGGCTGGATGAATGCGTTCAAGAATTTGTACCAGGAGTTGCTGTCTGAAGAGGAGCAATTCATGGTGACAGAGTTGGATGAGGACACGATTGAATGCATTCAAATCAACCTTACCGACTGGTTGTTGGCCGAAGGTGACATCCATGCCCGGGGTGGTCTGCGGCGCATCAACGATTACCTGCTCAGTCCAGCCGGCCCACGTTTGAATGCCGCGCAACGCGATTGGATTCAACAATTGGGTCAGCGTCCAATTCGCTTGTACGACGTAACCGATGTGGTGCAAGGCCAGCAAATGACGCTGTGCGACGCGATTGACAAAGAGGCTGAACCCATGGTGGTGCTGGAGCACTCAGGTACCCGCGATCTGAAGCCAGGTGCCTTGCTCGGGTGCCGCCTTTTGCGCTCAGGCGACCATTTTGAAATGTCTGGATCGGCCTATTTGTTCAGCCTGCTGACCGGTCCCCGGGTGCTGTCACTGGTGCGCGAACATCAAGCGGCGTTTGGTCACAAACTGGATGCGCCGCGCTCGGTCGGCCTGATCATTCTGCTTGAATGGTTGCAACAATTCCTCAAACCTGCGCCCATGCCAAACTTGATCGATCATTACTCTGGCGAGCCCATGAAGATGATCACGGACCATTACCGCGTCAACGATGAAGCGGCGCTGGCGCAGGCGCTGGACACCCAAACTGATGTGGAGGGTGACCGGCAAGAGGGCTGGTCACGTCTGATGGATTGCACCGACGCACAGGTGCGCGCCAGTGTGCATATCAACCCCGGCAAAGCCAAGAATCAACTTGAACTGTTTTACCGAACACAGCGCTATGCCGATGAGGGCAAACGATGGTTTGAAGCCTTGGTGGGCGCAAGTGTCACGTTCATCAAGCGCGATGTGCTGGAGACCAAGGACGCCATCAAGTATTCAAAACAGCCCATAGCACCGGTATCTGGCGCCCAAATCGATGCAGCCACCATGGCGCAATTGATGTCCGAGGCCATTCGTCGTACCTACGCCAATTGGGCGGATGAGCCGATTCCAGCACTCAACCACAAAACGCCCCGCCAGGCGATCCAAACATCTGCCGGACTGGAGCGCGTCAAAGGGCTGTTGCGCAGTTACGAGGCCAGTGAAGCCTCGCAAGCAAAACAACAAGGCCGCGCCGAAACCTCTTATGACTTTTTGTGGCAGTCGCTGGGTTTGACCCGGTAGCGCGGGCACTGCACGCCTGCGGGTTAAGCCGTGTTATTGGTGGTCTGCTCGTGTAGCAAGCGCACCCCAAACACCGCGCCGTCTGCGTCCTCGCCCAATTCGCGCCGGTTGTGCGCGCTGATGCTGCCACCGTAGCGCTCAAGCAGCCCGACGCTGATCCACAGCCCCAGGCCGTTGCCATCGTTCTTGGTGGTGAAAAACGGGCTGAACAATTTGTCTTGGGTGGTGGGTGTCAGGCCAGGGCCGGTGTCGCAGACTTCCATCAGCACACTGGCCTGGCCTTTTTCATCAAGTTGGTCGCTGCTGCGCAGCAGCAGCTCGCCGCCCTGCGGCATCGCCTGGATGGCGTTAATCAGCAGGTTGATCAGCACCTGTTGCAGCTCCTGAAGGTTGATGGCCACGCTGGCGCTGGCGCGCAGGTCGCGGCGCACCGCAATGTGCGCGCGGCCCAGCAAATGCGCCACCAGCACCAGCGAGTTTTCCAGCGTTTCATTCACGTCGACGGCCACCACGTAGCCCGCATAGTCATTGGGCCGGGCGTATTGCAGCAGTTGGGTCACGATCAGGCGCATGCGTTCGATCTGCTGATCCATCAAACGCAGTTCTTCGGTGACCGGCAGGGCGTGTTGACCCAGGGTTTCACGTACCAGGTCCAGGTTGCCTTGCATCACGGCAATCGGGTTGTTGATTTCGTGCGCCACGCTGGCGGTCAGCTGGCCAATGGCGGCCAGCTTCTCTGACTTGACCAGTTGCGCCTGTGCCTGTTGCAGCGACTGGTTGCTGCTGGCCAGCTCTTGTGTGCGCGCCGCGACCTTGGCATCCAACTCTTGGCCCCAGCGTTGCAAGGTGGCTGTCTTGTCGTCGACCACGTCGAGCAGTTGATCCAGGTGGCCGGCCAGCGCGCCGAGTTCGTCACGCTGCGTCAGCGTGCCGACGCGTGCAGCAGCGTCGCCGTCTTGCACCCGTTGCATGGTCTGGTTCATGCGCTCGACCGGCTGGAAGATGCTGCGCGCCCAGCGCAGCGAGGCCCAGCCGGCCAGCACCATGGCCGCGCCAAACAGGCCTAGCACCAGCGCCAGCAAGCCATATTTGACGTGGCGAAACGGGGTTTCCAGATAGCCCACATAGAGCATGCCGATGCGCTCCTGCTGCGCACTCAGCAGCGGCTGGTAGGCCGACACATACCAGTCGTTGACAACAAAGGCGCGGTCGAGCCAGGTTTGCCCCAGCCCCAGCACGGTGTCGCGCACGGTTTGTGACACGCGCGTGCCAATGGCGCGCTGGTCCTGAAACAGCCGCACATTGGTGGTGATGCGCACGTCGTCCAGAAACAGCGTGGCCGTGCCCTTGCTGCCCAGGGGGAGTGAGCCTTCGGGGTAAACAATGGCGTTGATGTGGTCGATGAACGGCAGGTTCTGGTTCAGCAGCGTGCCCGCTTGCAGCCAGCCCAGCACCTGGCCTTGTTCGCCGCGCACGGCAAAGCTGGCACGCATCAGCAAGGCACGATCCTCGTGCGTGCGCTCGGTGGCCGCCGCGTTGCGCGTGGGCACCAGGGCGATGTGCAGGCGCGATGCCAGAGGCGGTGCCAGGGCGAGAAGCTGGGGTTGTTCCAGGCGTTGCAACTGGTTGTATTCACTGGCTGAATCTTTAAGTAAAAATGGCTCGTAGCCCTTATATATACTGCGCCTATCGCTATTATTTTCATACCAACTTGCGGCGATCAAGGAACCCTGCGCATCGTACAGATTGACAAAGTCCAACTTGTGCGTCTGTTGCGCCTGGCTCAACACGCGCTGCACGGCGGTCGGCTCGGCACTGGCCAGGGCCAGGTGCAGCGCATGCGACTGCGCAGTGGCTCGGGTAGCAGCCCCCACTTCAGCCTGCACCTGTGCGAAGTAGCCGCTGGCCACCGCCAGGTCACTGTGGATTTTGGTGATCAACAACTGATTGAAGGCGGCATTGCCCCAAACCATCAAGGCCGCCATCAGCAGCGGCAACACCACCACCAGCGGCAGCAGCGCCAAGACCATCAGCTTGTGCCGCACCGACAGCTGTTGCCAGCGCCTGTGCAGCGCACCCGTGCTCATGCGTTGGCCCAGTCGGCGCAGCGGCGCTCCAGGGTGCGCCGTGAGATGCCCAGCAACTCGGCGGCGCGGGTCTTGTCCCCCTGCACGCCATCAAGCACCGCCTGAATGTGCTGCTTTTCCAGCACATGCAAGTCGGTGGTGGCTGTGTGGGGTGTCGTGCTGCGCTGTGCTGTGCTGCCGTACAGAGCCGACACGTTGAGTTCGCCCAGAATCAGCGAGCGCTCGATCAGGTTGCGCAGTTCACGCGCGTTGCCTGGCCAGTCGTATTGCATCAGGTAGGCCATTTGCTCGGGCGCAATCTGCAAGGCTTGCAGACCCATGCGCGGTGCCAGCTGAGCCATGAAGTGCGCCACCAAATCGGCAATGTCCTGTTTGCGCTCGCGCAGCGGCATCAGCCGCATATCCACCACCTGCAGCCGAAAAAACAGGTCTTTGCGAAAACGCCCGGCGGCCACTTCATCTTGCAGCGCGCGGTGGGTGGCGGCGATGATGCGCACGTTCACCGGAATCAGCTGGCTGCCCCCCACCGGGCGAATTTGCAGGTCTTCCAGCGCGCGCAGCAGTGAGGCTTGCAGCGGCAGAGCCAGCTCGGCTACTTCATCCAGGAACAAGGTGCCGCCTTGCGCGTAATAAAACAGGCCGTCGCGCGCGGGCTGGGCGGCGCGCCCGTTGCCCTTGACCTGGCCAAACAGCGTGACCTCCATTTGCTCGACCGATAGGCTGGCACAGTTCACCGGCACAAACGGCCCGCTCTGGCGTGGGCTTAAATAGTGCAGGGCGCGAGCCACCAGTTCTTTGCCCGTGCCGGACTCGCCTTGCAACAGCACCGTGCTGTCGACCTGAGCGATCCGCGCCAGCGAGGCACGCAGCTCCTGCATGGCGCTCGACTGCCCGATCAGCTTGACGCTGGTGTCAAGCTGGCGCGACAGCGTGTGCTTGAGAACAAAGTTTTCGCGTGCCAGACGGGCGTTGTCAAAGCAATGTTTGATGGCGTTGAGGATTTGCGGCACCCGAAATGGCTTCAGGATGAAGTCGGAAGCGCCGGCGCGCAGCGCTTCAATGGCGGTCTCCAGGTCAGCAAACGCGGTGATCAGAATCACGCAACCGCGAAAGCCTTGCTCGCGCAGGGTTTTAAGCCAGGCCACGCCACTTTGGCCAGGTAGCGAGATGTCGAGCACGATCAAATCCACATGCTGCCGCAGTACAAATTGCGCGCCTTCTTCGGCGCTTCCGGCAGCGTGCACCGCGTGGCAACGCGGCACCAGTGTCTTGACCAGAAAATTGCGCATGCCCGGCTCGTCGTCGACGATCAGGATAGACCAGTCGGGCCAGCCGTTTGGTGGCTTGGTGGACGGCGTCAGGGTGTCAGGATCGGGCGTCTGGTCGTGCATAAGAGCGTGAAATTCTAGCGATAGACCCGACAAAAATAGTCGGGTAAAAATATTTTGACTTGAGTCAACGAGGAAATCTTCCGGCGCGTGTGCCAGGCTTGCGCTGATTTGCCTCCAGGGTTTGCGACAAGTTGTCGCAGCAGCGGCCGACAGACTGACGCTGAACACCCGTAATCTGGCGTCTGATCACGGCTTGGTCTCCGATCCACTGCCTTGCGCCACGGTCAAGCGGCCAATCATTTAAAGGTGGCACCTTTTATGCTAAGTGCTGCGATTCATTTTTTCGCAAGAGGCGGTCTGCCTGACCTGCTGAACCACGTGGTTCTTGGCGCAGGGGCAATACATGGGGTTTACCTGCTTGCGGCGCGTCAGGCTTGCGGTTAGATTCAACCGCGTCAGATATGACTTTGCGTTCATAAGTAGTTCACCTGAGGAGACTTTGCATGCCATCCACACCGTCCAAATTGTCACGACGCACCTTGTTTGCGGGCGCGGGTACCGCAGGCGCTCTTGCCGCAGCC
>Ga0210020_1000782_pt1 | contig 29647 bp, 29 predicted proteins | sample CryGeymeta201514_FD_183980 | JGI IMG/M metagenome (GOLD analysis project Ga0210020, IMG submission 183980) | Groundwater microbial communities from Crystal Geyser aquifers in Utah, USA - Crystal Geyser metaG 2015-14 (SPAdes) (version 2) | ecosystem: Environmental > Aquatic > Deep subsurface >... | reverse complement strand
AATAAATTCAGCATTTTCTCTTCTACAAACACGCACGAAGGAATAGCCCTCATGCCGCACTAAAAATCCGTGCGATATTAGCATGACGACATGCAGGATTTAGACCAAACGGCGAAGATTTTGGCTACCGGAAGATAGCGTGGACAGCCCTTGCTGACCACGCGGATGCCTAGCCGCCATTCTTTTACCCTGCCGAAGTTACCGACCACCAGTCCGCACATTATTTGTTTGCCGATTCAGCAACAAGGTGACGGGCGATGCAGTTGGCGAGCTTCATTTTCGGGGTCTTTTGCAGTTTGCGCAGCAGTTCGTGCGGGACGCGGCTCATGCCGTGCCGTGCTTTCAGATCGGACACCATCCTGAGCCACAGATGCGCGGTCATCTCGGCATCCGCCAGCGCGCGGTGAGCGCGTGCGGCATGCGGTAAATCCAGATGTCTGACCAGTGTTCCCAGCTTGTGATTGGGCGCATCGGGATAAATCCGCCGCGCCAGCAACATCGAACAGGCAAATTCCTGTTGCCGCCGCTGGCCGATGCGTGACCATTCAGCATCCAGAAACCGGCTGTCAAACGATGCGTTGTGCGCCACCAGCGGCATATCCCCGACAAACGCTGCCAGCTCGCTCATCACACCGGTAGCAGACGGCGCTTGGCGGGTCATGGTATTGCTAATGCCAGTCAGTTCCTCAATGAATGCCGGAATATACGCGCCCGTTTTCATCAGGCTCTGATAGCGGTCAACGATACTGCCGCCCGCTATGATGACTACCGCCACCTCGGTCGCACGGTCTCCCATGTCGGGCGACATCCCAGTTGTTTCAAAGTCAATGACGGCGATGGCTTCCATATAAGCAATTGTATAAATTCATAAAAAACGGGGAATCAAACTTTCGCCTGATTCCCCGTTGTACTGGATACCGTCACTCGTCCGGCACGGCAGTGCTTACTTTTTCTTGTTGGCAATCATGTCGTGCATGATCGGCGAGAGAATAATTTCCATCGCATGGCTCATCTTGCCGCCAGGAACCACCATAGTGTTGGCACGAGACATGAAAGAACCCGGAATCATCGCCAGCATGTACGGGAAGTCCACACCCTTGGGCTTACTGAAACGACAAATCACGAAACTTTCATCCGGCGTTGGAATGTCGCGTGCGATAAACGGATTGGAGGTATCTACCGTAGCGATACGCTGGAAATTGATGTCGGTGTGAGTGAACTGCGGCGTAATATATTTAATGTAGTCAGGCATACGACGCATGATGGTATCCACCGTTGCTTCTGCGGAATAACCGCGCTCTTCCTTGTCACGGAAGATTTTTTGGATCCATTCCAGATTGACGACCGGCACAACACCGATACCCAGATCCACATGTTTACCTGCGTCAATGCCTTGGGCATCATCTTTTGCCAAACCGTGAAGACCTTCGTAGAACAACAAATCCGAACCCTGTTCGATGTCTTCCCAGGGAGTAAACACGCCTGGGGTCAAATCGGTCAAACCGAAGTGTTTGTTGTGAGCAACCGCTTCAGGCTCGCTGTGCACATAGTAGCGACGTTGGCACATGCCAGTTTTGCCATACTGTTTGAACATGCCTTCGATCTTGTCGAAGTGGTTGGCTTCAGGACCAAAGTGACTGAAGGTATTGTTGCCCGCCTTGGCGGCCTCAGCGGCGGCAGCGCGGAACGCCATGCGATCCAGGCTGTGCAGGCTATCGCCTTCGATCACGGCAGCGGAAATTTTTTCGCGGCGGAAGATATTTTCAAAAGCGCGTTTGACAGTAGTCGTACCTGCGCCTGAAGAACCGGTAACAGCGATAACGGGATGCTTGACGGACATAATGACCTCTCCTGAACGTTATGATTAAAATTTTATGAACGGCGATTCTATATCAAACTATTCCCTGCCACTACCATTGAATGTCAGTTTTTTGAATAAATATCGGTCTGTTGCGGAACAATACCTCCGGCAAAAAACCCATTCCGCTTAAGACAGCTTAGCCCTGCGACAGGCGAATTCGCCGCCAGAGAGCGATGCCGCTATAATGCCGCATCCAAAAATTCAATCCAAAATTGTCCAACCATGCAAGCCAACTATCACCCAGCCTCCATCGAACCACAACTCCAGCAGCAATGGGAAGATTCTGGCGTGTTCCACGCCCTCGATAGCAGCGACAAACCCAAGTATTACTGTCTGTCCATGTTCCCCTACCCCTCCGGCAAACTGCATATGGGGCATGTGCGCAATTACACTATCGGTGATGTGCTTTCCCGCTATCACCGCATGAAGGGCTACAACGTGATGCAGCCGATGGGCTGGGATGCGTTCGGCCTGCCCGCCGAAAATGCCGCGCTGGCGAACAATGTGCCGCCCGCCGCATGGACTTACGACAACATCGCCTACATGCGCCGCCAACTGAAGAGTCTGGGGCTGGGCGTGGACTGGGCGCGCGAAGTGACCACCTGTACGCCTGAGTATTACCGCTGGGAACAATGGCTGTTCACCCGTTTGTTCAAAAAAGGCGTGATCTACCAAAAGACGGCCTCGGTGAACTGGGATCCGATAGATCACACCGTGCTGGCGAACGAGCAAGTCATAGACGGGCGCGGCTGGCGTTCCGGCGCACGGGTGGAAAAGCGCGACATCCCGATGTACTTTTTCCGCATCACCCAATATGCCGAACAACTGCTGGCCGATTTAGACCAGCTCGACGGCTGGCCGGAGCAGGTCAAGACCATGCAGGCCAACTGGATAGGCAAGAGTGAAGGCGTGCGCTTCGCATTTGAAGTCATCGCCGAAGGCGAGACCGCAGTTCCCTCGCCCTCCGAGGGAGCCGACTCGGGCAAACCGCTGCTTTGGGTCTATACCACCCGCGCCGATACCATCATGGGCGTGACTTTTGTCGCCGTCGCGGCGGAACACCCGCTGGCGACCTGTGCAGCGCAAGCCAATCCGGCACTCGCCGCTTTCATTGAGGAATGCAAGCTCGGCGGGGTCGCCGAAGCCGACATGGCGACAATGGAAAAGAAAGGCATGGACACAGGACTGAAAGTCAACCATCCGCTGACCGGCGAAGCCGTGCCGGTTTGGGTCGGCAATTATGTGCTGATGAGCTACGGCGATGGCGCGGTGATGGCCGTGCCGGCACACGACGAACGGGATTTTGGCTTTGCGTTGAAATACGACTTGCCGATCAAGCAAGTCATTCAAATCCCCCCTAGCCCCCCTTTGTCAAAGGGGGGAACAACCAATTTATCATCACTCTACAAAGACAGTCTCACCACCAACCCCCCTTTTGCAAAAAGGGGGGGTAAAAGCGATGCAGGAGACTCCACCTTTGCACAGAATGAAAACGCGGGGGTGGCTGACCCCGCTGCCCTGCACCAGCCCAAGAATTTCCCCCCTTTGAAAAAGGGGGGTGCAGGGGGGATTTTGCCTTTCACCGATGCGTCATGGCAGGAGTGGTATGCGAGCAAAGACGGGGTGTGCGTCAACTCCGGTCTCTACGATGGTCTGAATTTTAAGCAGGCCGTGGATGCCATTGCCGCCGACCTCGCCGCGAAAGGCCTGGGCGAGAAGAAAACCCAGTTCCGCCTGCGCGACTGGGGCATCTCGCGCCAACGCTACTGGGGTTGCCCGATTCCCATCATCCATTGCCCCAGCTGCGGCGATGTGACCGTACCCGAGGAACAGTTGCCCGTGGTGCTGCCGGAAAATGTCGTACCGGACGGCGCGGGTTCACCGCTGGCGAAGCTGCCGGAATTTTACGAATGCAGCTGCCCGCAATGCGGTGCGAAGGCCAGGCGCGAGACCGACACCATGGATACCTTCGTGGAATCGAGCTGGTATTACGCGCGCTACGTCAGCCCGACTTGCACCACCGGCATGGTGGACAAGGCAGCCGCACAGCACTGGTTGCCGGTGGATCAATACATCGGCGGCATCGAACATGCGATTTTGCATTTGCTGTATGCGCGCTTCTTCCACAAACTGATGCGCGATGAAGGGGTGTTCGGGGATACCAGGAATACCCATCCCCACCCCAACCCTCCCCTTGAAGGGGAGGGAGCGAACGACGCGCTGCGCGCGGCCAAAGACCATACCCATCCCTACCCCAACCCTCCCCTTGAAGGGGAGGGAGCAAACGGCGCGCTGCGCGCGACCAAAGACTTTGACGAACCGTTCAAAAATCTGATCACTCAGGGCATGGTGATCGCACCGACTTTCTACCGCGAAGCCTCCAATGGCAAGAAGCTGTGGATCAATCCCGCCGAAGTGGAAGTAGTGACCGACGACAAGTCTCGCCCCGTCGCCGCGACACTGAAGGCCGACGGGCAGCCGGTCATCATTGGCGGCACGGAAAAGATGTCGAAATCCAAAAATAACGGCGTTGATCCGCAGTCCATCATTGATGAATTCGGCGCTGATACCGCGCGTCTGTTTATGATGTTCGCCGCCCCGCCGGAGCAATCGCTGGAATGGTCGGACAGCGGCATGGAGGGCGCATTCCGCTTTTTGAAACGCTTGTGGAAAGCGGTTTACGACCATACCGAACTGGGCGTGGTCGCGGCCTACCACAGCGGCTTGCTGAGTGCGGCTGCCAAAGCGCTGCGCCGACAGTTGCACCAGACTATCGCCAAAGTGGACGATGACATCGGTCGCCGCAAGACTTTCAACACCGCTATCGCCGCGAACATGGAATTGCTCAACGCGCTAGCCAAATTCTCCGAGCAGACCGACACGGGACGTGCCGTGACGCAGGAAACCCTGGAGGCGATTGTGTTGATGCTAAACCCCATCGTGCCACACGCCTGCCAGGCCTTGTGGTCCAGCCTGCGCCCCGGCAGCAGCATCCTCGATCAGGCCTACCCGCAGACAGATTCAGCCGCGCTGGTGCAGGACGAAATCACCCTGATGATTCAGGTCAACGGCAAGCTGCGCGGCGACCTTACCGTTGCCAAGGACACCGACCGCGCCACGCTGGAACAACTGGCGCTGGCTCACGAGGCGGTTCAAAGGCAACTGGCGGGGGCAGCGGCGAAGAAAATTATCGTCGTGCCGGGTCGTTTGATTAACATTGTTGCCTAGGAGATACGCCGTGCATTTGATGAAAACCCCTATCATGCTGGCCTTCGCCTGCTTGCTCGCCGCTTGTGGCTTTCACCTGCGCGGCGATGCGCTCATGCCGTTCAAAACGCTGTACATCGAGGCCGTCAATCCCGGCTCACCACTGGTAGGTGAACTGCGCCGCAATCTGGAAGCCAACCACGTCACGCTGGTCAGCACCGCCGAAAAGGCTGACATGGTATTGAACATCGCACTGGATCTACCTGAAAAGCAGATTCTGACGCTGGGCAGCAGCGGGCGCGTGAGCGAATTCCAGCTGCGCTATCGGGTCTCCTTGCGCGGCTATGATTCCCAGCAACGCGAATGGCTACCAGCCGACGATTTACTGCTAAGCCGCGACTACAGCTACGACGACACGCAACTGCTCGCCAAGGAGGCCGAAGAAACCTTGCTTTACCAGAGTATGCGTTCGGACATGGTGCAACAAATCCTGCGTCGTTTAAGCCGCGCCAAACCCAAACCGCTGGAATAGCCGCAATGCAAATCTCCAGCGAAGCCCTGCCACGCCAGCTCGCATCCGGGCTGCAACCCCTCTATGTGGTGCATGGTGATGCGCTGTTGCTGGTCATTGAAGCCGCAGACAGCATCCGCGCGGCAGCGCGGCAGGCGGGCTACACCGAGCGCGACACGCTGATTGCCGAGCAGTATTTCAAATGGGATGAACTGCAGAACAGCAGCCAAAGCCTGTCCCTGTTCGCCACCCGCAAAGTCGTGGATTTGCGCATTCCCTCCGGCAAACCGGGTACGGACGGCGGACAGGCTTTGCAGGAATACGCAAGCCATCTGAACGAGGATGTGCTGACGCTGATCACCCTGCCCAAGCTCGACTGGACAGCGCAAAAGAGCCAGTGGTTCAGCGCCTTGTTAAAACACGGCGTGGTAATTTCTGCCGACGATATTCCGCGCCAGCAACTCCCCGCCTGGATTGCGGGGCGCTTGCAACGCCAGCAACAATCCGCTGACACAGCCACGCTGGAATTTCTGGCGGATCGCTGCGAAGGAAATCTGCTCGCCGCTTTTCAGGAAATCCAGAAACTCGGCCTGCTGTTTCCAGCTGGCATCCTGTCGTTTGCTCAGGTCAATGAAGCGGTGATGGATGTGGCGCGCTACGATATTTTCAAGCTCGCCGATGCCATGTTGAGCGGCGATACCGCGCGCTTCGCACACATACTGAACGGTCTGCAAGCCGAAGGAACAGCGACCGTGCTGGTGTTGTGGGCACTCAGCGAAGATATACGCACGCTGGGAAAATTGCAGACTGCCACCCGCAACGGCGGCAGTCTTTCTGATGCGATGCGCGCACTGCGTGTACGCAAGGAACGGCAAGGCCTGATCGGGCAAGCCGCACGCCGCCTGAAATTCCCACAGATCGAGCGTTCCCTGCAATGCGCTGCAAAAATAGACAAAATAATCAAAGGGTTAAAACATGGTGACGTATGGGATGAATTACTTCAACTCGGTTTGCGCTTCGCTCCATGATGGACGACACCCTGTTAGTGCTGACCAATTTGCCGGACGCTGCATCAGCGGCAAAACTGGCGCATCAAATTATTAAAGCGCACTGCGCCGCCTGCGTAAACCAGCTCGCGCCCTGCACCTCGACGTACCGCTGGCAAGGAAAAATCGAAACCGCCAGCGAAGTGCCGCTGTTGATCAAGACCACCGTTGCGGCCTATCCGCGCCTCGAAGCCTTGATACACGCCGCTCACCCCTACGAACTTCCTGAAATTATCGCGGTCACTGTCACCGCAGGCTTGCCCGCCTATCTGAACTGGGTCAGCCAGGAAACCAACGAATCGCTGCGCGATCCTCACATGAATCTACCCAAGGAATAATATTTCATGCGTTTTGTACTATTACTGTTACTCAGTTTGCTCGCTCCCGTCAGCCACGCGTCGAGTTTTCTCGACAAATTGCCCGGGCTAGGCGGCTCGCAACAAGCCACTTTCCTGCCTCCAGACCAGGCGTTTGTTTTGCAGGTCAGGGCGCGCGATGCCGATACGCTGCAAGCGGATTTCACTATCGCCCCCGGCTATTATTTGTACCGTGACAAAATCAGCTTCACGGTGGCCGAGGGTGCGACCAAAATTACCGCCGTGAAACTCCCCGAGGGCGAACTCAAACAAGATCCCAATTTCGGCGCAACCGTGGTGTATCACCAGTCCTTTCAGGCTGAAATCAAGTTAAACCGAAGCAGCAAAGAGGCCGTTCACCTCGCCCTTAACACTTCTTATCAGGGCTGTAGCGATAAGGGCTTGTGCTATCCCAGCCAGGACAAAGTGCTGCAACTCGACCTGCCTCGCGCATCACAATCAACACAAACGCTCCCACCAACCAGCTCCGACACCCGCACCGCAGTCGCTATAGAAATGCCACCGCAAACGGACAATTCAAAAATCGCACAATTATTCAAGAGCGGCAGCTTTTGGCTCATTACGACCTTCTTCTTTGGCGCGGGGCTGCTGCTTGCCCTGACCCCCTGCGTGTTCCCGATGATTCCCATTTTGTCCGGCATCATCGTCGGGCGCGGCCACAAGATTACCCGGATGCACGCCTTCCTCCTTTCCCTGACTTATGTGCTGGGCATGGCGATCACTTACGCTGCCGCAGGCATCGCGGCGGGACTGACTGGCGATCTGATTTCCAACGCACTACAAACCCCCTGGGTATTGGGCAGTTTTGCGGCGCTGTTCGTACTGCTATCGTTGTCCATGTTCGGCTTTTATGAGCTGCAACTGCCCAGCGCCTGGCAAAGCAAACTCAGTGACACCAGCAACCGTCTGCATGGCGGTCATCTTTCCGGCGTGTTCGTGATGGGTGCGCTCTCCGCCGTCATCATGGGGCCTTGCGTTGCAGCACCGCTGGCAGGTGCCTTGCTCTACATCAGCCAGACGCACGATGCCGTGCTGGGCGGAGTCGCGCTGTTCGCGCTGGCGCTGGGCATGGGCGCACCGCTGCTGCTGATAGGCACGTCGGCAGGGGCGCTGCTGCCCCGCGCAGGCGCATGGATGGATGGAGTCAAGCGCATCTTCGGCGTCATGCTGCTGGCGCTGGCGATCTGGATCATCCAGCCCCTGCTGCCCGTGGCGGCGCAAATGCTGCTATGGGGCATCTTGCTGATTTTTTCCGCCATCTACCTGCACGCACTCGAGGCTTTGGCACAACAGGCCAACGGCTGGCACAAGCTCAGAAAAGGCCTGGGGTTATTGATGCTGCTAGTGGGTATCGCCTATCTGGTCGGCGCGTTGTCCGGCGCGCGCGACCTGCTCCGCCCGCTGGATTCAGTGTGCGCGGTCTGCAAGGCTGATACGCAAACATCCGCGCCCCTTGCTTTTACGCGCATAAACGGCTTGGCCGATCTCCGGCAGCGGGTAGCAAAGGCTAATGGACAGATCGTCATGCTGGATTTTTATGCCGACTGGTGTGTCTCCTGCAAGGAAATGGAACGCCTTACCTTTACCGATCCTGCCGTACAAAGCCGACTCAAATCCGCCATCCTGTTGCAAGCCGACGTAACCCAAAACAGTGCCGAAGACAAGGAATTGCTGAAAAAATTTGGCCTGTACGGCCCGCCCGGCCTCTTGTTTTTCGATGTGCAGGGCAAGGAATTAGCTGATTTTCGTGTCGTCGGTTATCAGGATGCAGAAAAATTTCTAAACTCTTTACAGCGCGCCGGTCTCTAGGTTATCTCCTTAACTTCACAAAAAATATAGACAACACCCCCGAACTTACGGCAAACTGCGCGGATGAAATCAATACTCGTCATACATGGCCCCAACCTGAACTTGCTCGGCAGCCGCGAGCCAGCGGTTTATGGAAGCACCACGTTAAATGAAATTAACGCAGAGTTGACAACATTAGCCAGCAACAATGGCGCGAACCTCACCTGCTTTCAAAGCAATGCGGAGTTCGCCCTGATCGAACGTATTCATCAGGCGCGCACCGATGGCACACAATTCATCCTCATCAACCCAGCCGCATTCACCCACACCAGCGTGGCGTTACGCGACGCACTGGCGGCCGTTGCAATACCTTTCATCGAAGTACACCTTTCCAACGTCCATGCGCGCGAGGCATTTCGTAAGGAATCCTTTTTTTCCGATCTCGCCGTAGGCGTGATCTGCGGCCTTGGCGCATCGGGATACAAATTTGCAGTGCAATACGCACTAGATTATAAAAAACGCTGAACCACAAAAACTTAAGTAAGCACGGAGGATATTATGGATTTACGCAAACTCAAGACACTCATCGAACTGGTTGAAGCTTCAGGCATAGCCGAATTGGAGTTACACGAGGGGGAAGAACGTGTGCGCATTACGCGCACTGTCGCAGCCGGTCAGCAGTTGTACGCGCCAGCACCGCAACAGTTCATCGCCCCCAGTCCAGTCGCAGCAGCAGCGGTTGCAGCCCCGGTTGCAGCCGCACCCGCCGTTGAGGAGGGACAAATCGTCAAATCTCCTATGGTTGGCACTTTCTACCGCTCCGCCTCTCCGGGCTCAAAACCCTTTGTAGATGTAGGCGAACAAGTCAAAGTCGGTGATACCTTGTGCATCATCGAAGCCATGAAATTGCTCAACGAAATTGATGCTGAACATACCGGGGTAATCAAGGCCATTCTGGTGGAAAACGGCCAGCCGGTCGAATTCGGACAGCCCTTATTCGTTATTGGCTGATCGTCATGGAGTGCGCGGACTCATCTGCGCTTTACAAGCGGCGACGTGTCGCCGCACTCCCATCAACTCGGAGCATTCCTAAATGTTTGAAAAAATACTGATCGCTAATCGCGGTGACCAACCGCCGACAGGCGGCGCAGCGGCGCAGCCAAATTGCCCTGCGGCTGAAGGCCGCAAATGCTATTTCATCGCGGAGACTAAACATGTTTGAAAAAATACTGATTGCTAATCGCGGTGAAATAGCCCTACGCATCCAGCGAGCCTGCCGCGAAATGGGTATTAAAACGGTGGTCGTGCATTCCGAAGCAGATGCCGATGCCAAATATGTGAAACTGGCGGACGAGTCGGTTTGTATTGGTCCCGCCCCCTCCAACCAGAGCTATTTGAGCATCCCCGCCATCATCAGCGCGGCGGAAGTGACCGACTCGCAGGCAATACATCCCGGCTATGGCTTCCTGTCCGAGAATGCCGATTTCTCCGAACGCGTAGAAAAATCAGGCTTTGTGTTCATCGGCCCTCGCGCCGAAACCATCCGACTGATGGGTGACAAGGTGAGTGCCAAAATTGCCATGAAAAAAGCGGGCGTGCCTTGCGTTCCGGGGGTAGAAGGCGCATTGCCGGACAATCCTGCCGAAATTATCAAAATCGCCCGCAGCATCGGCTATCCGGTCATCATCAAGGCCTCCGGCGGCGGCGGCGGACGAGGTATGCGCGTGGTTCATACCGAAGCGGCGCTGCTCAATGCCGTCACCATGACCAAGACCGAAGCGCAGGCCGCCTTCAACAATCCCATGGTTTACATGGAAAAGTATCTGGAAAACCCGCGCCACATCGAGTTCCAGATATTGGCCGACCAGCACGGCAACGCCGTTTATCTGGGCGAGCGTGACTGCTCCATGCAGCGACGCAACCAAAAAGTATTGGAAGAAGCGCCAGCGGTGCTGATTAACCCGCGCTTGCGCAACAAAATCGGCGAGCGCTGTGCCGAAGCCTGCCGCAAGATTGGCTATCGCGGTGCAGGCACGTTCGAGTTTCTGTATGAAAACGGCGAATTTTTCTTCATCGAGATGAACACCCGCGTGCAGGTGGAGCATCCGGTCACCGAAATGATCACCGGCATAGACATCGTGCGCCAGCAGATTCTCATCGCTGCGGGCGAAAAGCTGCCGTTCCGCCAGCGCGACATTCAGTTTAAGGGTCACGCCATCGAATGCCGCATCAACGCCGAGCATCCTTACAAGTTCACCCCGTCACCGGGGCGCATCACCACCTGGCACACGCCCGGCGGCCCCGGCATCCGGGTGGATTCACACGCCTACAACAATTACTACGTGCCGCCCCATTACGACTCGATGATAGGCAAGATAATCGCCTACGGCGACAACCGCGAACAGGCGATTGCGCGGATGCGCACTGCACTTTCCGAAATGGCGGTAGAAGGCATTGATACCAATCTCGCCCTGCATCGCGATTTACTTCAGGACTCAGCTTTCCTGAACGGCGGCGCGAGCATCCATTATCTGGAAGAGCGTCTCGCCGAACGCAAAAAGGCAAAATAATGGCCTGGCTAACACTGCTTATTGATACGGATGCCGCACATGCCGAAGCCTTGAGTGATGCGTTGCTCGAACACGGCGCGCTTGCCGTGGATTTGCTGGATGCGGATGCAGATACCCCCGATGAACAGGCCATCTTTGGCGAACCCGGCGAACCGCCTCCCGGCGTTTGGCAACACAACCGGATTAGCGCGCTGTTTGATGCCGACCGCGACGTGGATGCTATCCTGCGACAGGCGGCGGGCGATATCGGCCTGAGCCAGCTGCCTCGGCACAGCATCACCACACTGGACGATCAGGATTGGGTGCGCCTGACGCAGGCGCAATTCGAGCCCATCCCCATCTCTGACAGACTTTGGATCGTGCCGACCTGGCACACCCCAAGCAACCCCGATGCCATCAACATCGTGCTCGATCCGGGCTTGGCCTTCGGCACGGGGAGTCATCCCACCACGCGCCTCTGTTTGCGCTGGCTGGACAACAACCTGCAAGGCAATGAGCGCTTGCTGGACTACGGCTGCGGCTCGGGCATCCTCGCCATTGCCGCAATCAAACTGGGCGCGGCAAGTGCTATCGGCATAGATGTGGATGCTCAAGCCGTCACCGCCAGCCGCGACAACGCCTGCGCCAATCAGGTAGAAAACGTAGCGTTTTTCCTCCCCAACGATGCCCCCAAGGGCGAATACGATCTGGTCGTAGCCAATATCCTGACCAACCCGCTACGTCTGCTCGCACCATTACTGGCTGGGTCAACGAAACAAGGCGGACAAATCGTACTGTCCGGCATCCTGGAAGCGCAGGCGCAGGACGTGACTAACCTCTACCAGCAATGGTTCGACCTGAATGCGCCGATTTTTGAAGACGGCTGGACATGCTTGTCAGGCCGCAAACGCTGAGGGTAACCATGACCGACGGCACCACACTCTGCCCCCATTGTGCAACCCGCTTCCGCATCAGCGCAGCGCAGTTAACCGCACATGAGGGCATGGTGCGCTGCGGCTATTGTCATGAGGCGTTCGATGCAAGAACCCACTACCTGCCCGACCAACCCAGCCCACCACTCAACCTGCCGATAGACAACGGCGGCATAGAAGCAACACAAGCGTTAGAACATACCGAACTGGAAAAACCCGTCAGCGCAAGGCTCAAACAAGCCCAATCCACCCCACTTGAGCCTGGCGATACCACAGCCTGCCTTACTGAGCACAAGGCTGCCCGCTCTCTGGAAATCAATTTTGAAACAATAGGTTACAAAAATGATTCGTGGTCGCATGAACCCCAGCACGCCCAGTTACTGCTTGCCGCGCCAGTATCCGATGATGCGGAAAATGATGGCTTACCCGACGAAACGCTCCATGAACCAACAGGAAAACCGGCGAATAATAACGCTCAGGATGCCGAAAACAGTCTCACCACTTCGGCTGATAAACCTGCCCTGGATACGCAAGCTGTCGAGGCGACAAACGAACCCTTACGCCGGACTTCCATCAAGTACGCTAGCTGGCCATGGATAACGGGCATCGCCGTAATGGTCATATTGCTCATAGCACAATCGGCCTACTTCTTCCGCGTCGAGCTTGCCGCGCGACTACCCGCAATCAAACCCACACTGGTCGGTTATTGTGAGGTGCTGGGCTGCGATGTGCCGCTACCGCGCAATGCCGAGTTAATCGGCATAGAATCATCCAGTCTAAATGCAGATGCAGATCACGAAAATCAGGTCAATCTGGATGCTTTGCTGCGCAATCGCGCCAGCTACACCCTGGCTTTCCCTGTGTTGTCACTCACACTCAACGACTTGCATGACAAGCCCTTGGCCAGGCGCACCATCCTCCCGTCTGACTACCTGCCGCCAGATGAAAAAGAGGCACGGGGAGTCGCTGCAAATCATGAAGTGAGCATCCAACTACACATGGACACCGCTGAACTCAGACCTATCGGCTATAGGCTGGAACTGTATTATCCGCAATAACTGCCCTATTACGGGATATATAGAGGCACGAACCGCACCCTACCCCACTACGCTGTCGTCAAACGCAATATCGCCTTCTGCGACTTCCTGTCCAAACTGCATGTTCTTGAAATCAAACAGATTTCCATCCAACAAATGCGAGGGGGCAACATTTTGCATGGCGGTAAAGAGTGTCTGGCTGCGTCCCGGATATTGCCGTTCCCAATTGGCCAGCATTTCCTTGATGTTCTGGCGTTGCAGGTTCTCCTGAGAGCCGCACAGATTGCACGGAATGATGGGGAATTCCATGCCACGCGCATAGCGGGCGATGTCTTTTTCCACACAGTAGGCCAGGGGGCGAATCACGATGTGGTCGCCTTTGTCGGTGACCAGTTTAGGCGGCATGGCTTTGAGCTTGCCCGCAAAGAACATATTCAGAAACAGCGTTTCTATCATATCGTCACGGTGGTGTCCCAACGCGATTTTGTTCGCGCCCAGTTCGCCTGCCACCTTGTAGATAATGCCGCGCCGCAAGCGTGAACACAGCGAACAGGTCGTTTTTCCCTCGGGGATTTTTTCCTTGACGATGGAATAGGTGTCCTGGGTTTCAATGTGATACTCAACCCCCAATGACTTCAGATAATTAGGCAGTATTTCGGCGGGGAAACCCGGTTGCTTCTGATCCAGATTCATCGCCACGATGCGAAAATCTATCGGCGCGCGGCGGCGTAGATTCAGCAGGATGTCCAGCAAAGTGTAGGAATCCTTGCCGCCGGACAGGCACACCATCACCGAATCGCCCGCCTCGATCATATTGAAATCGAAAATAGCCTTGCCGACCTGATGCTCCAAGCGGTTTTTGAGCTTGTTGAAATTGCCGGAATGGTCGAAGTGGACGGGTTGTACGTTGCTCATTGCAGCATTCCCTCGGCATCAAGCACGATAGCTTTTGCAGCAAGACTACCCTGTCCAATTGCAGAAGGCAGACAAGGTAGCGGGCGATCCGTCACATCCCCAATGGCATACACCCTCTCAATGGGAGCTTGTTGGTAAACATTCACTTTAATAAAACCTTTCTCGTTAATTGCCGTGTCCAGCCACGGCGATATTTTTCTAAGCGCATCAGTGTTAGGCTCATAGCCATACATTACAACAACCACATCCGCCAGCCTAAGTTCGCCATTTTCAACAAAATTTACCTCTTTTTCGGAGACGCTAAACTGGCCAATATTGGCATGTAGATGAATAGAAATATTGGGATTTTCCTTGCAACGCGCTTGCCATTCGTCGCGCGCTCTAGCTTCAGCCCGACAATAAATATCAACAAACACACCACGCAATGCCAAATGAAATGCATTTTCAAATGCATTGTCACCACCTCCCAACAATGCAACACGTTGCCCTACCTTGAAGTCGTCCAGGTATAACTCCCCTGCTCCAACAAGAAAATTCTGCGGGTACTGAGTAGAAAGCTTGATGAGTTCAACGGGTGTTCGAGGACGCATTCCCGAAGCAATAACCAAATAATCAGATTCAATTTGTATTTGCCTCCCTGATTCTGTGAAAGAAACCAGGAATCCATGCTCACGCTGGGTAATGGATGTCAAAAGGGCAGAGGTAATTATGTCCAGATTTTTACTTTGTATATGTTCTAGAAATTTTGCACCGATAGCTTGTCCTGTATACCCGGGAAAGCCAAGAAGCCAATCATTTTCATGATGATTGAAGCGCAACATGCCGCACAAATGAGATGCGCGTTCCAGAACAACAGGCTTGTAACCTTGATTGACCAACCATAGTGCGCATGACAGCCCAGCCGGACCCGCACCGATAATTAGCACACTAATCTTTAATTTTCTCATCTGGCATCAGCAAGGCATCCGCTTCCTGAATCAGGGATTCGACCATAACTTGCATGTCTTGTGCAAAATACAATTTTTCGGCGGAATTCCATAAAAAATCACGGGGCAACGTCTTATACAAAACCAGATTATCGCAGCATCTATCCTCTATCCTTGTATGCCCTACCACATTGTTGGCAGCATATCCTTCGTGCCTTGCGCCAGCCAAAGTATGCTCGAATAGCCGCTCAAATTCCGAGAAACACGCGATCCGACACCGACCTTTCCTTTCGGGAAAATAAAAAACGACGCTAACTTTTCGCACATTCAGCTGTACGTCCAGTTGAAGCTCACGCTTATCCGGTAATTTAATCAAATAACGACAGATGTAGTCCAAAAGTGGCGTGGTGACGACTCGGGTCAGTTCTTGGTCATTTTCTTTATCTCTGCCCAAGCAAACCAAAACCTCAGGTATCAGTTGAGTTAATACTTTCTCAGTAGCCTTTTTTAAGGGTGCAACGCCCGCCTCATAAAATGTAAGAAAAACAATCGCTACCGATAATGGCAACAACACGCCCAACAGACCCATTCCAGCCTGTAAAATGCCACTATCGTGAGCTAATCTCACCCCGCCAAAAACAGCATAAATGGCAAGCCCCATAAAACAAAAAATTACTGTGAGAGAACTAAATTTAACCCATTTTGGGATAGAGATTAATTTGATAATTTGGAGCAAATCCACTGCTGTATCCTTCGCTCATCACTAATGAAAGCGCAATTTACCATATCTAATATGTCTTCACTACCACAACCCAGCCCCGAAGCCGCACGGCACAGCGCGCGCCTGTCCGAAACCATCCAGCAAGACATCACCGCGCAAGACGGCTGGATTTCCTTCGCGCGTTACATGGAACTGGCCTTGTACGCACCGGGGCTGGGCTATTACACGGCAGGGGCACACAAATTTGGCGAGGCGGGCGACTTCATCACCGCGCCCGAACTCTCGCCCTTGTTCGGACGCACCCTGGCAAGACAAGCCGCCGAGATCATGGCGGACAGCGCGCCGCACCTGCTGGAACTGGGCGCGGGCAGCGGCAAACTGGCGGCAGACATGCTGCTTGAACTGGAACAACGGAACAACTTGCCCGACCGCTACAACATCCTTGAAGTGAGCGCCGACCTGCGCTGCCGCCAACAGGCATTGCTGCAACAACGCCTGCCGCATCTGATGGATCGAGTGCATTGGCTGGACACGCTACCCGAGCATTTCATGGGCGCTATCGTGGCCAACGAAGTGCTAGACGCGCTGCCAGTTCACCGTGTGCGCTGGCAGGGCAGTACCCCCAACGAGCAGGGTGTGGCATGGAGCGAGCAAGGTTTTATCTGGCAGGAGCGTCCGCTCGACGAACCCGCCTTGCTGCAAGCCGCTCAACTCATCAACGAGTCATCCAGCCTGCCTGACAATTATGTCAGCGAAATCTGCCTGGCCGCGCGTGGACTGGTCAACAGTCTGGCTCACTGCCTGACACAAGGCGCGATGCTGTTCATAGATTATGGTTTCGGCGCGCGCGAGTTTTACCATGCGCAACGCGCGGCAGGAACGCTGATGTGCCACTACCGCCACCACGCCCACGATGATCCGTTCTGGTTGCCCGGCTTGCAGGACATCACCGCGCATGTCAATTTCACCGACATCGCGGAGGTTGGCATTGATGCAGGGCTGGAGCTGCTGGGTTACACCAATCAGGCCTTTTTCCTGATCAATAGCGGCATTGCGGACTTACTGAAGGACACCTCGCCCGAAAATCTGCGTGATTATTTACCGCTCTCGGCGCAGTTGCAGAAACTCACCAGCCCGGCAGAAATGGGCGAGTTATTCAAAGTCCTGGCGCTAGGTAAAAACAGGGCGAATCCGTTAAGCGGATTCGCCCGTGGCGACTTGTCCCGACTGTTATAGCTGCTACCGAGCCAGAGCGGGTGCTGAACTTGAGGCAGGTTCGGCATTGCCCTTGGCGCGTATAAAGTCAGCGATTTCCTTGATGACCAGTTGCCCATCATGGTTGCTGTCAATCGCATCAAAATTCGCGCTGAGATTAGGCAGCGTCTGCGCTTCTTCCCTGGATAATTTCCCGTTTTTATCTTTATCTGCCGAAGACAAATGCCGATTGAAGTCACTGCGCCTCTTCTCGGCAAGCGCAAAAGCGTCTTTCAGCTCCTTTTTGGTCAATCCGCTATCATGATCCGCATCTATCTGATCAAAATTTTCAGCGATTGCAGGCGCGTTTTGTTCGACTTCAGACTGGGAAAGCTTGCCCGATTTATCCACATCCAATGCTTTGAACATCTCGTTCAGTCTGGCATTCCGTTCCTTGGTGCTGCCAGATTGATTCGCCGCCAATGCAATACACGGCACAGTAACTAACAACACACACCCTATCCACTTACGCATTACCGCTCCTTTCGTTAATTTTTACCAGACTCTCAATTGCATTGATGCGAGCCCGCTGGACTGCGGCGGGAATTGTACCTTTATCCTGACAACCCCGCGCAACCGCACCCGCATCCACCGCACGCGCCACCGCCAGCAATTCCAGCAAATAGTCAGCTTGCGGATAAGCCACCTGCGCAAAACCCAAGCGCCCGCGCGCATCTGCCGCACACGCCTGCAGCAACTGAGCAAATCGCTCCGGTCGTCGCCAGGCATCTGCCGACTGGAACAGTCGGACTACCGTGACGGCGCGTAGTTCCATGGCGCGATGAATGTCGCCGTGGTAGCGCGCCGTCAGCCGCGCCAGATCACGACACTCACCCGTGGCACGCAAACGCTCGGAAAGTTTTTCTACCAGCGCCACACCGCGCAGCTCATGACCCAGGTGACGGGGCAAGACCGCTTGCGGCGTGGCGGCCTTGCCCAGATCATGCGTTAGCGCGGCAAAGCGCACCTCCAACGCGTAATCATGCTGTGCGGCATCGTCCACCACCATCAGGGTGTGCAGGCCGCAATCTATTTCGGGATGATATTTTTCCGGCTGAGGCACACCGAACAGCCCATCCACCTCGGGCATGATTTTCGCCAAAGCGCCGCAACTGCGCAGAGTCTCAAAAAATCGCGAGGGCTTTTCTTCCATAAGCCCTCGCGACAATTCCTGCCAGACCCGTTCCGGCACCAGCGCATCCACTTCGCCGTTGCTTACCATGTCACGCATCAAGGACAGGGTTTCCGGCGCGATGCTAAAACCGAAGCGCGCCGCGAAGCGCGCCGCGCGCAGGATGCGCACCGGGTCTTCGTTGAACGCCGGGCTGACGTGACGCAGTATTCCGGCACGCAAATCGGCTATGCCGTGGTGCGGGTCTATCAAGTTACCCTCGGCATCTTGCGCGATGGCGTTGATCGTGAAATCGCGACGCAATAAATCCTGCTCCAGCGTCACGTCCGGCGCGGCATACACGGCAAAACCTTTGTAACCGCGCGCAGTCTTGCGCTCAGTGCGCGCCAGCGCGTATTCCTCGTGCGTCTCGGGGTGCAAAAATACCGGAAAATCGCGCCCCACCGGCTGATACCCCTGTGCGACCATGGCTTCAGGGGTGCTGCCGACCACCACCCAGTCGTGATCCTTGCTCGGCAAGCCCAGTAAACGGTCGCGTACCGCGCCCCCTACACAGTAAATTTTGACCGGAACGCTCATGGTTCAGCCACTCCCTCCTGGTTTGCCGTACCCGATTCCGCAACCTTACCCCCGACCACGCCCAAACGCTGCTTCAGAGAACGCGCGGGCGTACCGAATTGCCGTGCGTAATACACCGTGTTGCTCATCACCTTTTTAACGTAATCACGGGTTTCGTCAAACTGAATCGTCTCGACGTAAATCGCACCTTCCAGCGGTCGCTCTGAGCGCCAGCGTTTCGCGCGGCTGGGGCCGGCATTGTAGCCAGCCGAAGCCAATACCGGGCTGTCGTCCAACGAGGTCAGGATATTCTTCATATAAAACGTACCTAATTTCATATTGGTATCCAACTGATGCAGCATGGATTCGCTATAACCCTTCCAGCCCAGCTTTTTGGCGATCCAGCGCGCCGTAGTCGGCATCACTTGCATCAGCCCCGATGCCCCCATCCCGGACTTTGCCGCAGTTATAAAACGGCTTTCCTGCCGCATCAGCCCGTATACCCAGGCTTCTTCCAGGTTATTTTCCTGAATATGCGGGCGCAAGGCTGCGCGATAAGGAGCGAGATAACGCAGGGCGAAATCATGCAGATGTACAGTTTTTTCGGCGGTATTGATGGCTCGGTCATAGATCTCATTGCGCCGAGCAATTTCTGCTGCGGCAAGTAACTCACGGTCATTAAAATTGCGTATCGCCCAACTCCACTCCCTGAACGCATCCGTGCGCAGATCCATGCGATACAACGCCAACGCCCGACGTATGCCGGGCAAATTCTCTATCGTCGCCAGTTCTTGCCGGGGGTATTGGTAATCGGGACGCACGGCGCTGAGTACCGCCGTGTCGTTCAATTCATCGCCAGCCAATTGGCCGTAAAAATCATATCCGGCACTCAGCGGGGCGAAAATCTTCGCCGCTTCAATGCGCCGTCCCTGTGCTTGCAAGGCGCGCCCCTTCCAGTATTGCCAGGCAGATTCGTTGCGCTGCACTTCGCTCATGGCCTCAATGGCCGACAACACCTCGGACCAATCCTGCACACGCAATGCCGCGCGCACCCGCCATGCCGCCTGTTGTTTATTGAGCGTCGCATCTCCTGCCGCCCTAAACCACTGCACGGCGCGCGCGTCATGTTTGCGCGCCGCTTCATATCCCAACCAACCCCAAAAATATTGCTGTTCGCTCATAGGGAAATGGCCAGATACCTCCCCCCAGCGTTGCGCAGCGAAATCAGGTGCCTGGTTGGCCAGACGCTGCAAGGCGAACATCGCAACAGCAAGTTGACCCGTGTTGGCCTGATTCCATACCTGTCTATCCAAATATCGCCCAGGATCAGCCTTAGCCTTTTCCAGCGCATCAGGTGACACAGCCCGGTTTCCTGTCAACCTTTCTGCCAACGGCCTGGCAAGCGACAGATTGCCGCCCTCCAGCGCCAGACGTAGCCGCTGCCATATATCCTGCTGGCTGATGATGCCATTCCCTATCGCCGTCTCAAACAAACTATCGCAACTGCCCGGCAACGCTTTGGGGTTGAACCACAAAGCGCGCACCTCTTGCAGCACGGCGACCTCCTGCTTACGAAAGCGGGATTGCAATGCGTAACAAGTGAGCTCAGCATCTTCGGACAGCAGGCGCGGATATTCGCTGTCGAACAAATCCCACTGCTGCTGCTTGCCCAGCAAGCGCAGCCATTCGGCGCGCATCTTGTCTATCAGCGGCGTGTCTTCAGGACGTGCCAAATAGGCGCGAATCACACCGGCATCGCTGCTAGCCAGCACCATGCGCAACTGGTAATAGGAAATATAAACTTCCAGTGGACTATGCTTGAGGCGTTGCGCGAAGACAGACAACTTGGCGGCATCCCCCACGCGAAAGGCATCACGAGCGGCCAAAAAATCATCGTCCTGACCCGCCAATACGGAATTTGCCATCAGCAACAAAAACAACAGGAAAAATTTCATCAGGTAAAAAAGTGATTAAACGAGCTATCATTGGCGAGGATACCATAACGCCGCACCCCGCCACACCCGTTAAACAGGAGTTCAGCAGATGAAAATAGGCATCCCGAAAGAAGTCAAAACCAATGAGTATCGCGTTTCGCTGACACCCGGCGGAACAGCGGCGCTGGTCGCGCGAGGGCACATCGTCCTGGTTGAAAATAATGCCGGTGCAGGCGGAGGTTTTAGCGACGCACAATATCAGGCCGCTGGCGCGCAAATCATCCCCGCTGCGGCAACCGTCTGGGCTGAAGCTGACTTGATTGTCAAAGTCAAAGAACCCGTTGAATCAGAATGGCAATACATCCAATCCGGCCAGATCATCTTCACTTACTTCCACTTTGCCGCCAGCGAAACCCTGACCCGCGCGCATCTTGCCTCGAACGCAGTTTGTATCGCTTACGAAACCGTTGAACTAGCCTCGCGAGAGCTGCCTTTACTCACCCCCATGTCCGAGGTCGCCGGGCGTATGGCGGTACAGGAAGGTGCGAAATATCTGGAGAAATTACCGGGCGGGCGCGGCGTGTTACTTGGTGGCGTACCCGGCGTTGCGCCCGGTAAAGTCGTGATACTGGGGGCTGGCGTGGTCGGCACGAATGCGGCAAAAATCGCGGCAGGTCTGGGTGCTACAGTCGTCCTGCTCGATACTGATCTGGACAAACTGCGCCAGCTCAGCTACCTCATGCCAGCCAACGTACAACTTGTTTTCTCTAACAGATTCAACATATTAGAACAAATATCCAGCGCAGACCTGGTCATTGGAGCCATCTTGATACACGGCGCTCGCGCACCCAAACTGCTGCACCGCGAAGATCTGCAACGGATGCGCCAAGGCTCGGTCATCGTGGATGTCGCGGTAGATCAGGGTGGCTGTATCGAGACGACGCACCCGACTACCCACGAACACCCGACTTTCATCGTGGATGGCATCATTCACTACGGTGTCGCCAATATGCCAGGCAGCGTACCCGTCACCGCCACCATGGCACTGACCAACGCGACCTTCCCCTACTTGCTGCAACTGGCGGACAAGGGTTGGAAGCAAGCGCTCAAGGACTCCCCTGCGCTGCTTAAAGGGCTAAACATCGTATCGGGTAATGTCACGCACAAAAAAGTGGCCGAGACGTTCGGGCTGGAATACCAGGCAGCGGAGTCTTTTCTGGACTGATTTACGCCAGCATCATGCAACCGTTCCTTCATGGCGTTTTTTCATGGCAGTTTTTTTAGGCCGGACTGTATAATCGGCGGTTTTTCGGAGCGGCTGCCATGTGGTTCAAGAACATCTTCATCTATCGTCTTCCCGAAAACTGCGCCATCACTGCCGAGGCACTACAGGAAAAACTGGCGCTCAAACCGTTAATGCCTTGCAGCGGACTCGACAAACAGAGCCGTGGCTGGGTTTCCTGCCGTAATGACGACCGCTTGGTTCATGTTGCGAACAAGCATATTTTATTTGCGCTGGGGGTAGAGCAAAAACTGTTGCCCGCCTCCATCATCAATCGCTACGCCAAGGAGCGCATCGCCGACATCGAGGCGCAACAAGGCTACAAGGTCGGTCGCAAAGAGACCAAAGACCTCAAGGAAGCCATCACCGAAGAACTGCTGCCCAGAGCTTTTGCCGTCCAGCGCACCACCTACGCCTGGCTGGATTTGCCTAATGGTCGCCTGATCATAGAGGCTGCCTCGGCTACCAAAGCGGAAGAGCTGCTCGAATTCCTCAACAAGACGCTGGACGAGCTGCCCGTCAAACCGCTGCAAACTGAAATTTCACCCGTTGCCGCGATGACCGACTGGCTGGCGGGCGAAGAAGCTCCCATTGGTTTCAGCATAGACCAGGAACTGGAACTGCGCGCTACGGGCGATAGCCGTGCCACGGTGCGTTATGCCAACCACGCGCTGGAAGGCGAAGAAATTCTCGCCCACATCGCGGCAGGCAAACGCGCCACCCGTCTGGGGCTAACCTGGAACAACCGCATTTCCTTCGTGTTGACCGAACAACTGCAAATCAAACGGCTCACTTTTTTGGACATCATCAAGGAAGAATCCAGCACTCTGGCCGATACCGCCGACGAGATGTTTGAACTCGACTTCACCCTGATGACCGGCGAATTAGCGAAAATGATCACCGAACTGACAACGGCACTGGGCGGCGAACCTGCTGGCAAGTAGCCTCTTGGCTGAGTGGGTAGGTGGCGCACAGGGAGTAGCCACTTTGAAAATATTTTCTAAACACATAGAACTTTTTTCAATTTAGCTTGCCTTACCGTTCAGTTAGCGCAAGCTTTCATCCGTTCACCCCCCCGAACGGATGTCTTTTACTCCTCCCTGGTTGTTAAGACTTTTTGCCCCCGAACCCAAAGTTCGGGGGCATTTTTTTGATTCAGATGCTCATTCGCCGAGGTTGAAACGCATGACCCGATAAAACCGGCCAAAGCAGTATTCAAGATGCGGCTCACCGTGCAGCGCTTTGCCGTTTTCCCGCAACGCATCGCTCAATCTGGCGGTGACATCTTCCTGCCAGAATCCCGGCAAAAACGGCTCCAGGTGTCCGATCAGCCAGCGAAATGGCGCAAAGCGATACAGCAGATGATGGCGTGGGGTTTCGGCATATTCGGTAATCAGCACCGATCCGCCGGGACGAATCACGCGCGCGATTTCGGCGAACGTGCGGCGGCGCGCTTCAGCGGGCAGCTCGTGAAACAAGAAAAACACGATCACCTGATCAAAGGACTCGTTTGCATATCCGAGGCATTCGGCGTTCATGCGCGCCAGCGGACAGCGGGATGCAACAGATCGGGTCTTGCGCCGCGCCAGTTGCAACTGGCCATCGGCCACATCGCACAGATGCACGTCATTGCCCGTGGCCGCGAGCAACGAGGGCGTGAGCTTGCCATACACGCAAGTCAGTTGCAGCAAACGCGCACCCGGTCGGGTATCGGCCAGCGCCAGCGTCTTTTCAAGCAGCTTGTCGTACTGGCCGAACAAAATGGCGTTGATGATGGGCTGATGGTCGAACAGCCAGATGCCCCCTCGCCACAGATACGCCCACCAGTAGTAGCGCGCCAGATAGTCCGGCACCCCGTCGAGAAATTTTTGGTACAGGCGCATGACTGGCTAGAGCAAGCCGCGCGGCTTACGCGGTGCATGAGCGAACAGGCGGTCATACAGCGCGTTCGGCAGGTGCTTAAGCAGCCAGCCGACCACGCCCATTTGCCACGGAATCACCGCGAAGGCGGTTTGCCGTGCAATGGCGCGAACGATGCGCCGTGCCGCTTCGGGCGCTTCCAGAATGAACGGCATCGGGTAAGGGTTGACTTCGGTCATCGCCGTCTTGACGTAACCCGGACAAATCGTCACCACCTCGATGCCGCTGCCGCGCAGCTCGACGCGCAACGATTCCAGATAGGTGATGGCGGCGGACTTGGAGGCAGAATAGGCACCCGCCCCCGGCAAGCCGCGAAATCCGGCAACACTGGCGATACCGACCAAAGTACCTTGGTGAGCTTCGCGCATCGCCGCGACAAACGGCTGGAAAGTCTTCACCATACCCAGCACGTTGATGTCCATCACCTGCTGGAAAGCGTCCCCATCCTCGGCATATTCGGTAAGCGTGCCGACGCTGACCCCGGCGTTGGCAATAACCACATCCGGCACGCCGACCCTCGCCATGAAATCGCAAGCGGCCTGTCGAAGGGCGGCGGCATCGCGCACATCCAGCGCGTAGCAATAAACCTGATCGGGAAATTCCAGCGAGAGTGCTTGCAGCAAATCAGCACGGCGGGCAAAAGCGGCCACACTCGCGCCACGCTCAAGATAATGGCGCGCCAGCGATAACCCCAAACCGCTGGACGCGCCAGAGAGAACGACCTTCAGAGCTATTTACTCTTGGCTTTTTTCTCGGCGGGATGCGCCTTGCGCGCCATTGCGATAACTTCATTCAGCACGCGGATGGTATCGGCTGGTTGCAACCCGGTAATCACATATTTACCATCCACCACCAGTGTCGGCGTGCCATTGATGCCGTAGCGACGGATCATTTGCTTGGCATTCGCTATTTTGCTGTTCACCGTGAACGATTGATAGGTCGCCGCAAACTTGTTGCGATCCACGCCGTTGCTGGCGACAAATGCGCCTATCGTATCCAGATCATATAAATTCGCCTGCTTTATGTGAATAGCCTGATAAATCGCATCATCCATCTGCTTTATTTTTCCCATAGATTCAAGCGCATAGAATGTTCTCGCCAGCGGCTCGGTGGAGTCGCGGAAGATCGTCGGCACGAAAGTCAGCTGCACATCGCTGGGCAGGGTTTTTGCCCAATCTGCCAGCAGTGGATGCAGATGGAAGCAGTGGGAACACTCATAGAAGAAGAATTCCAATACTTCAATTTTAGGGGTGCTGGCAGGCTGAGCCGGGCTAAGCAACGTGTATCCCTTGCCTTGTTGCGCTGCGGCGAAAGCAGTACCGACGAACATGAACATCACTGCAACAATCAAATTTTTGAACATCTTTTTCACTTCTTACTCCTTGAAAAAAGGGTGATTATGCCGAAAAACTTCCGACAATCAGTGCGTTGGAGTAGCCTCAAGACCAATTAGTTTCAAGCTGCCACGCGCGTTGTTCATTTCTTTCTCGCTATGGAATGGGCCTACCCTGACACGATGCCACACGCCCTTACCCGGAATCGTCACCGTCTGCACACTGGATTCCACGCCCTTCATAGCCAAACTGGCTTTCAGATTTTCTGCTTCGGCGGCATTGGCGAATGACCCCGCCTGCAAGTAGGTCGTTTTAAGGGGGGGGGCTGGCTTATTTTCGGCGGGTTTGTTTTCTGCTGGATTGAGCTTAGCGGCGGGTTCCGGCAAGGTTGTCGCATCCTGTTTGTCGGTCAACACCTTGTAAAATTCAAAGCGCGGTTTGGCTTCTGCTGCGAAAGGCACTGCTTGCACCGCCACCGTCTTGGGAGCAGGCACGGCAGGCTTAGCCATTTCTGCCGCCGGCTTAATCACTTGTTCTTTACTGACAAACGGGCTGGGTAATTTCAACAGATACCAAGCCAGACCCGCCGCCAAGGCGACACCGAACACCATGCCCAACAAAATGCCCGTCAACAACGGACTCCCCTTCCTGCCTGGCGCATCGGATTTATTGCGTGTCGGTCTGCTCATCTTTTAATCATTTCCACCCGTAAATTAAATCGCATAAATTAAAACAGATCAATCAAGACACTCGCCAAGGTCGGGCGATTACATCTTGTCCGGCGCGCTTACGCCCAGCAAGGCCAAGCCATTGCGCATCACTTGCGCTACCGCCGCAATCAATGCGAGACGGGCACACTTGATGGCCTCATCTTCCACCAGAAAACGCGAGGCATTGTAGTAGCTGTGGAACGCCGCCGCCAAATCCTTTAGATAAAACGCCACCAGATGCGGTGCCAAATCTTCCGCAGCGAGCTCTATTATCTGAGGATAATCAATAAGTTGCTGTAGTAAAGCCGTTTCGTATTCGCTGTCCAGCAAGCCGACGTTGGCCTGCAACAGGCTTAAATGCTCACCGCCCCACAGTTCCAGCACGGTGCTGATACGGGCATGGGCATACTGGATGTAATAAACCGGATTGTCGTTGCATTTGGATTTCGCCAGGTCAATGTCGAACACCAGTTGCGAATCGGGATGGCGCGCCGCGAGGAAATAGCGCGTGGCATCGCAGCCCACTTCGTCTATCAAATCGCGCAACGTCACATAACTGCCCGCGCGCTTGGAGATTTTCACCTCTTCGCCGTTCTTCAGCACCGTCACCATCTGGTGCAGCACATAATCCGGCCAGCCTTGCGGAATGCCCGCATCCAGCGCCTGCAAGCCCGCTCTCACGCGCGTGATGGTGCTGTGATGATCCGCGCCCTGTTCGTTGATGACGCGCACAAAACCGCGCCGCCATTTGTCGAGATGATAGGCTACGTCCGGCACAAAATAGGTGTAGCCGCCGTCCGCCTTGCGCATCACGCGGTCTTTATCGTCACCGAAATCGGTGGTGCGCAACCACAGCGCGCCATCCTGCTCGTAAGTATGGCCGCTGGCGATCAGCCCTTGCACCGCCTCCTCTACCTTACCGGACGAATACAGCGCGGATTCCAGCGCGAACACGTCGAACTCGACATTGAAGGCACGCAAATCCAGATCCTGCTCGCGGCGCAAATAAGCCACCGCGAAATGGCGGATCGCCTCGGTATCAAAAATATCGCCCTTGCCGACAACGTGCTGATCGTCCGACTCCACCGTTTCCTGCGCCATATAGGCATTCGCCACCTCCGCGATGTAATCGCCGCGATAGCCGCCCTCCGGCCAGCGAGGATCATCTGGCGTAACGCCCTGGCAGCGCAACTGCACCGAGCGCATCAAATTTTCAATCTGCGCCCCCGCATCGTTGTAATAAAACTCGCGCGTCACCTCCCAGCCTGCCGCATGCAACACGTTACACAGACAATCGCCCACCGCCGCACCGCGACCATGCCCCACATGCAAGGGACCGGTCGGATTCGCCGAAACGAACTCCACCTGAACCTTGCACCCCGCGCCCAGATGCAGATGACCGTAACCTGCTCCCGCATGGAGTACAGTATGGACAATCGCTTGCTTGGCTGTCTTGGTAATGAACACATTGATAAATCCTGCACCGGCAATCTCGACTTTTTCGATGACATCGGACTCGGGCAAAGCGGCAATCAAGGCTTGCGCGATGTCGCGCGGCGATTTTCGCAACGGCTTGGCCAGCTGCATCGCCAGATTGCAGGCGTAATCGCCATGCGCTGCCTGCTTGGGACGCTCGATCAATACGATCGCGCCGACCTGCTCGGGTGCTACCTCGCGCAACGCCCGCGCGAACAATTCGGCAAGATAGGATTTGAAATTTAATACGATGGACATCAGGCAGCACCAATAAACATAAAATTCCCGCAACCGCTCATTTTCCCCCTCCCCCTCCGGGTGAAGATTGCAGCAGGGAAACGGGCATGACGGATTTCAAAAGCAGGGGGTCATACCGCACCCGCTTCAAAGAGGCGCGGATTATAGCATCTAGGCAGCATCCGTTTACTTCAGTAACGGATGCTGCGCAGCCCTCTGATAAATCGGGAATCTGTACACACGCCCCCTCCAACAGAGGAGGATGCCAGCCGCCTACTTCTGCGCCTTGACGATGCTCATGGCAGTGGCGACCATGGCGCCCATGTCCGCCAGATTGCCCGGCAGAATCAGGGTGTTGCCCTGCTTGGCGACATTGCCGAAGGCTTCCACATATTTTTCGGCGACTTTAAGGTTAACCGCGTCCATGCCGCCGGGCGACTGGATGGCAAGGGCGACTTGCTGGATCGCTTGCGCGGTTGCCGCAGCGACGGCCTTGATGGCTTCGGCTTCGCCCTGGGCGGTGTTGATCGCGGCCTGTTTTTCACCCTCGGAGCGCTGAATGAAGGCTTCACGTTCGCCCGTGGCGATATTGATTTGTTCCTGCTTGCGGCCTTCCGACGCAGCGATCAGGGCGCGCTTTTCGCGTTCGGCAGTGATCTGCGCCTGCATAGCGTGGAGGATTTCCTTGGGCGGGGTCAAATCCTTGATTTCGTAGCGCAACACTTTCACCCCCCAACTGGTGGCGGCTTCATCCAGCGCGGCAACAACAGCGCAGTTGATGTCGTCGCGCTCTTCAAAGGTCTTGTCCAACTCCATCTTGCCGATCACCGAACGCAAGGTAGTCTGGGCAAGCTGGGTAATCGCCACGATGTAATTGCTGGTGCCGTAAGAGGCAAGACGGGGGTCGGTCACCTGAAAATACAGGATGCCGTCCACCGTCAATTGGGTGTTGTCACGGGTGATGCAGATCTGGCTGGGGACATCCAGCGGCACTTCCTTGAGCAGGTGTTTGTACGCGACTCGATCAACGAAGGGAATGACGATATTCAGGCCGGGTGACAGCGCCGCATGAAAACGTCCCAGCCGCTCAATGACCCATGAATTTTGCTGCGGCACGACCTTGAGCGCCTTGACGATAAAAATAATGGCTGCAACCAGTATAAACAGTGAGATTTCCATGCTTTTTCCTTAACGTTTGCGGCTTAATGATGTTTGGGTTTGTGAGGTGTCAGAATCAGGGAAGCACCCTGTATCGCCTTGATATAGAACACTCCCTCGTGCGGCATGTCGGCAGACTCCGGCTCTGCATCCCACTCAGCACCGCGATAGGCCACCCGCGCCGCGCCGTTTTCGTGCCACGTCAGCACCTGCACTGGCTGCCCGACATCGAGATTGCTGTCCGCCGCCGCGCCGCCACGCTTCCCGTTGCGCAAGATAAACGTACCCGCGATCACGGCCAGCGCGCTAAGCGTCAATTGCCACGCGATACTCGCCTCCAGCAGCGCCGCCAAACCGCCCAACGCCATCGCAATGGCAATCATCAGCAGGTAAAACGTGCCTGTCGCCATTTCCAGCGCGAGCAGGATAAGCGCCAGCAAAAACCAGTAAATGTAAATTTCCATCCTGTCAGTCCGTAGCCGGCAAACAAAGTGTGTATTGGCCGGAATTCTGGTCACGCACCACCATGAGCAGTTTTTGCCGCTGCGCCTCTTCGACCAAGTCCTTGAACGAGCGGTAGCCGTAATAGGATTCGGTGAATCCGGGTTTGCGGCGCTGCATGGTGGTCTTGACCATAGAACCCCATATTTTTTCGTCTGAACCCCGTTCCACAACCAATGCCTCGACAGTTTCTACAATAAAATCAAGCGCTTCCTGACGCTTATCCGCTTCGCTCCTGGCGGCTGACGGCTTGGCCTTGCTGGTTGCAGCTTTTCTGGGCG
>Ga0210020_1000774_pt1 | contig 29868 bp, 40 predicted proteins | sample CryGeymeta201514_FD_183980 | JGI IMG/M metagenome (GOLD analysis project Ga0210020, IMG submission 183980) | Groundwater microbial communities from Crystal Geyser aquifers in Utah, USA - Crystal Geyser metaG 2015-14 (SPAdes) (version 2) | ecosystem: Environmental > Aquatic > Deep subsurface >... | reverse complement strand
TAATTTTTTGATGACGCACCATCTCTTTTCTTTACTCAACGGTCGATACTCTTCAATCAAAACTTTATCTCCAACTTTACATTCTCCCTTTTCATCATGGGCTTTGTATCTTTTGTGAACCTTATATATCCTCTTATATTTGGGGTGCCTCTTTGTCTTCTCTACTTCCACCACTACCGTCTTTTGCATTTTATTGGAAATAACTGTTCCTGTTAATTGTTTCTTAGCCATAAAATATAATACGAATCTACGAATGAATACGAATGACACGAATATACAAATATTCGCATATTAGCAACATTCGCGTTAAATTCGCATCATTCGTATCACAGTTAAGATTCGGGCGATGTCTTTTTTTGTTTCTCGAATTTCTCGAGTATTTTTAATTTTACCACTAGCTAAACCAAATCGTAAAGTTCTCAAGCGTTCCCCTTTTTCTTTCAAAAGTTTTTCCAAATCAGTTTTCGACTTTTTTTTAAGTTCTTCGGTTTTCATACCAAATTACTTTTTTATAATTTTCGTTTTTAATGGTAACTTATCGCTGGCTTTATTTAAAGCATCAAGGGCTTCTTCTTCTGGTATTCCTTCTAACTCAAAAATTATTCGCCCGGGTTTGATTGGAAAAACATAGTGGTCGACTCTTCCTTTTCCTCCGCCCATTGAACTTTCACTACCTTTTGTCGTGACTGGCTTTTGAGGAAAAATCCTAATCCAGAGCTTTCCTCCCTTTTTTAAATATCTCATAATAATTCTCCGGGCTGCCTCCAATTGGCGAGAAGTAATCCAGTGAGTCCCCAAGGATTTTAAACCAAAAGCACCGAAAACCAACTCCGTTCCCCGGGTATCAATTCCCCGACTTCTCCCCTTCATTTCTTTTCGATGTTTTACTTTTTTAGGATACAACATAATTTATAACTTCTCCCCTTTGTAAATCCAGACCTTTATTCCTACTACTCCATATCGACAATAAGCTCTGGCTTGGGCATAATCAATATCTGCTCTTAGGGTTTGGCGAGGTAATTTCCCGGCCTTCAACCACTCGGTTCTGGCAATTTCTACCCCATCCAATCTTCCGGCTACCTGAACCCTGGCTCCTTGGACTTCTTTACGGGTCGTAATTTTGCTCAAGGCCTGTTTTAAAACCCTTCGATAGGGAACCCTGGCTTCAATTTGTTGTGCCATCCATTGAGCGGCTAAACTAGCCGAGGCCCAGGGGTCTTTCACATCAATAATTTCTATTTTGAGTTCTTTGATTGGAGACTTTTTATCTTTCTTTAAAATTTTTCTTTCCAATTGAGATTTTAAAGCTTCGATCCCCTCACCTCTCCGACCGATAACCAAACCGGGGCGAGCGGTAAATAAAATAACGCTGATTTTACTTGGAAATCTCTCTATTTCAATTTTTTCGATTACACCTCTCGGTAATTTTTTAGTCAGGAAGCCTCTAATTTCAAAATCTTCCTTGAGAAAATTCGAAAACCCCTTCTCATAAAAACCGCGAGAATTCCAATCGGTTATTTCTTTTATTCTAAAAATTTTGGGATGAACTTGGTGTGACATTTACGCTTCGCTTAATTAAAAATTGATAATGAATAAGAAATAATGAAAATTATGTATTATTAATCATTAATTATTCATTATGCTTTAGATGGCTTTTCGCCTAAAAATTCTCCTAAAACCTTTTTCAATTTTCGGTTTTGGTTTTTCTAATTCGGGTCTAAATTGGGGTTTTGCGACTTTGGGAATCTTTTTAATTTTTTCCTTCTTTTCAATTTCCTTTATCTCTTTCATCTCTTTTGGTTTCTTTTCAATTTCATTTAAAACTAAAGAAATGTGGGAGGTTCTTTTATAAATTTCATCAGCCTGACCTCTGGCTCTGGGCATCTGTCTCTTTAATTTTGGGCCTTCATCAACTAAAATTTTTGAAATATATAAATTTGATTCATCCAATTGGAAATTATGTTTGGCATTGGCAATGGCTTGCTTTAAAAGTTTCAAAAAAGGAAGGGCGGATTTTTTCGGCAAAAATTCCAAGAAATTTAAAGCCTGGGAAACTTTTTTCCCTCTGATTAAGTCGGCAACGAGCCTGACTTTTCTGGGTGCAATCCTTAGATATTTGAGTTTAGCAGTCACTATCATAAATCTCGCTAATTATAAGCGAATTAGAAGCGAATAATAAACTAATTAAATTCGTTTTATATTAGCTAAAAATTCGCTTTTTATTCGCGAGTTTTAATCTTTTCTGTTTCTTTTTGGGCCTCTTGGGCTTCCAATTCTCTTTGTATTTTACCTCCGTGCCTAAAAAATTTGGTAGTCGGAGCAAACTCGCCTAATTTGTGACCAACCATTTCTTCGGTAGCTCTCAGGGGAATAAATTCTTTGCCATTATGAACTCCGAAAGTAAAACCTACCATTTCTGGAGAAATGATGCAGTCACGAGCCCAGGTCTTGATAACTATTCCCGGCCCTGGTTTTCCAATCTTTTTAATTTTTTCCAATATTTTTTGGTCAATATAAGGACCTTTCTTTAATGATCTAGCCATTGTTTTAAGTAATTAGTAACGGGTAATCAGTAACCAGTAATTGGCCGTTCTAATATAATTTTACTTGTTACTTATTACAGATTGCTGGTTACTTAATTACTATTTTCTTCTTTTAATAATGTATTTGTCAGTGTTTTTCCTTTTTCTGGTCTTTACTCCCCTAGCCGGTTTCCCCCAGGGAGTCTTTGGATATTTTAAACCAATCGGTCTCTTTCCTCCTCCTCGACCTCCGTGGGGATGATCCATTGGATTCATAGCTGCTCCCCGAACAATCGGTCTTCTTCTCAAATAACGAACTCTACCAGCTTTACCAAAAATTTCAAACCGATGTTCGGGATGGGAAACAGCACCAATGGAGGCAAAGCATTCTTCGTAGATCTTTCTAATTTCTTTTGAAGACATTTCAATTTGGACGTAACCACCTTCACGAGCTAAAACCTTAGCTGATGTTCCTGCCCCCCTGACTAATTTTCCGCCTTGTCCTAACAAAATCTCAATGTTGTGAATTAAAGTGCCAGTGGGGATATTTTTTAGTTTCATTCGACTCCCTGGTCGAAGCTCAGTTTTTTCAGCAATCAAAATCTCATCTTCAACCTTTAAATCCTGAGGAGCTAAAATATATCTTTTTTCGCCATCTCGATATTGAATTAAGGCAATATAGGCAGTGTGATAGGGATCGTATTCTAAGGCAATCACTTTTCCTGGAATATTGATTTTTTCTTGACCAAAGTCAATTATTCGATAAAGTCGTTTTGCTCCCCCGCCTCGATGGCGAATAGTAACCTCCCCTGATCTCGATCTCCCGGCTCTTTTTTTGAAAGACAAAAGAAGTTTCTTTTCCGGCTCTTTTTTAGTCAAATTTTTCATATTCACGAATAATAAACTAATTTTAAGCGAATTAAAACGAATAAATTTTATAATTAGCTTATTATTAGCTCTAAATTCGCTTATTATTAGCGAGGAAGTACTTCTATTTTTTGCCCCTCCTTTAATCTTACAATTGCTTTTTTGTATCCTTTTCGCCAACCAGAAATTCGGCCCAGCCGCCTTCTTTTTGCCGGGACATTAATAATTTTTACATCCATCACTTTCACTTTATATAGATTTTCAATTGCTTTTTTTATCTCGCTTTTATTTGCCTTTCCCCAAACCTTAAAAACATATTGATTTTTCTCTGCTAAATTCGTTGTTTTCTCTGTAATATGAGGTGCTTTAAGGATTTGATATATTTTAATAGATTCTTTTTCTTTAATCATAGATTTCATTTTAGACCATATTTTTCACGATCGTAGAAAATACGGTTATTTAAGGAATGTTTCTTTAATCACTTTAATTGTCTCTTTTGGCATTAACAAATATTTAAAAGAAAGTAAATCCAGGGCATTAAGATTTCTGGCTTCAACAATTCCAACATCGGGAATATTTCGACTGGTTCGATAAAGTGTTTCGTCTTTTTGGGGAAGGGCAATGAGTAAACTACCTTTAAAATCTTTAATTTTTTTCTTTAGATTATCAATAATTTTTGCCATTAATTTTGTCTTTGGCTTTTCAATTTTCAAAGAATCCAATAAAATTAGTAAATTTTCTTTTGCCTTTGTACTCAAAATCATCAAAAGGGCTTTTCTTCTCATCTTCTTTGGAATTTCTTTTTTAAAAATCTTTTCTTTTCTCGGACCAAAAGCCACGCCACCATGTCTCCAAATTGGAGATCGAATTGAGCCATGCCTTGCCCGGCCGGTTCCCTTTTGTCGCCAGGGTTTCCTACCTCCGCCTGAAACCTCAGCCCTGGTTTTTGTATGGGCAATTGTCTTCCTTCGGTTTGCCATTTGTGAAACAGTCACTTGATAAACTAAATCTGGATTTATTTTAATATCAAAGATCTCAGATGGTAATCTGGTTTGACTAAGTTTTTCACCTTTTTGATTGTATGTATTTACTAGCATAATCAAAAATTTTTTACCCGCTTAGGTTTTACGAAGTAAAATCTTGGCGGGTCCGAGGGCAATCTCGTTTGTCCAACTTTTTCTCCATTTTGATTATAAGTATTGACAAGCATAGTTAATTTGTTATACTTTAATATGGCATTAGGTGAAGTAGAATGGAACAAAGTAGAAAAACAGAATTAAAGGAATCGATAATCGAAGCGCTGAAAGACGTAAAAACTTCCAGGTGTGTCGAAGATATCTTAGAAGAAGGAGCGTGGAAGAAAGGTCTCCATCCCGAATCTGAAGAATTAAGCAAGGTTTTCAATAAGTTGATTAAAGAGAATAAAGTTGTCGTTCATATTCTTTGGGATGGCTATGACTACCACTTGCACTTTGGTCCCGCAAAGTAAAATTCAAGCACTTTCATAAATCAATAACATTTTCAAAGTCCTTCGGGCGGACTCTAAATATCTTTAGGCACCGAACGTCAAATGACTATTAGGTGCTTTTTTATTTTCTTCGTACTTCCTACTTCATACTTCTTACTTCAAGCAATGTTCCTTTTTTCCCAGGCACCGCACCCCTTACTGCTAAAATATTATTTTCCTTATCAATTTTGACAATTTTCAAATTTTTAACTGTCACTCTTTCTCCTCCCATTCTCCCTGCCATCTTCTTTCCTTTGATCACCCGCTGGGGGAAGCTCGAACCAATTGAACCGATACTTCTCAGCCCCTTTTTTGTTCCGTGAGTTTTGGGAAAACCGGCAACTTTAAATCTTTTCACTGCCCCGGCAAAACCTTTACCTTTGGAAATTCCGGAAATTGAAACTTTATCTCCTTCTTTGAAAATCGATACATCAATCTTACTGCCTAATTCATAATTCTTGATTCCTGACTCATCAACTCTAAATTCTTTTAAATATTTAAATTCTTTTCCTTTCATTGTTTTTTTAATTTTCCTTGCCTTTTCAATTTTTTCAAAACCAATCTGTAAAGCCGGGTATTTATCTTTCTCTTTGGTTTTGATTTGGGTGACAAAACAAGGACCGGCCTCAATTAAAGCGATGGGAATTTGATTTCCTTTTTCATCAAATATCTGGCTCATTTTCAATTTTTTTCCGAGAATAAATTTCATATTTCCCCTACCAATTACGAATTGGCTCGAATTACGAATTCCATTTTTCAACGAAATACCGGGCAACTAACCCGGTATACATAATGATAGTTGCTTTTCTAAAATTTCGCTAAATTTTCTTAATAACTCTTTAGCATTTTTATTATAATAAAAAATAAAATTTATTCAATATTCGTAATTCGATAAAATTCGTAATTCGTAAGACTATTACATCTTAATTTCGATGTCGACGCCGGCTGGTAAATTTAAACTCATCAGGGCATCGATAACTTTTGGATTGGGATTTAAAATATCAACCAATCTTTTATGAACTCTGATTTCAAATTGCTCTCTGGCATCTTTATGAACGAAGGAAGATCGATTAACAGTATATTTGTGAATCTCAGTCGGCAAAGGCACCGGACCTAAAATTTCAGCTCCATAACGTAAAACTGTCTCGACAATCTGACGAGCGCTATTATCCAAAACCTTATGATCGTAAGCTCTCAACCTAATCCTGATTTTTTGTTTAACTTCTTCAACTACTGCCTGTTTCTTTCTGGCCATCTTCTTAAAAGAACCGACTCGCTAATTAAAAACTAATTTAAAGCTAATAAAAAGCGAATTATTTAATAAATCTATTAGCTTATTATTCGTTTTCCAATTCGCTTACAATTCGCGATTTATTTCACTATTTTGGTCACCACTCCTGCCCCAACTGTTTTCCCTCCTTCTCTAACAGCAAATCTTTGCTTTTCTTCTAAAGCCACCGGAGCTAACAATTTAATTTTTAAATTAACGGTGTCGCCGGGCATTACCATTTCCGTGCCTTCGGCCAAAGTTACGTCCCCTGTCACGTCGGTAGTTCGGAAATAGAATTGAGGCTTGTATCCGGAGAAAAATGGGGTGTGTCTTCCGCCTTCTTCTTTGGTCAAAACATAGATTTGGCCCTCAAATTCAGTATGAGGGGTGATTGAACCAGGTTTGGATAGGACCTGTCCCCTTTCCACTTCTTCTTTTTTTAAACCTCTGAGTAAAATTCCCACATTATCTCCGGCTCTTCCTTCGTCGAGGGTTTTGTTAAACATCTCGATACTAACAGCCACTGTTTTAACAGTTGGTCGAAGTCCCACTAATTCCACTTCCTCGCTGGGGTGGATGACTCCTCGCTCGATTCTTCCAGTGGGAACAGTACCCCGACCGCCAATCGAGAAGACGTCTTCAATCGCCATTAAAAAGGGTTTATCTATTTCTCTGACCGGTTCTGGAATATATTCATCTATTGCCTTAATTACCTCCAAAATCGGTTTCACTGCCTCATCATCAAGGGATTCAGCTTCTAAGGCTTTTAGGGCTGAACCGCGGATAATCGGAATTTTATCTCCGGGATAATCATATTTTTTCAAAAGTTCTCTCACTTCTGATTCGACCAAATTAATAATTTCCGGATCTTCAACCATATCGCATTTATTTAGAAAGACCACCACTGCCGGCAAACCAACCTGTCTGGCTAATAAAATGTGTTCTCTGGTTTGGGGCATTGGACCATCGACCGCTGATACCACCAAAACTCCGCCATCCATTTGAGCAGCGCCGGTAATCATATTTTTGACATAGTCAGCGTGACCGGGACAATCGATGTGGGCGTAGTGTCTTTTATCAGTTTCGTATTCAACATGAGAAACAGTAATCGTTAACCCTCTGGCTTTTTCTTCCGGGGCGGCGTTTAAATCTTCAACAGTCACTTCTTTGGTCGCCAAACCTTTCATTTTTAAGACATGGGTAATAGCCGCCGTTAAAGTACTTTTACCATGAGCGACGTGGCCAATAGTACCGATATTGAGGTGAGGTTTTGTCCTCACAAATTTTGCTTTTTCTGCCATAATTTGTAGAAGCAGATTTACGCGGATAGCTACGCTGATTCACGCGGATATTTTCCGCGCCTGCCCCGTAGGGAACCGAAGGTTCTCCTTCGGGGCCCTTCCGCGTCGTCATCTGCGTCTATCCGCCTCTAATTTGTTATATTAGTTTATTAAAATTTTAAAAGAGTGTCAACCTTTACCCGGTAGTGAAAGTTCGACACGCTCCGCGATGTAAGGTTTTCTTTAAGAAAACCTTGTCGAATTTCTACTACTGGGTTAATCTTTATTTTAGGGTCTCATTATCCAAAAGTCAAATCTTATTATAGCATTTAATTTAAAAAGAAGAAAGTGTTTAGGGCAAAAAAATCTTAAACAAATTTTTAATTCGAGAAAAAATTCCTTTGCCAAAACTCGATAAGTTTTTTTCGCCTTCTAAATCAACTCCAAGCAAAACCAATCCACAAACTGTCGCTAATTCCGGATCCTCCAAGGAAGGTGAAAATCCCTGGGGAAGGCCAATCCGACAATGCAGCCTTAATTCTTTTTTAGCCAATTCTTTAATTCTCGGCAACTTCGCTCCCCCACCGGTTAAAACTACTCCGGCCGGAAACTTTCCTTGCCGAGCTATTTTCTTCAGTTCCTTATTCACTATTTCAAAAATTTCTGAAACCCTGGCCTCAATAATTCTACTTAACATTTTCTGAGAAAAAATCAAGGTCTCTCCTTCCACCGTCTCAATCTTTTTCTTTTTATCCGGTCCTTTGAAAAATAAAGTTCCAGATTCCAATTTTATTTCTTCGGCTGTATCAATGTCGCATTTTAAACCAATAGCAATATCATTTGTAATATGAGCTGAACCAATGGGAAAAATCGTTGTATAAATTAATTCCCCTTCTTCAAAAGTAGCTAAACCGGTTGTGCCAGCGCCAATATCTAAAATCAAAACTCCTATTTCTTTTTCTCTCGGTGTTAAAACGGCCTGAGCGCTGGCTAGGGGATTCAATATTAAATCATCAATTTGAAGGCCTGAATCTAAAATCGCCTTGGTCAAATTTTTTAGATAGGGGGAAAAACCTCCCAAAATTGAGGCCTCAACTTCTAGCCTTACTCCCTTCAATCCCAAGGGTTCTTTTATTCCTTTCTCACTATCAATAATAAATTCTTTTGGAATTACTGATAAAATTTCTTTGTTTGAAGGTAGGGAAAAAGTTTGGGCAGCCTGAATGACTCTTTCAATGTCTTCTTGGGAAATTTTTTGGTCGGCCCGGGAAACTGAAATTAATCCGTGGGAATTGGTAAAAAATATATGCGCCCCACCAACATTGACCAACACCGATCTAATTTTTTCTTTTGAAAGTTCTTTGGCCCTTTCAATAGAAGATTTTATAATCTTTGAAACCTCCTCGGTATTAATTACCACCCCTTTCCTCACCCCGGTCGAAATTTCCTTACCCTGACTTAAAACTTCCAAATGAGATTTTTTTGGCTTTTTTTGGCAGACTAAAGTTTTGATGGTTGCTGTCCCAATATCCAGACCGGTGATTATTTGTACCATAAGTTTAGGGTTTAGAGTTTAGGGTTTAGGGTTTTAGATAAATAATATTTTTCTTTTTCTTCCATTTTTTGGGCTTCCTTTTCATTTTTTTCGTGATCGTAACCTACCAAATGCAATATTCCGTGAATTAAAACCTTGGTTAATTCCTTTTCAAAGCTTGATTTGAATTTTTTTGCATTTTTTTTAACTTCCCTTAAACAAATTACGATTTCTCCTAAATCTCGAATCTTATATCTTACATCTTTAACCTTATATCTTGAAGTTTCGCCGAAGGCCAAGATGTCGGTCGCCCGATTTTTCCCCAAATATCTCTTATTCAACTTTCTCATTTTTCCAGGACCAATCAAGGCAATGGACAAATCAGATTTGCTCTTTCCTTCCCCCTCCAAAACAATTTTAGCAATCTTTTTCAAAAATTCCTCCTCAACCAGATTAGTTGTTAAATTACTAATCTCAATCATAGTATGAAAATTAAAGTATCTCTTTTTTATATTTTCTTATTTCTTTCTCAAAAAATTTTTTGATTTCCGGCGGCTGAAAACTTTTTCCCAAAAAATCTATTTTAAAATCCTGGAGGCCGCCAAAATAAATTAACTGTCCTAAAAATAATTTCTCTGAGAAAAGGCCGCCAAATTTTTTTCGGGCCTCGTGGATGATTTTCTTTAACCCATGCCCCTTTTCAATCATAAAATATAAGTCGACGTAATCCCTCCAGATCGGGCGCCTGCCCAGGGTGTAGGCCTTGTCAGCAGCAATATCTCTCCAATCAAAAATAGAAATTGAAGTGGTTTTAATTATTTTATAAATTGGTTTGAATGGATAGTAAAAAAATGTGACTTTAACTTTTGGGTGGGTAAAAAAAGTTAGTTCGTTTTCTGAATCTTGAACAACTTTTATTTTTTTGCCGAAAATTTTTTTAGCATCCCATGATAAATTTCCAGGAATTTTGTTTGAGGTAAAAATATCAAAGTCATACGACCTTCTATGTTTTAATTGAAAAGCTAAAGCTGTTCCACCGGTTAAAACTCCGATTTTCTTTAAAGGTTTTAGGTTATTAAAAACCGCTTTTTGCTTTTTTGTTAGTACTTCCTTAATATAAAGTTTTGACATATTTTTCAGGCGAAAGTGATTTGTCTCTTATACCCAAAATGATCTTTTTGATGAAATTGAAGGTTTGAGGAGTGTAAATTTTCATTGGCTTCTTTTTGAAAACCTCTCTCATTTCTTTTTTGGAGTAAATCTTAAAAAGCAGGGCTATATCATTTAAGTCTCCGTACATTAATACTTGATGAATAATATAGTTTTTATCTTTTTCCCAATCAAGTTTCTTTATATTACATGACCATAAAATCCCCTGCCAGTTTTCAGGAATTCTAGGAAAGGTTTTTTTAAAATTTTGTTTCTCTTTTATCTTATTCATACCCCGTTAGAAATTTTCATAAATTTTTCCCAAAAAGTTCCCCACTAGAAATTCTAATTATTACAGAATTTCTAACGGGGTTCATAATTTTTACTCCACCTGCCCCATACTAATTTTGCCATCTACGAATCATAAGAACTTGATTAAAGAATTAGTCTTGGAAGTCTTTTTGCGATGGTCGGGCCCGAATAGGGCTTTCCGAAGGAGAGACCATCGCCTAGATATTTCTCGCAAAATTAGTGTGGGGAAAACCTAAAAGTAGAAAGCATTAGAAAAATTACCATGTTTTCAATTCAAAAGTACATTTGTTTTGAACACATTTCGAAATAGTAGTTGAACCAGGGAGACCACAATAATCAAGACAAATTTTCTCTTTGTTGATGCATTTCTCATAATAGTGTTTATTCCCCCTAAAACATCCTCTTGCTTCACAAATACAATCTTTGTCATCATTACAATGTAGTGGATCGCTCACACCACAAATAGTCTCCTCTTCAACTACTTTCTTTGGTTTCTTTACCTCCAGAAATTCAGCGAGAGGAACTTCAGATTTCTCTACCCACCATAAAATCCCGCCGCCAACAATAACGACCAAAACCACTACTATCGCAACAAACTTCCAATTAGTTTTTTGGTTCGTCATAATGGAAATTATATTATTCTTATTCTTCCTTCTTGGAAAACAACTAATCTATTTTTAATTTTATCTAATTTTATTTTTTTAAGAAAGGGAATTAAATGATTAATTACATTCTGAGGAGATTGATTTTTCAATCTTAATAAAATAATCCCACTATGAAGTTGGTGGGGTTGATGAATTAAGTTTCCGAAATCTTTATCGTGAGTTAAAATGATTCTTTTTTGTCTTTGAGCCATTCTTAAAATCTTTTCGTCAGATAGGCCTGAAAGTTTCTCTTCGTAAATGCTTAAAACATTGAATTTTTCTTCTCTCAGAGTTTCTATAACTCTAAATGCTATATTTTCATCAGCCAGAAATTTAATCATAATTTAAACAGGAATAAGTTCTTCCTTCTTTATAATTTTAGCTGCGTAATCTAAAACGGCCCAAATATCCCTTTTGTTTAATTGCGGATATTCCTTCACAATTTCTTCCGGAGTCATCCCGGAGGCTAAAAGCTCCAATATAAACTCAACAGATATTCTCGTTCCTTTAATTGTTGGTTTACCAGCAAAAATTTTAGGATTATAAGTAATTCGATTATTCATATTTCAATAATAACAAATTTAATAAGAAAATCAAATTTTTACTCCACCTGCCCCGTGGTCGCCGCAGGCGACTTTACGGAGAAAACCCTTGCCCTGTTCTATCCTGAGCTTGTCGAAGGATTAGTATAGGGTAAAAGTAGAAAGCATTTTTTCACAGGTTTCCTTGTATTCATTATTTTCATATTGCTTAGTAATAGACAGGGGTAAAAGCTAGTTTATTCTAACCGGCAAACAATACTACCTGCCAAGCTTCCGCTTATTATTAACAAAATGAGGGCGGTGATAGAAAGAATATAGGCAATCTTAAGTTTTTTAAATTTAACAAAAGAAGAAATGAAAAATATTAGTGCTAATAAACGGAGAAAAAATGGGAGAGAACTGCATATAAATACGTCTCTTCTTAGGGGAGTAAATCTAATCAATAAAATCATTGTTAGCCCAAAGATGTTTATTAAAAACAATACTAGAGATAAAAAGTATTTTAGCACCTTTATATTTTTCATAAATTTTTCCGAATTTTATTCAAAATTTTAATTGTTGATTGTTTTTCTGCCCAATTTTTTATGTAATTTAGATCGAGTTTAGATTTTTGAGTATCGAGAACGGTTTTAATATCTTCTATATGCCGGGTGGACTCGCTGTCTTTAGACCAAGTAAGTTTACTTAGGATTAAATCTTCTGGAGAAACGAAATATATTTCTTGATTATTAATTTTTTTTATTCTTGCTCTTTGGAATTTTAGCTTCCCATAAATATCTGCTTTACTTCCCTTCACCCAAAAATCTACTTTTAATCCAGTCTGGGGATGAATAAAATTGAATTCGCCTTTGTATTCCAGAGCATCTCGCATCATATCTTCAGAAATATAAACTGCTTTATCTATAGAACGCAGATCCTTAGCTAAGGGTTTTATATCCCGAGGGGCTAATTCCACAATGATATCAATATCGGCAGTAGTGCGAGGTTTGCCCCAAGCTATCACTGCAAATCCTCCTGTTACAGCATAAGGAATCTTAAAATTTTCTAAGATTTTAGCTATTTTGCAAAGGAGTTGTTCTGGAGTGATTATCATTTTTCTTTTTAGTTACTTCTTTTGCTTCTTTTATTTTTTTTGCCAGTGAGATTAACTGAGAGGCTATTCTCAGTTTTTTTCCAGCTGGCATTTTTCTGTAGATTTCATTTTGAAGCTCTTCAACTTGTTTTGAATTTAAAACTTTTTTATTCATTTTTCTGGGATTAGTAATTCTTTCACAATTTTGCTTACTAAGCTTCCTTCGGCTTTGCCTTTTACTTTTGGCATCAATTTTGACATTACTTTTCCTAAATCTTTTAAACTTTCAGCTCCCACTTCTTTGATTGCCTTCTTAGCCATCTTTTTAATCTCTTCTTCTGAAAGTTGTTTTGGCAAATAGTTTTTTAAAACTTCCATTTCCTTTTTTTCTTTTTTTGCCAAATCTTCCCTCTTCCCTTTCTCAAATAATAAAATAGATTCTTTTCTTTTTTTTATTTCTGAAAAAATCACTTGAAGTATTTCTTCCTTAATCAATTGGCTCTCTTTCTCCAAATCTTTTTCTTTTAATTCCGGTTTTTCCTGACTTAATTTATACCTTTTCTCTTTTTCTCGATTAAAAATTGCTGCATTCAACATCCTCAAAGTCGAAACCTCAACTTCTTTTTTCTCCTTTAAAAATTTTTTAAAATCTTCTCGAATTTTTTCTTTTAATGTCATATCAGCGAAGGCATCCTTGCCGAAGGGAGCACTGCGCAGCCAAGCCCGAGAGATAATTTGAATTTTCTTTTAAGCTCATTGAGGCTTGGCGAGCAATAGCAGCGGCTGGAAAAAAACCTTGTCTTTAAACCTTAGCCGACTGCGTGCTCCCTGAGGTAAGATGCCGAAGCGAATATTTTCTTCTTAATATCCTTTAAACCTTGCCTAATTTTTGTAATTTTTCATATTCTTTTTTCAACTCTTCTCTCCTTAAAGCCGTCCTTTTCTTGGCTCCTCCTGAAATATTTCTCCTTTTGAATCTAGCCTTACGAACCCGAACCAAAATTCCGCTTTCTTGAACTGCTTTCGTAAAGCGGTAGACCAAACTGTGTGAACTTTCCTTTCCCTTTCTTTGGATTTTTATTGGCATGGTATTAAATATTGTGCATTGGAATTTTTTCTTTCCAACCACCCAAAAGATGTAAATGAATATGGGAAATGTGTCCTGTTTTACCTACATTAAAAATTAGTTTGTATGCCTCATTCACCTTTTCCTGAATGGCAATTCGTTTAGCCAGAGAAATAAGTTTAGCCAATAATTGTAAATCTTTCTCATCAAACTCATCCTGCCATTCAATGTGTCTTTTTGGTATGAAAAGCAAATGGACCGGCGCTTCGGGTTCAATATTTCTAAAAACTAAAATTTCTTTATCTTCATGAAGAATATCAGATTGTATCTCTTTTTTTGCAATTTTGCAAAATAGACACTCCATAATTTTATTTCTTCAGATATTTCCTCACTATTTCGACTACTCTCTCCAACTTTACCGTCTCTTGACTCCCCGTTTTCATATTCCTAATAATGATTGTTTCTCCCAAGGCCTCTCTCTGTCCTAAAATTAAGGTAATTTTTACTCCCAAACGATTGGCTCTGCCTAACTGAGCTTTTAAAGAATCGCGACCGAAAGATTCGGCAACCTGAATTTTAGCTTTTCTGAATTCTTCGAAAAGTTTTAGACTTCTCTTTTTGGCCAGGTCTCCAATTTGAGCCAGAAAAATTTCAGGTTGGGGCAGGGAAGGAAGTCTTATTTTTTTCTCCTTTAACAAACTAATAATTCTTTCAATTCCGGCTGCCCCTCCACAACCGGGAACATCTCTTCTCCCCAAAAGTTTAGCCAGGTTATCGTATCTTCCGCCCCCGACTAGGGCTCCCTGATTTTTCCCCGTTTCGCTCTCCTCCGAAATTTCAAAAACCGTTCGGGTATAATAATCCAATCCTCTAACTAAATGGGAATTTAATCTATAAGAGATTTCCAGTCCATCCAAAAATTCCAAAACTTCCTTAAAATGATCATGACATTCTTTACAGAGATGATCGATCATCTGGGGCGCCTGGGAAATAACCGGCTGGCACTTTTCTTCTTTGCAATCTAAAATTCTTAAAGGATTCTCTCTTAATCTTCTTCTGCAATCACTGCACAAACTCATTTCTCTTGATCGAAAATAACTGACCAAAAGTTTTTTGTAATACGGCCGACATTGAAAATCGCCAATGCTATTTATTTCCAAAATTAAGTTTTTAAATTTTAATTCCCTTAAAATCTGGAAGAAGACCAAAATAATCTGGGCATCAATGATTGGATTTTTTTCTCCTAAAATTTCAAAACCGAACTGATAAAATTGGCGAAATCTACCGGCCTGAGGCCTTTCGTGGCGAAAAAAAGGACCGAAATACCAAAGTTTTACCGGCTGGGGAAGATTTTGCATTCCGTGTTCAATATAAGCCCGAACAATTGGGGCAGTACCTTCAGGCCTGAGAGTTAAATAATCCCCGCCCTTGGTCTTTAAATTATACATTTCTTTTTGAACAATGTCGGTAGCCAAACCGATGCCGCGGGAAAATAATTCGGTGTTTTCTAAAATCGGGGTGTCAATTTTTTCGAAATGATAAAAATCGGCAATGTTTTCAACCACATTATAAATCTTCTGCAAATAACGTTGATCTTCAAATAAAATGTCGTGCATTCCCTGAAGTGTCTGAAATTTAAATTTTTTCGGATTTTTAATTTCTTCTTCCATATGAAATTAGAATTGGTATTTTGGTTCTTCGATAAAAGCCAAAGCAGTAATGGGCCAAGCTCTAAAAATCACTCGACCGGTAATATATTTTTTGGGTAGGGTTCCCCAACTTCGAGAATCAGCCGAAACCAAACGATTATCTCCTAAAACAAAATATTCGTTTTGATTCAAGGTAATTTTCAAATTGCCCGATGTTTTCAAAGACGGAGAGAGATAGTTTGACTCATCCAAAATCTGGGCTTTATCATCCTTAATAATTATCACTTTGCCATCTTTAATTTCAATCGTTTCTCCCGGCAAACCAATGACTCTTTTTATAAATCTTTGTGAAGGACTGCGGGGATATTTAAAAACAATCACCTCACCCCTCTTCGGTTCTCGAAATCTGTAAGAAATTTCATCGATAATTAAATAATCATCGTCATGAAAATTTGGTTCCATTGACTGACCTTTAACTAAAAATGGCTGAAACAAAAAATAACGAATGGGAATAACGATAATTAGAGCCAAAATCACAATCTTTAAAATTTCCCACCAAAATTGAAAAAAGTTTTTTAAGTTTATCATAGAATTATCTATATTATAACAAAATTTTTCTTGTAAGCAAGATAGGTGATATAATTAAAAAATGATACTAATTGTTGGCCTAGGAAATCCCGGAAAAAAATTCGAGAAAACAAGACATAACCTCGGCTTTAGAATTATTGATGAATTTCAAAGAAAAAAAAGGGACGTGCACCATTTTTCTGATTTTAGATTTGTTAAAAAATTTAATTCTTTAATTTCAGAAGGAATTTCTGATAGAAAAAAAGTAATTTTAGCCAAACCCAAAACCTTTATGAACAATTCAGGAAAAGCAGTCAAAAAACTAATATCTAATATCCAAAATCTAACATCTAAATTATGGGTAATTCATGATGATATTGATTTGCCGTTAGGGAAAATTAAAATTGTCAAAAATCGCGGAGCAGCCGGCCACAAAGGAGTCCAATCGATAATTGATGAGCTGGGTACTAAAAATTTTGTTAGATTTAGAATCGGAATTAGACCAAAGAACAATAAACAAAGAACAAAGAACAATATCGAAAATTTTGTTTTAGAGAGATTTTCGAAAAACGAAGAAAGAGTCTTAAAAGGAGTCATTGAAAGGACTTGTAAGGCAATTGAACTTGCAATAAAAGAAGGAATAGAGAAAGCAATGCAAAGATTCAATTGTTAAATAATTCGCATGTGCCTTTTCGCATAGAGCGAGCAGAAGGCGAGCTTAGGCTTTCCGCATACAATAAAAAAGTCGAGCAAGATTTTTCTCACTCGACAGAAAAAATAGGGGTTGATTTTATTAAGGTTCACACCGGACATCGACCATATCGAACAACGAGCAAGAAATATCGATTTGAATTCAAGCTATCTCCATGCATAAGAACCAGTCTTCGCGCAGCATTCTCTGAAAGTTGATCCTTTAGACTCTTTAGGTTTTCCCTCTTGAGTCTTTTCCACTCTTCCTTATATCTAATATCTATTATCTAACATCTAACATCTAGGTTCCTGCCCATAAGAGCACCAAATTTTCAAAGAACAATTAAATTTTTCACAAAATTTAGGCGGGCGAGCGCTATGATTAACGAAGATGACCTCGTAATCATAACCTAGGGGCTCGATAAGGTTTACCGAAGCACATAACTCCATTTTATGTGCTCGGTTTAGGAGGGATAACCTTACATTTTTCATCCGGCAGCCCAACAAAGTTGGATTGCTGACGGAGCCACTCGCCCTCCCAAATTTTGCGAAACAAAATTTAAGAGGGCTCGCAGATAGACTGGAAGACAGCTCCCAATTTTACACAACTTATATTATAGCAAGATAAAATGGACTTGTCAAGCGTTGGACGGGTTTTAATCGTTAGTATCATCCCCTACTTTTTGGAAAAGGGCAATTTTTGGTTTGAAAAGAATTTTAAAAAAATTTTAGAAATAAGGAAAACCCGGTCCTGGTGGGAGGACAATACTTTAATTTTGGAAAAAAACCGGGTTTTTAATCCTTATCAAATCTTAAGGAAGTTAGACGAAATGGGTTACGAAAAGGTTTATCAGGTCTCAGAGCCCGGAGACTTCGCCCAAAGAGGAGGGATTATTGATATTTTCCCGACAAGTTTAAATTTCGCTATTCGCTTAGAATTTATTGGAAATAAAATCGAAGAAATATCAAAACTGCCGGTTGAAATTAAAGATGAAAAATCAGCCAAGGAAATTTTAAAAAAGAAATTAAAATCCCAAAAACTTTTTTCTGATTTGAAAGGATTAAAACCTGGGGACTATTTGGTTCACTTAGATCATGGAATAGGAATTTTCAATGGGCAAAGAACAATAAACAGAGAACAATATTACGTTATAGAATACGCGGAAAGAGATAAACTTTTTGTACCTTTTGGTTTAGAAAGAAAATTATCGAGGTATATCGGCTTTGTTGAACCAAAAATTTCGAGATTGGGTTCCCTTTTTTGGCAAAAAGTAAAGAAAAAAGTTAAAGAGGAAGCAGAAAAACTAGCTAGAGAACTATTGGAAATTTATGCCAAAAGAGAAATTGCCACTCGTCCATCTTATTTTCCAGAATGCGAAATTGATATTCAACTGACCTCGACTTTTCCCTATGAGGAAACCCCAGACCAAGTTCAGGTTTTAGAAGAAATAAAAAGAGATTTAGAAAAAAATCAGCCGATGGATAGGTTAATTTGCGGTGATGTGGGATTTGGCAAAACTGAAATTGCTTTGAGGGCGATGGTCAGGGCAGTAAACTCTGGCTATCAGGTAGCAATGATTTGTCCAACAACGATTTTGGCAAATCAGCACTTTCAAAATTTTAAAGAAAGATTAAAAAATTTGCCAATTAAAATTGAAATGTTGAGTCGATTAATTCCAAAAGGGAAACAAAAAAGAATAATTGAAAATTTAAAAAAGGGGAAAATTGATATTTTGGTTGGCACCCACCGAATTTTATCAAGCGATGTCGAGTTCAAGAATCTTGGACTTTTGGTAATTGATGACGAACAAAGATTTGGAGTAAGACAAAAAGAAAAATTGAAAAAAATGAGGGCTGAACTTGATATCCTTTCTCTTTCGGCTACTCCTATTCCCCGAACTTTGTATTTATCTCTTTCCTCCCTAAAAGAAATTTCTCTCATTCAAACGCCGCCAGTTGGTAGATTGCCTATTAAAACTTTTATTTTGCCTTTTTCCGAAAAAATAATTAAAGAAGCAATTGAAAAGGAGATAAAAAGAGGAGGTCAGGTTTATTATTTGCACAATAGAATTGAGACAATTAAAGTTATTAAAAATATCTTAGAGAATTTAGTTCCCAAAGCCAGATTGGGAATTGCCCATGCTAAATTAAGAGAAAAAGAATTAGTAAAAGTAATGGAAGATTTTCAAAATAAAAAAATTGATGTCTTGATTGCTACAACGATTATTGAAAATGGCTTGGATTTGCCAAATGTTAATACTTTGATTGTGGCTGACGCCACTCGCTTGGGTTTGGCTGAGGCATATCAAATTAGAGGAAGAGTTGGAAGATCCCACATTCAAGCCTTTGCTTACTTTTTATATGGCCAGAATTTATCAGAGCGGGCAAAAATGAGATTAGATGCTTTAAAAGAAGCAGAGGAATTGGGTTCGGGCTACAAAATTGCCCTAAAAGATTTGGAAATTCGTGGCGCCGGCAACATTTTAGGAAAAGAGCAGTCGGGAAACATCAATGCCGTCGGTTTAAATTTATATTGTCAAATACTTTCCGAAGCTATTGAAAAATTAAAAAAAGGGTCCAGTTAAGGACCTTATAAAAAGATTTTTTAAAAGTGCATTTTATTTTTCAGTCTAGATCTATACCTAACTCCCTTATGAATTCCGTTACCTTTCTTACTCTTCTTTCTCGCTGTTTTGCTTTATAAATCTCTTCTAATTCTTCCGGGCTCGGTGGCATTAAATTTTCAGGGAAATGAAATCCACACTTAAGCCATCCGCAAGCCCAGTAGTTTTTATTCCAGGTGAGACTCCGGTGTCCCCCACATTTTGGACAATCGATATTGTAGTCAGAAGTGCAACCTTGGAGAGTTTCACAGTTTTTGAGTACTCGTTTTATGTATTCTGTTATAACTTGTTTAATTTTCTCTTCCATATCAGCCGTCACATTCTCAACAACCATACCCATCCCTCCTTTTTAAACTAATTCCATAATAATCAATCCAAATAAAAAGTCAAACCCCGTTAGAAACTCGTGAGGGGCGTGAAGCTCAACCGAAAGCTCATTGCAGGGTGTGTTTCTAACGGGGTCAAATAAAAAACGCCCGAAGGCGCTTTAAAATTAAAAAGGTGCTATTTCTTTTTTCTTCGCATTCTTCTAATGCTCCGGGGAACTTTAACTTTTTGTTTTCGTCTTCTATTCTGCTGATAATGCTTCTCGCAGCGATTTCCTCTAGAAGCAGGTTCGCCACACCAACAAACTTTAGCCAAATTTTTCCCTCCTCTTTTAAATTAAATTTTATCGAAAATTTTGTCAATTTTTTATTTAATGCTATATTTATAATAATTTATGAATGGAGAGATAAAAACTATTTCAATCGAAGACAAAAATTATCCAAAACTTTTGAAAGAAATTAAAGATCCGCCAAAAATTCTTTATTATTTGGGGGAATTAAAACCTCAAGAAAATTGTTTTGCCATTGTTGGAACGAGAAGATATTCTCCTTATGGAAAACAAGTTGCTTTGGAAATTGCTGGAGATTTGGCTGAAGCAGGTTTAACAATTGTTTCCGGCCTTGCTCCAGGAATTGATACTTTTGCCCATACGGCAACAATTGAAAGAAATAAAAGAACAATTGCCGTTTTAGGCACCGGCTTAGATGAAAAAAGTATTTATCCCCAGTCAAATCTAAAATTAGCCCAGAAAATTTTAGAAACCGGGGGTTGCCTGATTTCAGAATATCCACCTGGAACTTCGGGAGCCAAATTCACCTTCCCTCAGAGAAATAGGATAATTTCTGGTTTATCTCGAGGTATATTAGTCGTTGAAGCTAAAGAGAAAAGCGGCGCTTTAATTACGGCCAGTTTTGCCTTTTCTCAAAAAAGAAAAATTTTTGCGGTGCCGGGCCCGATTTACTCTTCAAATTCAAAAGGTTGCCATTATCTTATAAAAAAGGGGGCGAAATTAGTTGAAAATGCCAACGATATTTTACAAGAATTAAATTTACTCTGTTTAACACCAGGTATTAAACAATCGGGAGAAAATGAAGAAGAAAATTTCATTTTGGATGCATTAAAAGAAGGGGCGTTATATATTGACGAAATTATTAAAAGAACAAAACTTCCGGCAGCCACAGTCGCCTCAACCCTTGCCATTTTGGAAATAAAAGGTAAGGTAAAAAACTTAGGAGGAAATATTTATGCAATTAGTCATAGTTGAATCACCAACTAAATCAAAAACAATTAGTAGGTTTTTAGGACCAGAATATAGGGTCTTGGCTTCCTATGGCCATATTCGGGATTTACCCAAAAGTGAATTTGGTATTGATGTTGAAAATAATTTCAAACCAAAATATATTGTCCCTCAAAAATCGAAAAAGGTAATTAAATTTTTAAAAGAAGAGTTGCAGAAAGCAGGAGCTGCCATCCTTGCTACCGATGAAGACAGAGAGGGAGAAGCAATCGCCTGGCATCTTGTTCAAGCCCTTGGCTTGAACAAGATTAAAAATGAAAAATTAAAAATTAAAAATTACGAACGAATTGTATTTCACGAAATTACTAAAAATGCTATTGAAGAAGCATTAAAAAATCCTCGTGACATCGATATGAATCTGGTTAATGCCCAGCAGGCAAGAAGAATTTTAGATAGGATTGTTGGATATAAACTGTCGCCTTTTTTATGGAAAAAAGTCGCCAGAGGATTATCAGCCGGAAGAGTTCAATCGGTAGCAGTGAGATCAGTTGTAGAAAGAGAAAAAGAAATTGAAAATTTTGTTCCCCAGGAATATTGGACGATCACCGCCTTACTTAAAAAAACACAGGTCGGACCTGTGTCAGTTTTACCGAGGTCGGACCTGTGTCAGTTTGAGGCGATTTTAACCAAAAAAGATGGGGAAACTATCCCAAAATTGGGAATTAAAACGAGAAAAGAGGCAGATAAAATTTTAAAAGATTTAAAAGGAGCCGAATATAAAGTAATAAATATTGAGGAAAAAGAAATAAAAAGAAATCCCCTGCCCCCTTTTACCACTTCCACCTTGCAGCAAGAGGCCTGGTATAGATTTCACTTTCCTGCCAAATTCACAATGCAAATTGCCCAGCAACTTTATGAAACCGGAAAAATCACCTACCACCGGACAGATTCTTTGAATCTTTCTGAATTAGCTTTATTTGCGGCCCGAAAATTTATTATTGAAAATTATGGAAAAAATTATTGGGCAGGATTTTTGAGGAGATATAAAGCAAAGGGAAGGGTTCAGGAAGCCCACGAAGCCATTAGGCCGACTTACCCCGACAGAACGCCTGAAACGTTACGAAAAAAACTCGATGAACCCCAGTTTAAATTATATGACTTAATCTGGCGAAGATTTGTCGCTTGTCAGATGAACCAAGCTGTTTTTGACTCAACTGTCATTGATATCTCAGCAAAAGAATATATTTTTCGAGTAAATGGCCAAATTTTAAAATTTGATGGATTTTTGAAAGTTTATCCGATTAAATTTGAAGAAACAGAATTGCCACCTTTGAAAATTAATGAAATTTTAGAACTTATAAAGTTAATCCCATCTCAACACTTCACTCAACCTCCGCCAAGATATACTGAAGCAACCTTAATTAAAGAACTAGAAAAAAATGGAATAGGCCGGCCTTCAACATATGCCCCAATTTTAGCCACAATTCAGGAAAGAAATTACATTGAAAAAGACGAACAAAGGAGATTTAAACCAACCGAGATCGGAGCAGTTGTCAACGACCTTTTAGTCAATCACTTTCCAAAAATTGTTGACATTGGTTTTACCGCTAAAATGGAAGAAAATTTAGATGAAATTGCCGAAGGTGAAGAAAATTGGGTTAAAATTTTAAAAGAATTTTACAGTCCCTTTGAAGAAAACCTCGAAAAGAAATATCAAGAAATATCTAAAAAAGATCTAATCGAAAAAACAGAAAAAAAATGTCCAAAATGTGGAGGTTCAATAATAATCAGGTTAGGGAAATTCGGAAAATTTTACGCCTGTTCAAATTTTCCAAAATGTAAATATACTGAAAATTTAAAAAAGAATAATTTGGGAGTAAAATGCCCAAAATGCAGCATACGAAAAGCGCAACCCTCGCCTTACGGCTCGGGATATGCGAATGCGCCCATGCGAATACAAGATGGAGAGATTGTCGAAAAAAGAACGAAAAAAGGAAAGATTTTTTATGGCTGCTCAAATTGGCCAAATTGCGACTTTGCCTTGTGGGATAAGCCAACCGGCGAAATTTGTCCAAAATGTGGCTCCCTTTTAGTAGAAACAAAAAGGAAGCCCCGATACCATCCGCCTTCGGCGGAGCTACGGGGCAGGCAGATAAAATGCTCGAATAAAGAATGTGATTTTGAATTGAAAAAAGAATAAAGATTTGCTAAATTAAGATTGGGCCGCGGTGCTGGAACTGGCAGACAGGATGGACTCAAAATCCATTGTCCCTAAAGGACGTGTGGGTTCAATTCCCACCCGCGGCACCAATTTTTCTAAAGAATTTCATTACCAATAGGCCCGAAAAGATCCCAATTGCGGCTCCGGCTAAAATATCTGAGGACCAATGAATTCCACAAAAAACTCGGGAAATCGAAATTAAAAAACTAGCTAAGAAAAATAAAAGACCAACCCCCCACCAAAATTTTGGTCGGGGGTGAATTTTTTTATTATAGAGAAAAATAACGGTAGATAGGGCAAAGAAAAAAGCGGCATGTCCGGAAGGAAAAGAAGAGGAAGCCGAATGATTCAAAAGTAAATTAATATGATTTTCAACAAATGGCCGAGGTTTAGGCCAAAGAAAACGGATTAACTCAGTAAAGCCGAGGCGAGCTAAAATAGCCGCCGAAAATCCCTGAATTATCATTAGCCAATATTTTTTAAAATTTTTGAACAAAAACAAAAAGAGAAAGAAAATTAAAAAATAGCCAAAGTATTTGGCAAAGAAAAGGCTTAAAGCATCAAGAAAATACCATCTGCCGGCAAATTTATTGATTTGTTGAAAAATAAAAAAATCCACTAATCTAAATTTTCAATTGCTAATTTTATTGCTCCAATCACTGGATCAACCTTTGGCTGGATAAATTTTGCTTTTGGAGCAAATTTTTGGATCTCTTTTTTCACGGTTTCCAAAACAACTTTCGATCCGAACATCCCTCCTATCAGGACTATTGGAAATACCTCTTTTTTAAAATTTAATTTTTTAGTTACTGTTTTGGCTGAATTTGCTAATTCTCTTCCGGCTTCTTTCATAATAGAAATGGCAATTTTATCTCCCATTTTCGAAGCCTCATCAACGATTCTGGAAATCAATGAAATTTTTAAAATCGAATCTTTTGAATAAATTTTTCTTAATAAATTTTCTTTGTTTTTCAATTTCCATTCTTTGAAAATTAATTTTGTAATTTTAGTTTTTGGTCCTCTTTCATCTAATTCTTTGAAAACTGCTTGAAATCCTTTTTGGCCAGCCCAAAAACCAGAGCCTTCGTCATTTAACCACCCCCAACCACTGGTTTTTGCTTCTTTTCCTTTTTTCCAGCCGTGACAAACGCAACCAGTACCGGAAATTAAAACAATTCCATTTTTCTCATCTGTTACCGAGCCCCGCTTTGCGGGGCGAAGGTGAAGATGAGACAAAGTCTCATCGACCCCTGATCTAAAGGCAACACTTTGATCTGAAACAATTTCTAATTTCCTGTTAAAATTTTTTAATCTCTTTAAAATTTCTTTTTTAATTTTTCCTTTCTTAGGTCTATATTCTTCTTCAATTGCTGCCAAACCAATAAAAATTGAATCTATTTTCTTTTCTTGTTTTAGTTTTTTAATCGCCTCACAAATATTTAAAACTGCTTTATCAATTCCGGCATTTCTCAAATTCGAAGGACCAGATTTTACCATTTTCAAAATTTTTCCCTCAGAATCTGCCAAAGCCGCTTCGGTCTTTGTCCCTCCCCCATCCACTCCGATTACATAATTTTGATTTTCCTTTTGCATATTTTTTAATTTTAACATTTTTAAATCGGAAATTAAATAAAAAAGGCGTCAATGATTTTTATCTTGAACGCCTTTTGGAATTTTCTCACAGGCGGGATTTCGGCTAGAGGAATGGATAAGGAGCGCGTGATCCTCTTACCCAGATTGCCTCTTTCTAAAGCTCAGCCCGAGGCATCAGAGCCCGAGGCTTCGGAGGAGAGCCTCATTCCTCCTTCAAGACCTGACTCGAGATTCCTTTATTATGAACCATTTTCTTTATATCAATTCTTTGAGAATAAGTCAATCATAAAAAATATAGGCGTTAAACAAATTTGCTTAACGCCTTGATAATAATGAATAATTGTAAAGGTACAATCTGAGAGAAAAAAGGGGGTGTTGGGGTTAAGTTTTTAGCAATTTAGCGCCGGCGCCATTTTTGAAGTTTTTTGGGAAGCAACAATATTTCTTTGAGTATTGACTTTGTATTGTGTTTTTCAACCGCATCTTTCGGAATGTCTGGAAAAATGGTTGAAAGCTCTTCGGCATCAGCTAAGGTTATTTCCTCTCCCAATGCCACTAGTTGTTTAATTTCTGCCTCGGTGGTGTGTTTCATCATTTCCTCGATATCGGGTAGTTTTAACGGTTCTTCATCGACCATTCTTTCCCCTTCTCTCTTCATTGCCCTAAGGGCATTTTAATTATAGCAAAGAAAGTTATCCACAGCAAGCCCCGTACCACAGATAACTGTGGTACGGGGCAAGCTCTTTATTCAAAATTTTTAAATAAAACAGAACCGGAAAAAATTTTAGAATTGGGGCTGACTAAAACTCCCGGCATTAAAGAAACATTAATTCCCGTTTTGACATTATCTCCTAAAATCGCACCTAATTTTTTTCTTCCGGTATCAATAACTTTCCCTTGAACTTTTGCATTTATCGTTTTTTCGTCGAATCTAAGATTTGCCGAAATTGTACCGGCCCCTAAATTACAATTTTCACCAACGATGGAATCTCCCAAATAACTCAAATGACCAATTTTTGAATTATCCCCAACAATGGAATTTTTAATTTCTACTGCCTGACCAATTCGACACTTGTCGCCAACTTGACTAAACTTCCTCAAATAGCAATTTGGTCCAATTTGACAGTTTTTGCCAATATAAACCGGCCCCTCAATATAGGTTCCACTTTTTAAAATCGTTCCTTTGTCAACAAAAATTTTCCCTTTTAAAGTAACTCCTTTTTCGATCTTCCCCCGGATATTTCTCTTCATTCTTTTTAAAAAAAATTCATTTAAATTAAACAAATCCCAGGGATAAGAAATCGGAATCCAATCCTTTGAAATTTCAAATTTTAAATTTTTTCTTCTCATCAATTCCTTTAGATAATCGGTCAATTCGTATTCTCCCCTTCTCGATTTTTCAATTTTAAAATGAAAAATTAATTTATCTAAAAAATAAAGACCGGTGTTAACCAATTTGGAAATTTCTTTTTTTGGTTTCTCTACAAATTTTTTAACCTTGTTTTTTTCTACTATCACCTGACCAAAATTTTGAGGATTGGGAATTTTTTTTAATAAAATACAAAATTTTTCCTTCAAGCATTTTTTAATATCTCTCCTGCTGTAAAAATCATCGCCATTTAAAACTAAGAATTTGTCTTTCAAAAGATCTTTTGCCTTCTTTAAAGCATCTCCAGTTCCTAAGGGTTTACCTTGAACTAAATATTTTATTCCCAAATTTTGAAATTTATAATTTTTTAATTCTCTTTCGATGTCTCTTTCCGGTCTCTGAACAATTATTATTTCTTTTATTCCGGCTTTCTTTAAATTTTCAATTGTATAAAAAATTAAGGGTCTGCCCATTATTTTAAAAAGACCCTTATGCCGACGATTTAATGGCCAAAATCTTTTAGATTGGCCGGCCGCTAAAATTATTACCTGCCCCGTTTGAAATTTTTGATTCATGTGTTTTTCTGAAATGCCCCGTTATTTAAAATTTCTTACGGGGCCTGCATATTATTTATTTATTTCTTCTTCGAAAGTTGGTTTTTCGATTTTGTAAAAAATCCCAATAGGAATTTTTTCTTCGCCATTTTCATAATTCCATTCCCTAATTTTTTCCAGGGCTTTTTCTTTTGAGAGAAGATCTTTTTCTTCTAACTGATAAATCCTTTCCTCATAAAATTTTCGATTGTCAAAAAAGGTGATGCAGGGCTGCAAAATCTCAACAAAAGAAAAACCTTTATGTTCGATCGCTTTAATAATCAGATCTTTAAGGTGATCAATTTTTAAGGCGTAACCCCGGGCAACGAAAGTGGCGCCAGAAGAGAGTATTAATTCTAAGGGATTGAATGGCTCTTCTAAAGAACCTTTTGGGGTTGAACTTCCTTTGAACCCCTTTGGAGAAGTGGCAGTGAATTGGGAGACGGTTAAGGCGAAATTTCGATTGTCATGGACCAAAACGGTAATATCTGAATTCCTTTTTGCCGCGTGAATCAAGTGAGAAATTCCTTCATTATAAGCATCGCCATCTCCGACAAAGGCAATGATTTTCAAATTTGGATTTGCCAATTTCATTCCCTGGGCATTACAAAGACATCTCCCATGCAATCCATAAAAACTATTCAAATTTAAATAATCAACGGTTTTTCCATGGCAACCGATTCCACAAGTTAAAACAAAATTTTCTCTCGGAATTCCTTTTTCAACCAATTCCGAAATTGCTTTTTTTACCGCTTCTAAAATTCCAAAATTTGGACAACCCGGACACCAAGTATTTTGACAATATGTGTCTAATTGATTCATAAGGTTGATCTTAAAATTTTAAGCGAAGAGTATTGCAGAAGGGAGCATTTCGCAGCCGAGCCCCGAAGGAAATTTGAATTTTTCTTAAAAGATAATTGAGGCTCGGCGAGAAATAGCAACGGCTGAAGAATAATTTTGTTTTTTCTCTAAAGCCGATTGCGTGCTCCCTGAGGCAATGCTCAAGCGAATTTCTAAATTATATAAAATCTTGAAAAAGGTCTATAATATTCCCTTCAATTTTTCCTCGATTTCTCTTGCCCAAAATGGCCTGCCATTATATTTTAAAATTTTTCCATCAACTTTTATTTCGTTTTGATTCAAAATTTTTGCCATTTGACCTGTGCTATTTAATTCAACTAAAAAAATCTTTTTCACTCCTCTCAAGGCCTCTTCCATTTGTTTTTCCGGAAATGGCTCAATAATGATCGGCTGGATTAATTTTATTCCCAAATTTTCGGCTACTTCTTTTGCCGCCCCCTTTGAAATCCCCCAAGAGATAATAGCTACCTCTGATTTTTCATTTCCATAAACTTTAATTGCTGGCAGACTTTCAACCTCTTCTGCCATCTTTCGATATTTTCTCAATCTTTTTTCTTGCATTCTCTCAACCATTTCTTCTTCATCATTACTAATTCCAAATTCGTCATGTTCGTAACTGTTTGCTTTGACAATGGCATTTTTCTCTCCTGGAAAAGTCAAAAGAGAAATTCCATTTTCAGTAATTTTATATCTTTTATATTCTCCTTTTTTATCCCAGAAAATTGGTCTAAATTCGTCGAAATTGGCGATTTTTTCATCAACCGAAAATGTATTTTCGGAAACATCTTTATCCACCAATAAAATTACCGGGGTTTGATATTTCCAAGCCAGATTCAATCCTAGTCCAGCATAATAAAAACATTGCTCGGCATCTCCCGGGGCAATGACAAATCTTGGAAAATCGCCATGACCGGCTGACAAAACAAATAATAAATCCCCTTGTAAATTATAGGTTGGCATTCCAGTTGACGGTGCTCCTCTTTGACTTTCAACAATCAAAATTGGAGTTTCCGATTGGCCTGCCAAACTCAGGGCTTCAACCATCAAAGCAAATCCCCCTCCTGAAGTCCCGACCGCTGACCTTTTTCCGGCAAAAGATGCTCCCAAGGCCATATTGATTACTGAAATTTCATTTTCTGGCTGAATAACTTTAACATTTAGATTTTCTCTGCTGACTAAAAAATTCATTATCGAAGTAGCGGGTGTCATCGGATAGCCAAAATAAAATTTTAAACCGGCTTTTGCCATTCCCGAGGCGATGCCTTCGTTACCGGTCAAAAGAATTTTTGGTTTCTGTTCTAATTTTTTTATTTTTAATAAGATTTTCGATTCTTCAAAGGCCTTTTTTGCGATTTTCAAATTCAAATCAATTGATTTTTTAATTTCTTGGGTCAGGACTTCTTTTAAAATTTCAAAATCAATTCCAACAATTTTTGAAAAAGCCGAGATTAAGGCGGTATTGGCCATTATTGGAATTCCACCCATTTCTTTTGTGATCTTTTCAATCGGAACTCCGATCCCCTCTTTTGATTCAATTTTGTCGCTGTTAAACACAATCAACCCATTTTGGTCCAAATCCTTCTTGTGTAAATCCAAAGTATTTTTGTCCAATGCCAAAAGAAAATCGATTTTTTCCTTCCTCGATTGAAATTCTTTTTCCGAGGCTCGAATTTGAGAGAAATTATGGCCTCCTCGAATCAATGACTGATAATCTTCGTAGATATAAATTCGATAGCCAAGCCGACCAAAAATCTTGGCAATAATTAATCCAGCAAACCTCGATCCCTGTCCCGCCTGCCCCCCAATTAAAATTGAAAATTCTTTTTTCATACCCTACGAATTACGAATCTAATCGAATTACGAATAATTTCATTTCGATGTTTAAGATTCTATCTTAAACATCGATTAAATTCCCAATATTACTATGTACATAAATTTTCCTTCAATTAGTTTTTCAATTTTTAATTTCGCGATTTTGGCAAAGTTTTTTTTTCATATCTCGAATGAATTATATAAAAGTAAGGCACCTTTGATAAAATTGAAATTTTTCTATTGAGTCTTTTTTTGAAATCAGCCCTTTCTTCGGCGGTCCACCATTTACTTCGATAATTCCTCTTACTTATAAAAATACCGAGGTTAAAATTTGTATTCTGCACATCTATTTCTCCAACCATCGATTGTAAGCTGGCATACATTTTAATTCCCCAATCTTTCAAAGATTCTTGGCAGAACAAAGAAATTATAACTCTCCGTTTTTTGCGATAGCTACTCTTTTCATTTCCGAGAGTATTTTATATGGATCGCCTATTGCTGTTCCTAATGTATTTTGGAGAGAAAGCAAAACCGGTTTTTCAATTACATCTTCATATTTA
>Ga0210020_1000746_pt1 | contig 30633 bp, 22 predicted proteins | sample CryGeymeta201514_FD_183980 | JGI IMG/M metagenome (GOLD analysis project Ga0210020, IMG submission 183980) | Groundwater microbial communities from Crystal Geyser aquifers in Utah, USA - Crystal Geyser metaG 2015-14 (SPAdes) (version 2) | ecosystem: Environmental > Aquatic > Deep subsurface >... | reverse complement strand
TGCTCCCACTGCGCCAAGCATCGTGACGGTAGAGCGGCCAGTCGTTCGGGTCTGCAACTTGAGACTCGGCACTTGGGATTGCTCCGAAGGCCGGTCCCTTCTCGAGGGGGAACTCGATCTGGTCGAGGGGCTTGTGCGCCGGGCTGGTTTCCGGACTGCGGGGTGCCAGGGCCGTGAAACCGCGAAGCATGGGCCAGCAGCTACAGTGCTTCGGCGTGGTATAGACCAGGCCGTTTGCCGGCATCCAGCCGCCTTCCGCAGAGCAGTTGGCTTTGGTGATGGGGTTGACCACGACCTTGCCGGACTGCAGATCCGTCATGTCGAACACCCCCGAGAGAAGATAGCGGGCAGTTGCGACGGGGGGAAAGCAGTGTGTCAGCCCCGCGTCACGGGTGGCGAGGGTCTGGCCGGTGAGCGGATCGAGGGCAGAGACCTCGAGGGGCAAGTGCCCGATGTTTGCCGGGTCCGCTGTGTTGGTCTTCCCGCCGTGCAGAATCCAGAGGCCGCTGTTGAGGAACATCGCCCGTGCCTGACGGTTGTGGTTCATGCCCGGGGGAAAGACCTTCTCCCACAGAGGTTCCCCGGTACGAGCCGAAACCACGTGCAGGCCGTTGCCAGCGTCGTGGTCGCTGAGCGAAGATACCTCGAAGGCCAACTGGTCGTTGTGCAGCACTGTCCGGCTCACCTTGGGAAGCCAGGGGTAATCCGAGCGACGCCACGCGACCGCTCCGGTGCGCAGGTCGAGCGCCACGGCTTCGAGAGCGAGACCGCGTTTGGGTTGGCCCTGCAGGAAGGACACGAACTCGCCGCTCACGACCAAGTTGGTGGCGTCGACCGCCGCGAAGCTCCACAGCTCTCCACCGGTCCTGGTGCTGTAGGCGTGGACCGCCTTGCCATCCGCGGCTACAAGTGTGTCCCCGGAGTTGGCCAGTTGTCTCGGTCTCTCGACACCCGGGAACTCGCGCACCACCTTGCCGGTGGCGGCCTCGAGCGCAACCAGCTTCCCCCCAGCGATGGCGTAGAGACGGTCGCGGGCGGCCACCGGGCGAGCGACACCGGCGGAAAGGCGAGGTAGGGCGAAGGTGGCGGCGTTGACCTCCGCGTTGCCGAGGTTGCTGTGCCAGAGCCGGAGGCCGTTGAAGCTGTCGCGAGCCAGGACGCCCCCGTAGTAGTTGCGGCCGCCGGCCGAGACCATGCCTTCGACTTCCGAGGTCGAGGCGGCAATCCAGCGCACACGGTCTGGCGGGCCAACGAGTGTGTCGTCCGAGGCGGGGTTCCCGTCGGCCCCGTGGCGCGGGTGCGACCACCAGTCCATGTTTGCCGGCCAGGGCTTGCGGGCCGTGACCGAAAGAGCGCCGGGGGCGAGGTCGAGGTCGCGAACCGCCGCGAAGCCGGCGGCCCTGAGCTGCTGCTTGGCGAGCGTCTGCGGATCGGCGACAACCACCGCCCCTCCCGGAACCAGCACGCGAAAGACCTCCGACGCAGGCACCGAGAGATTGCCGACAATGACCAGGTTGACGAGGTTTTCAGTGTAGGGTAGAAGGGACGGCTTTGCGATCAAATCGGCCGACACGAGACCGTAGTAGCCTTGAGCGCGGAGCTGCGTGCGGGCGGCGGCGACCGCAGCGGCGTCGACATCCAGGACGTTGACGAGGTACCGTCCAGTGCGGCTGAGGGCAGCAGGCGTAGCTGTATCCGCGGCACCGAGTTGGACCACCAATCCGCCCTGAACGCCAATGCGGCCCGGATCGATACCGGCAACGACCGGCTGGGCCGCGGCAAACCGAACGAGGTTGAGAACAACCGGAACGACGAGCCAGCCGAGGTCAGCTCCGCAGGGAGTGTGCTTTTTCATGGGGTTTGACTCACGAACCTGAGACAGATGGGGCTGCGTTCTCTCTGCCCAGTGTATCTGACCCTCGCAGAACCTCGCCTGGCGCCGCCTGCGTTGCGCCGCCGCAACGCGGGCGTCCGCAGGCTGTTTTGATAGAATACCCCATCCGCTGCGGCGCCGCTGCACGGGGTCGCGGTTGAGGTTCGTTGATCCGTTGTAGCGAGGCACCGGGGAACCTTCTGCCAGCAACTGCCACCTAACGGCGCGAAGATTCGCACAACGGGTCGCAGTTCCCCAAGTATCGACGCAACCAACCACTTCCAGGTGGGGCTAATCGGGGGCGGCAGCGACGACCAGCTTCTCTCCTTCGGGCCGCTTCAGGGGCCCGGCCTCCCGGTCGGGTCGAAGGCGCCGGCGCGGAGATCCAGCAGGAAGGAGAAGACCATGTCGCCTCCCTGCGAGGCTTTGTAGTTCGTGTCCCAGTAGTTGCTCAGGACCCAAGCGAAAACGGCGCCGTTGAGCGGCCGAACGGTCCCGCTGTGCCCATTTCGGTAGAGGTTGTTGAAGGTCAGCAGCGGCGCGTGCGGCGTGGCCAGGTACGCCGTCCTGCGGCCAGCCGACATTGCAGCAAAGCTGTTGGTGGCATACCAGTAGCGACACCCGCCTGGCGCCTGGTCCTTCTCGACCGCGTCCCAACACGTACAGGAACTGGTTGAGACGGTAGGGCCCGCTCGTACCGACCCACTCGGTGTGAAGGGCTTTTTCGTAGAGGCTGCGCAAAGCGCCGGTGGAGGAGTCCACCCCGAGCCGGAAGTCCGGCGTCTCCCAGGAGCACGGGGACGGCCCCTTTCGGAGCAGTGCCTGCGCAGCTTTGGCTGCGCCGCCTCCCTCCACACGGTGCGACTTCCACCCCAGCGGCGGCACCTGTCGGGCGACGAACAGGACGCGGTCCCCTTCCACTTGGCAGGGAACCGAGGGTTCAGTGAGTCGCCCCTTTTCGGTTGCGCCGGTCTCCGTAACGCGCACGCCCGCACTGTCGCCGGGCACCGGCCAGCTCGTCACAATGTCCCGCGGCCACGAGTGTTCGTAGAAGACGACCACCCGCGACGCGGCGCCGCCGCCTTCCGGCTCACGACCGCTTGCCTCTCGCAATCCCTGAAGCCCCGAACTCAGCAGTTCGTCGGCACGCCGTCCCGCCTCGTGCGCGAAGGCTGCCTTGACGGTCCACTGATGACGGGTCTGCTCGCCCTCCGGGTCGGACACGCTCCCGGCCGCGCCCCAGGCATGTTCGTCGAAAAGAAGTACCTGCTCCCACGCGGCGTGGAGGGCCGCAGCCGGAAAGGGCGCCGCCGTGCCGAGGGTCGCGGCCAAAGCGTGCCAGCGCTCGGCGGCTTCCAGGCGCGCCTTCGCGCGGCGCACTAGCGCCGTCTCCCGCGCCGAGGACGCCGCGCCGTCCTCCCACTTCACTCCCAGATCACCGCGCACGACCGGAAGCTGCTTCCCGGCATGTTCCTCCACGTAGTGGAAGAACTCGTCCATCCGGCCCACGATGATCCGCGGGTACTCCCAGCGGGCGTTCCACGCCGCAGCGACTTCCGCGTACCGCGGGCCCATGGGTTGGTTGTCGGAGAAGGCGCCGTAGACGTAGGCTGCGTCGCCGGGGTACCCGTTGCGGCCGATCCGTCGGAGCCATCCAGGCAGCCGCTGCTCCATGGTCGCCACGTCGTCGAGCAAGCCCACCGTGCCGGCCTGGGCATAGGTCCGCGCGGTGATCGCCAACACCCGGGTGCCGTCCAGACCCTCCCACCAGTACGGCGACTGGTCCATCTGTCGGCCGCCGCCCGCAAACGGGATCCCGTCGTTCGCGCCATCGGCGAAGTAGCGCACCCCCGCCTGGGCGAGCAGCATCGGGAGGGTGCCGACCGCCGTCGGGACGTCCGTCAGGTTCGCGGCTGTTGCCGTGCCCCCGGCTTCCCGGGCCAGCTCCTGCACGAAGGTCACGGCACGCGCGAGCTCCTCGCCAGAGCAGAGGCCCGTAAGCATGTTGAGGTAGAGACCGCCGAGCCCGACGCGCCCCTCTCGGAGGCGAGCGAGGAGCGCCTCGTAGGCCGGCGTGCCCTGAGTTCGGAACAGCTCGGCCTGATAGCCCACCTCCAAGTTCCACTTGAACGCCGGCGACGCGTCACAGGCCGCCAGCGCCGCCGCCGTGTTCTCGTTGTGGCGAGCATACACCCGCTCCTGCCAGTCGGTGTAGCCGATGTCCGTGTGCGTCGAAGGCGCTACGAAGACCTTCCAACGCCGCTCCGGCTGTGCCACAAACCGGGCCGCGTGGGTGCGGCGGCCCACCCGCAGGGCCACCTCGACCGGAGTAGCGCGCTCCGCTGGCGGGATCAGCACATCGAAGGTGTTCTCGCCGGGGGCCAAGGTCCAGGTGCGTCGCACGCTCGAATTGCCCCGAAGCTGCACTGCCACGTCCCCGGCCACGCCCGCGTTGCGCGTGGCGGCGCAAGTACCTGGTGCAGAATCGCTGAGCCACCCACACAGCAACGCCTCCAACCATGAACGCGACCGGCTACCGACGTGCGCTCCAACCGCTGCTCGCTCTGACGGTCGCCCTTGCGGACGTCCCCGCGCAGCCGGAGCCGTTCTCCAGTCTGCCGCCTGCGGCGGCCGGACAGCGCTACCGATTCGTCACCACCAAAGCCCCGAACGCCAGCGACGACAACGACGGTTCGCAAGTCGCGCCCTGGAAGACTCTCTCCCACGCTGCCGAACAAGTCCTGCCGGGCGACACGGTGTGGGTCGGCGGCGGCGTCTACCGCGAGACGGTCAAACTGTACAAGTCCGGCGAGGGGCCCGGCCGGCGGCGACGCCCTCTTCCTGGACGACGCCCTGGTCACCAGCGAGGTCATCTCGCTTGGTCACTACGAGCGATTCGCCCTCCCCTACACGACGGCGCTGGTCAACGAGATCCACCGAGTGGGCCACCAGGCGCTCCTGCTCTACTACGGCGGCATCGCCGACCGCCTCCAACAGCTCGCCTCCACAGGCGCCGACGGGCTCATTACGGAGACCCCCATGAAGAGCTATACCCGCGAAGGTTGGGAACACACCGAAGTGGAAGTTCGCGGAACTTCCCCGGCAGGCGTGCAGCAGACGTAGGACAGAGGGTATTCTCCCAGACGGAGCCGAAGTCGCACCGGGACTTCGGTGTGTTCCCAACCTTCGCGGGTATACGTCAACGACATCGAGAAGACCGTGACAGCCATTGGTGACCGCGTGACGGTGTTCGCGAACATCGACCCAGTTGGTTGCCTGCAGAACGGCACCGACGCGGAGGTGGCAGCGGAGGTTCGGCGACAGTGCGCCGCCGGCCGAAAGGGCCGCGGATTCGTCGTCGACATAGCCCGCCCGGTCACACCGGCGACGCCGGTTGCACGTATGCAGCGGTTTCTCAAACTGGGGAAGGAAATTGGGGCGGAGGTAGCCGCGTTCACGGACGCCCCGGGTTCCCAGTAGCGTAGCCGCCAGCAGTTGCTCCCACCCATCCAGTGGCTCAAGCGTGGCATTCATCCGTGGAAGATCCGCCGCCTTTCCTGCGTGATTTCATCATGCATTTGCTTCTCAGAGGGAATCGCACCCAACCAGCGAACTCCTGGACCCATGCACTGCAACCGTCGCCCAGTTATGTTGGCTCTGCTGCCGCTCTTTGCGGGTGTTGGCGGGGGCAGTGCCGCACACGCAAGGCAGGTACCCTCGATGATAGTCTCGTTGGATGGCGAATGGCTGTTGGCAACAGACCCGACGAACGTCGGCCGCGACCAACGTTGGTGGGAAGGACCGCGGCCGGACACGAAGCCGGCGAAGGTGCCGTGGATCATCCAGGACGCGTTCCCCGGGTACCACGGCGTAGCGTGGTACTGGCGCGAGGTCATGCTGCCACCGAACCCGCACCGCGACGGGCGCTATCTGCTTCGGTTCTGGGCGGTGGACTACAAGGCCGACGTGTGGGTCAACGATGTGCACGTCGGTGAGCATGAGGGGGGCGAGACGCCGTTTGTGCTCGACGCGACGGAGGCGTTGAGACAGGTTGGCAACCTGTCCCACGGGCGGGTGGCGGTGCGCGTGCTCAACCCGACAAACGAGCCGATCGACGGCATTGTGCTGAACGAGACCGCTCACCGGAACAAGGTCGTGCCCTACGGGTCGGGCAGTGCGTGGGATCAGGGAGGCATCATCGACTCGGTCGAGTTGCGGGTGGCCCCGCCGGTGCGGGTCGAAGACCTGTTCGTGCGCCCGGACTGGAAGACGGGCGCAGTTCGGGCGCAGGTGAACGTGCGCAACGCTCTGCCGCAAGCCGCCCAGGCGCACTTGGAGTTGTCGGTGGCGCCTGCCGCCAGTGGCGAGACGGTGACGGTCGCCACTATCGAGCGTGAGGTGCAGCCGGGCGACACGCTGGTTGAGGCTGAGCTGAAGGTGGACAAGCCGCACCTGTGGAGCCTCAGCGACCCGTTCCTGTACCGAGTGACTGCGCGGGTCAGCTCAGACGGATCAGTCGGAGCGGACGGATCGGTCTCAGCGGACGAACACTCAGTCCGCTGCGGCTTCCGCGACTTCCGGTTCGAGGACGGCTGGTTCCGGCTGAACGGGAAGCGCCTCTGCCTGCGCTGCTCGCACACCGGGAACTGCTGCCCCGTCGGGCTGCTGATGGCGTACGAGGAAGCCTACGCAAGCTGGTGCCTGGCCGATTCGCCGAAGATGGGCGAGCGGTTCGACGAGTCGCTGCTGGGCATGGTTCGCCGCGACCGCAACCACCCCAGTGTGACGATCTGGGGGTTGCTGAACGAGACGCCCGATGGCGCGGTGTTCCGCCACGCGGTCGACTTCCTGCCCAACCTCCGCGCGCTGGATGACTCCCGCCTGGTCATGCTCAACAGCGGCCGGTGGAACGCGGCGCGGCGGCCACCGGCGGAGAGGCGGAGCTCTTCGTCGCCGACCCGGCCGACCTGCCGCGGGTCGACGGCGACATCACATTGTGGGGCGACGACCCGGTAGTGGCGAAGTGGCTCGCCGACCACGGCGTCCGCACGCGCCCATTCGCGCCGGGCGAGCCAACGACTCGCGAGGTCCTGCTCGCCGTCGCTGAGCCGCCGGGACCCGACGAAGGCGCGACTTGGCGCGCCGAGTCGCCCGTGGCTGTACAGCCATCTTCCTCTCGCCGGACATTTTGGCGAAGGGCGACCAGCCGACGGGCTGGCTGCCGCTGGCAAACAAGGGCGCCCTCGCCACCATGCGCAACTGGGTCTACCTGAAAGACGAATGGACCAAGCGCCACCCGGTCTTCGACGGTCTCCCGGCCGGTGGGCTGATGGACTACACGTTCTACCGGGAGATCATCCCGGATTTGGCGTTCGTCGGTCAGGACCCGCCTGCCGAAGTGGTTGCCGGCGCGATCAACACTTCGCAGGACTGTGCCTCCGGGCTGCTCATGTCGGCCTACCAACTGGGCGCCGGTCGGTTCCTCCTGAACACGCTGAACGTCCGCCAGAACCTCGGCGCGCACCCGGCCGCCGACCGGCTGCTGTTGAACATGCTCCGATGCGCGTCGCGTGACGTAGGCTCGCCGCTGGCAGAGCTGCCGGCAGACTTCCCCGCGCAACTGAAGACCCTCGGGTATGAATGAAATGGTGATTGCACTCATGCTGGCTGCGTTGTCGTTCCCAGTTGTCGCCACCGCCCAAGGCGACGACACCTCGTCGGACAACCGAGACGGGCTGGTGCTCGAGCTCAAGTTCGAGGGCGACCTCGCCGATACGTCGGCAAAGGACCGTCTCACCGAGCGTCGAGGCGACTTGATCTACGGGACCGGCAGAACCGGCAAGTGCTTGCAGCTCGACGGAGCGGGCAGCTACGTCGTATCCGGCACGAACCTGCTCGACCTGACCGACACGTTCACCGTCGAGTGTTGGGTCAAGCCCGCAGCGAAGCAGAGCGCCTATGCCGACATCCTCGGGAACCACGATGGCGGGCCGTTCTCCGGGTTGGTGCTTCAGCAGGAGGGCGAGCAATCCAACTGCTACTACCTCGCCTACGGCACCGGGAAGGCGTGGGTCTACACCAAGACGATCCCGCTGGCGCCGGCCGAATGGCAACACGTGGCGGTGGTGAAGACGCCCGAGCGGCTGCGGTTCTACCTGAACGGAATGCTGGTGGACAGCAAGGCCGCCGCGGAGCCGATGGTCACGAGCACCACCCCGCTCATGGTCGGCAACGGCATCGGCAGCGCCACGCGTTGCTTCAAAGGGGCGATCGACGAGCTGCGCGTGTGGTCGCGACGAGTCACCTTCCAGTCGCTGCTGACGCTGGCGCAGCAGGCAGCGCTGTTCGCGAAGACGGCCCGACTCGAGACCACCGGGTGCCTATTCCGGCCGGGAGACCAGCACGAGATCGCGCTGGCACTGGATCCGGAGATCGTGCCGGCAGGCGTAGACACGGTGACGGTCACCTGCGAGTGTCAGCGCGCCGGGGGGAAGGCGACGGCGTTCCCGAAGGAGACCACGCTTACGAGGGCGGCCGAGTTCAGAGGGAGCGTGGCTGTGCCGGCGGAGCCGGGGTACTTCCGGGTGTCGTATTCGCTGTCGGCAGCGGGAGCTGCTACCGAGGCGAACACGGCAACAGGGACGTTCACGTTTGCAGCGTTGAGAGGGTTCGGGAAGCAGGGAGACCTGACGGTCGCCGAAGGGGCGGGGTCGGGAGACCCTCGCCCAGCGGGGCCACTGCGGCCGACTTCGGTGGTCTCTCTTGACGGCGACTGGCTCCTGGCTACCGACCCCGGGAATGTCGGTCGGGAGGAGAAGTGGTTCGCCGCACCGGTGCCGGGCGCCGTGTCGACGCGGGTGCCGTGGATCATCCAGGATGCGTTTCCCGGCTATCACGGCGTGGCGTGGTACTGGCGCGAGGTCATGCTGCCACCGAACCCGCACCGTGACGGTCGATACCTGTTGCGCTTCTGGGCGGCTGACTACTTGGCGGACGTGTGGGTCAACGGAGTGCATGTCGGGCAGCACGAAGGTGGCGAGACGCCGTTTGCACTGGACGCGACGGACGCAGTCCGACAGGTTGGAAACCTGTCCCACGTACGGCTGGCCGTGCGGGTGCTGAACCCCACCAATGAGCCCATCGACGGCATCCGACTCAACGAGACGCCCCGCCGCGCGAAGGTCGAGCACTATTCCGCCGGCGCCTCCTACGACCACGGCGGCATCGTGGGCTCGGTAGAGCTGGTGGTGGCGCCGCCGGTGTGGGTGGAAGACCTGTACGTCTGGCCCGATCCGGCAACCGGGATTGCGCACGCCCAGGTCACCGTGCGCAACACCTTGGACCACCCGGTCGAGGGATGGCTTGAGCTGTCGCTGGCGCGTGCTGCGAGCGGGGAGACGTTGGCGGTGGTCGGCGGCAGACGGACGCTGCCGCCGGGCGATACGGTAGTCGAAGGCGCGCTGAAGGTGGACACGCCCAAGCTCTGGAGCCTGAACGACCCGTTCCTTTACCGGGTGACAGCGCGGGTCAGCTCGGACCGATCCGACGGATCAGACGGATCGGTCTCCGTTGACGAGCGCTCCGTGCGCTGCGGCTTCCGCGACTTCCGCTTCGAGAACGGCTACTTCCGGTTGAACGGCCGGCGCCTCTTCATTCGCAGCTCGCACACCGTCAACGCCGCCCCGGTCGGTCAGCAGGTCCCAGCCGACCCCGGCCTGTTCCGGCGCGACCTGCTGTATGTGAAGGCGATGGGCTTCAACGCGATCCGGTTCATCTGGGGAGGCGCGACGCCTGAACAACTTGACCTGTGCGACGAGATCGGGCTGCTGGTCTACAACGAGTCCTACGCGTCGCAGTCGATGGACGACACGCCCCAACTGGCCGAGCGGTTCGACCGTTCCGTGACGGAGCTGATCACGCGCGACCGCAGCCACCCGAGTGTCGTCCTGTGGGGGCTGCTCAATGAAGCCAGCGACAACGCGTCGTTCCGCCATGCGGTGGACATGCTGCCGCTCGTGCGGTACTTCGACGATACCCGGGTTGTGATGCTCAACAGCGGCCGGTACGAGCATCGCCTGGAGATCGGTTCGCTCAGCAACCCGGGCGCTTCCGGCTGGGAGCGCGTCCTCAGCGACCAGCACAACTACCCGCGCGTCCCGCACCCGGCCGACACCATCCGGATGCTCCGCACGCTGGACGGAGAACCAGGTCCAAACGAAGCTGCCTTGCCGGTCTTCCTCACCGAGTACGGCATCGGCAGCGCTGTGGACCTGTGGCGGACCACCCGACACTTCGAGCGCCTGGGCAAGGAAGACGCCGAAGACGCACAGTTCTACCGCGACAAACTGAACCGCTTCCTGGCCGACTGGGACCGCTGGAAGCTTGCCGAGTGCTTCGGTCGCCCAGAGGACTTCTTCGCTGCGAGCCTGCGCAAGATGGCCGGGCAGCGCACGCTGGGGCTCAACGCCCTGCGCGCCAACCCGAACCTCGTTGGCTACAGCCTCACCGGAACGATGGACCATGTGAACTGCGGCGAAGGGCTGTTCACGCTGTTCCGGGAGCTCAAGCCCGGGACCGTGGACGCCCTGTTTGAGGGGCTGGCGCCGCTTCGTCTCTGCCTGTTCGCAGAGCCGGTCAACGCCTACCGGGGCGCCACTATTCACCTGGAAGCGTCGCTTGCCAATGAGGACGCCTTGCCGCCGGGCGAGTATCCGATACGTCTGCAGGTCCTCGATCCGGCGAACCGCGAGGTTCTACAGCGCACGACCTCCGTCACGATCCCCGCCGCGGCGGGTCCCGCCGAACGGCCCTTCGCTCTGCCGCTGTTTTCCGAGCAGGCGCCAATCGACGGTCCTGCCGGGAAGTACCGGTTCGTGGCCACGATGGAGCGCGGCGGCGCACCAACCGGCGGAACCACCGAGTTCCATCTGGCCGACCCGGCTGAGATGCCGCCGGTCGAGACCGAAGTCACGCTCTGGGGCGACGACCCGGACTTGTCGCAGTGGCTGACAGCGCACGGCATCCGCGTCCGCCCGTTCGCGCCGGGCGAGCCGACTCGTCGCGAAGTCATCCTGGTCTCCGGTCGGCCGGCCGCTCCGGGCAACGCCGCCGCCTGGCGTGAGCTGGTCACCCGCGTGGCCCGCGGGGCGACGGTCGTGTTCCTTTCACCCGACGTGTTCGCGAAAGAGAACCAGCCGGTTGGCTGGCTACCGCTCACGAACAAAGGCACGCTCACGGCCATCCACGGCTGGCTCTACCTGAAGGACGAGTGGGCGAAGCAGCACCCGATCTTCGACGGTCTGGCCGCCGGCGGACTGATGGACTACACCTTCTACCGCGAGCTCATCCCCGACGCGGTGTGGTCCGGTCTGGACCCGCCGGCCGAAGCCGTGGCGGGGGCCGTCAAGGCTTCGCAAGACTACGCGTCCGGTCTGCTGGTGTCGGTCAACGACCTCGGTGCCGGGCGATTCCTGCTGAACACACTGAACATCCGGCAGAACCTCAGCACCCATCCTGCCGGGGAACGACTGCTGCGGAACATGCTCCGGTATGCAGCGCGCGACGTGGAGCAGCCGCTCGCAGAGCTTCCGCCGGACTGGGACCAGCAACTCAAGGCAATGGGGTACTGACACTGATGATCTGGATCGGAGCACTCCTGATGACCGCAATGCCGCACTGTCTCGGCGCGGTGCAAGTCACGCCGGATGAACTGGCCGAAGCTCGCCGGTGGGTAGCCGCCAAGTTCGAGGGGACCGAGGACCGCGGCGAGGGGCGCCCGGGGCTCTCCGTTCTTGCGAACCACGCGCACGTGCAGAAGAACAGGCGCGGCGAACGGCCTCTCGCCGTCGGTGGCACCCAGTACGAACGCGGACTCTACTGTCACGCCGCGAGCAAGATCGTCGTGCGCCTGCCCGGCCCGGGCAAGACGTTCACAGCCCTCGCCGGCGTTGACAGCAACCTGCAAACGCGCCCCGGCCGCGGCAGCGTGGTGTTCTCCGTCCAGGTAGCCGGCAGGGAGACCTTCCGCTCGGAGGTGGTTCGCGAAGGGATGCCGGCAGTGCAGGTCAGCACAGACTTGGCGGGCGCGACGGAGTTTGTGCTCCGGGTCGACGACGGTGGCGACGGAATCTCCTGCGATCAGGCCGACTGGGCGGAACCGCAGGTGGTGCTGGCGGATGGCAGCGCGGTGCGATTAGAGGAACTGCCGCTCCTGGGTCTCCAGCGGGGCCCGGTGTCGCCGGAGCCGCCTTTCTCGTTCGCGTACGCCGGGCGTCCGTCCGGCGAGTTGCTGACGACCCGGAAGCTCGAGCGCACCTCGCGCATGCTCGACGACTCCCGCACCGAGCACACGCTCACGTACACAGATCCCGAGACCGGTCTACAGGCTCGCTGCGTCGGGGTCGAGTACCGGGATTTCGCAGCAGTCGAGTGGGTGCTGCACCTGAAGAACACCGGTGCCGTTGACACGCCGCTGCTGGCCGACATCCAGGCCCTCGACACCGCGTTCCGTCGCGACCCAGACTGCGAGTTCGTCCTGCACCACCACACCGGTGACAACTGCTCGCCCGACAGCTACGCGCCGCACGAACTGCGACTGGAGGCGAGGTCGGAGCACAGCTTCGCCTCGGCCGGCGGCCGGCCGACCACTGGCGCGTTCCCCTACTACAACCTCGAATGGCCGGGCGAAGGCGTCATCGCGGTGGTGGGCTGGCCGGGGCAGTGGGCCGCTCACTTCACGCGCGACGACGACGACGGCGTGCGCGTCCGCGCCGGGCAGGAGTTGACGCACTTCAGGCTGCATCCGGGCGAGGCGGTTCGGTCACCACTGATCGTCCTGCAGTTCTACCAGGGCGACCGCGTCCGCGCCCAGAACCTCTGGCGACGCTGGATGCTGGCGCATAACGTGCCGCACCGCGGCGGGAGGGTGCCCGCTCCCATGCTCTCCTCATGCAGCGGCGGGTTCATGCCGGGGCTGAAGTGCAACGAAGCAGACGAGTTCCGGTTCATAGACACGTACACCCGTGAAGGCGTCAAGCTCGACTACTGGTGGATGGATGCCGGCTGGTACCCGTGCGGCGACGGCTGGCCCAACGTCGGCACGTGGGAGCCGGATCGCGAACGCTTCCCCAACGGCATCAGAGCTGTCAGCGACCATGCCCACACGAAGGGCATGAAACTCATCCTCTGGTTTGAGCCGGAGCGCGTCACGCCCGGAACGTGGCTCTACGAGCAACGCCCCGAGTGGCTGCTGGGCGCAGATGGCGGCACCAAGCTGCTCAACCTGGGCGACGCCGACGCGCGGCAGTGGCTGACAGACCACGTCGATTCGCTGCTGACCAGTCAGGGCATCGACCTCTACCGCCAGGACTTCAACATGGACCCGTTGGCCTACTGGCGCGCCAACGACGCCGAGGACCGACAAGGCATGACCGAGATCCGCCACGTCGAAGGCTACCTCGCCTACTGGGACGAGCTTCGCCGCCGCCACCCGGACATGCTCATCGACAGTTGCGCCTCCGGCGGCCGCCGCAACGACCTGGAGACCCTTCGCCGCGCGGTCCCGTTGCTGCGAAGCGACTACCAGTCGTTCCAGGGCGACCCAGCGTATGCCCCCGGCAACCAGTGCCACACGTACGGGCTGGCCTCGTGGATCCCGTACTTCGGTCAGGGCGCCTACTACAACGACGACCAGCTCTTCTACACCGTCCGCAGCCACTTTTGCCCGGCATTCGGGCTGTGCTGGGATGTGCGCCGGGAAGGCGTAGACTGGGGCAAGTTCCGTCGGTTGACAAGAGACTGGCGCGCCCTCGCCGACTACCTCCTGGGCGACTTCTATCCGCTCACGTCCTACCACTTGGACGACGACGTCTGGATGGCCTGGCAGTTCGACCGACCCGATCTCGGAGGTGGCGTAGTCCAGGCGTTCCGGCGCGCAGGTAGCCCCTACGAGTCAGTCCGGTTCCGGCTGCAGGGGCTCGACCCGGAGGCGCACTACCGCGTGACCGATCGGGACCGCGAGGGTCTCGTGGAGATCAGCGGTCGCGAGTTGGCGGAGAACGGCCTCCGAGTGCAGGTGGACAAGCAGCCGGGCGCAGCAATCATCCTCTACCAGAAAGCCAGCATTGGCGGCTGACGCAGCCGACATGGTTGTGCCGACAAGAAGGGAGTCAACATGGCTCGGACCGCTAGTAAGGTAGAGCATGTAGCGACATCAACCCATGGGGAACCGGCGAGGAAGCCGGCCCCGCCGCGCCGCGTGCCCCCCGCGCCCGAGTCATACTGCCGGCGCGCACTGGAACGAGGCGCTCTGGATGCGGTGCTGATCGGCCCCGAGGGAGTGGCAGTCGCAGAGTGGGTGCGGATCAAGTGCCAGTTCGGCTGCGGCGGCTACGGCAGACGGCGAACCTGCCCGCCCTACTCGCCGACCCACGAGCAGACGAGGCGGATGCTGGACGAGTACGTGCAGCTCATGCTGGTACACTGCGACAACGGCGAACTGGTCCGCGAGATCGTCACCGACCTGGAGCGCGAGGCATTCCTCGACGGGCACTACAAGGCATTCGCGTTCGGCTGCGGCCCGTGTTTCCGCTGCGACGACTGCGCGATGGAAAAGGGCTGCAACCATCCCGGCTGGTCCCGGCCGGCGATGGAGGCATGCGGAATCGACGTCTTCGCCACAGCGCGCGCAGCCGGACTGCCCATCGAGACCGTACGGGACCGGGACGATGAGCAGAACCACTATGGGTTGCTGCTGATTGGGTAGGCGTCAGCAGGCACCCAGGATGCATCACGCCACGCACACATAGTCCCGCGGCTCCGTGAACCCGTGGGAGTCCAGCCACTCGCGGATCAGGTCGCGGGCGCCTTTGACCCCGACCACCACGAGAATGGGCTCGTCGCGCGGGTCGTCGCAGAGGTGCTCGGGCGGCACCACCGGCGCGCCGCGGAGCGTGTTGCCGATCTTGTTGGGGTCGATGTCGAGGAAGCGGGAAATCGCGAGCCCTGCCTGCTCGATGACTCGAGCAAAGACCTTGCCTCCCCGCCCCGCACCCCACACCTGCACTGCGTCGCGCCCGGCCAGGTGGGACTGTCTCAGGTAGTGCAGCTTCATCCGACGGAAGTTGTGGAGCGAGTACCGGTCGTCGGTGCGCGTCAGCCGGGCCGGCGAGTCTCGCCAGAAGTGGAGCACCTCCGGCACCTTACCGAAACGGCAGCCGGACAGGTACATCCGCAGCCACAGGTCGTAGTCTTCCGCCCAGCCGTGGTCCTGATAGCCGCCCACCGCCTCCATGCTCTCTCGCCGGACCATGATCGAGGGGTGGGCAAACGGCGACTCCACGAAGAGGTCTCGGCAGAGCTGCTCGTGGGTCACGAGCGAGTTGAGCCATTCCTGGTAGCGGGTCATCCCCTCCAGGATCCCCCGCCGCGGGAACGACTCGACCAAGCAGCTCACAAGGTCTGTCTTCGGATTGGCGTTCAGGAAGGCCGCCTGCCGCGCGAGCCGATCTCGGTGCATGAGGTCGTCTGCGTCCATGCGGGCAAGCAAGTCCCCGCTGGATTCGCGGATGCCGAGATTCAGCGCCTGGATCAGTCCGACGCGCCCCGGAGACAGCAACCGAATCCGCGAATCGCGCCGACACCACTCGTCTGCGACGGCGCCGCCGCCATCGGTCGAGCCATCGTCAACGGCGAGCAGTTCCCAGTCACTGAACGACTGCGCCGTCACCGAACGAATGGCCGGCCAAAGCAGTCTTCCTGGATTGTGGAACGGCAGGATGAGGCCAATCGTGGGCATCTCGGGCTGACTTCGTTCGCAGTGCGCAGTCCTGCGGCAACAGGACCCGATTGGAGTGTAGCCTTTGCCCCTCCGCTGGCCAATCAACGCTGGGTGGGCTCACGACCCGCACAGGGACAATCTGGGTTCGTGGTCGCTTCGGCCCTTGCGTTGTCGACCGGTTCCGAGCTATCCTCTTTTCGGTCAGTTTGGCCGACCACACAAGGAGTGACGGCATTCCCATGGCGAGTTTGGCAATCAACGGTGGAGCCCCTCTGCGGACAGCCTCGTGGCCCGGCTGGCCGCTGTTCGACGAACGCGAGGAGCAGGCGGTGCTGGACGTCGTCCGCAGCGGCGCGTGGGGGCGGAATGCGGGCAAGAAAGGCGACGAGTTCGAGGCGAAGTTCGCTGCGTGCCACGACGCGAAGTACGCGATTGCTTGCGTCAACGGGACTGCCGCGCTGGAAGTAGCATTGCGCGGAGCAGGCGTGGAGGGCGGCGACGAGGTGATTGTCCCGCCGTACACGTTCATCGCCACTGTGACGTCTGTACTGCTCATCAACGGAGTACCGGTCTTCGCCGACATTGAGCCGGGCACATGCAACCTCGACCCAGTAGCCGTCGAGTCCAAGATCACCGACAAGACCAAGGCCATCCTCGCCGTTCACATCGGCGGCCGGCCGGCCGACATGGAGCGATTGGGCGCCATTGCGAGGAAGCACAACCTCCGCCTCATCGAGGACGCCTGCCAGGCGCACGGTGCCATCTGGAACGGCACGAAGGTCGGCGCCATTGGCGACGTCGGCTGCTTCAGCTTCCAGGCGAGCAAGAACATCAATGCCGGCGAGGGCGGCGCCCTCCTGACCAACGACGCGGCCCTCGAAGAGCGCTGCTGGTCGCTGGTCAACTGCGGCCGCACCAAGACGGGCCAATGGTACGAGCATCACCTGCCCGGTTGGAACTACCGCTTGAGCGAGTTCCAGTGCGCGATTCTGCTGGCGCAGATGGAGCGGCTCGAGGAGCTGGCGCAGAAGCGCCAGGAGAACGGCGACTACCTGGCCGCGCGGCTGCGGGAGCTCGAGGGCATCTCGCCTCAGGACGCCGATGCGCGCGTGACGCGCAGCGCCTACCATCTCTTTATCTTCCGCTACCACGCCGAGGCGTTCGGCGGCGCGCCGAAAGAGCGGTTCGTCAAGGCCCTGTCTGCCGAGGGCATCCCCACCAGTCCAGGCTACAAGCCGGTGTACCAGGAGCCGGTCTTCAGGAGCGCGCCGGTCTTCTTCCCCGGAGTCACGTCCTCCACGATGGTTGATTATGACCGCGTGGACTGCCCGGTCTGCGAGCGCCTGTGCGCTGAGGAAGCGATGTGGTTCAAGCAGAGCATGCTGCTGGGGACGAGGGAAGACATGGACAACATCGTCGCCGCCATCGAGAAGATCCAGGCCAATTCGGGGGAGTTGCTGGCGTAGAAGCGGCCGCAACGCCGACGCTTTGACGACGGGTGCTTCCTACCCGACAGCGAGGTCGTCCATGCAGCAGAAGTTCTGGGAAGATCGGCCGGTACTGATCACGGGCTGCAGCGGGTTCGTCGGCTCATGGCTGGCACTCCGGCTGATCCGGGCAGGCGCGCGGGTCGTTGCCCTCGTCCGCGACTGGGATCCGGACTCCAACTTTGTGCGCGGCGGCGTCGCGGAGCGGGTGTGCGTCGTCAACGGATCCGTGACCGATTCCGCCCTCGTCGCACGCGCCCTCAACGAACACTCTATCGACACTTGTTTCCACCTGGCCGCACAGGCCCTCGTCGGCGTTGCCAATCGCTCGCCGCTCAGCACGTTTGAAGCGAACATCAAGGGCACGTGGAACGTCCTCGAAGCAACGCGCCTCTGCCCGACCGTCCAGCGCGTGATCGTGGCGTCGAGCGACAAAGCCTACGGCGACTACCCCGAATCGCGCCTCCCCTACACCGAGGAGTACGCCCTGCGGGGCCGCTACCCCTACGATGTATCGAAGTCCTGTGTGGATCTGCTGGCGCAGTCGTACTGGCACACGTTCTTCGCCGAGACGGGGCGGCCCTTTCTCGGAATCGCGCGCTGCGCCAACCTCTATGGCGGCGGCGATTCGAACCGCAGCCGCCTCATCCCCGACACCATCCTGGCACTGCTGGAGGACCGGGATCCGGTGATCCGCGGCCACGGCAAGCACGTGCGCGAGTTCCTGTACGTACTCGACGGGGTGGAGGGATACCTGGTACAGGCGGAGCGCTGCCACGAGGCAGAGGTTGCCGGAGAGGCGTTCAACTTCGGCGGCGATGGACCGATGACTGTGCAGGAGGTCGTGGAGCACCTCCTCACGCTCGCCGCCGCTCCCGGCCGGCGGCCCGTCATCAGCCGGTCGGACCCCACGCCGGGGGAGATCCTGGCGCAGTACCTGGACAGCAGCAAGGCGAGCCGGCGGTTGAACTGGCGAGCGAAGTACCCGCTCGACGCCGGTCTGCTGGATGCGCTCGAATGGTACCGCGCGTGGCAGGACGCCGGCATCGATCCTGCGCGCTCGCTCTGGGGCGTCAACCTGCGTCTACTGGAGCGATATGATGAGGCGACCATTAGCCAAACATAGCCGTTTCCGCGTCCACCACGGGTTCACGCTCATCGAGCTGCTGATCGTGATCGCCATCCTTGCCATCCTGGCGGCGATCCTCTTCCCCGTGTTTGCGCGGGCGCGGGAGAAAGCGCGTTCCGCGGCCTGCACCGCCAACCTCCGCCAGCTCGGGCTCTCCATCGCCATGTACGAGTCCGACTACGACGACACGTTTCCCTGGTGTGTGGACTACTGGGACCACGCCCATGCCAGCGTCTGGGGCACGTGGGCTCCCGTCATTGCGGCAATGCCCGAGTTTGCCGACGTGCTGCAGCCGTACGTCAAGAACCGGCAGGTGTTCGCTTGCCCCTCGGATACCGGCTTCGACTACGTCGACTCCGCGCCGGGGTACCCGCTCTCCGCCCACCCAAGTGCGTACGTCGTCTTCGGTTGCACCTACGCTCTGCGCACGGAGATCGTCTTCGCGAATACAGCAATGAGCCGTCTGGAGAACCCCACGGAGATCAACATTCTGTTCGACCCTTGCGGCTGGCATGGTGACGCGAATAGCTGGGCAGGCAGGCGCTACAACGTGCTCTTTGCGGATGGTCACGTGAAGAACATCAGCTACGAGCAGTCCCAGAATGCCTGGAATACCCCGATCAAGTAGCGTTGCCTGACCCGCTGAGCGCGCAGGCCGCCGCGGCGAGTGTCGTCACGCTACTACCGTGCTCTCTCTCAACCTGCCGAAGGTCAAGCCGGACGACGGCACTGCCCTCGTTCGTAGGGCTCCGCCACGGCGTGGAGCCACGCGCTCCGGGCCGTCCTCATTGCCGCTGGATCTCGATGCGCCAGTCCACCATGTCCAAGTCCGGCAGCGCCACATCCCCGGCGGACTCACGGATCGCAGCCTGGTAGTTGCTGAAGACGCCGTTTGTCCGCATCGGGATACTGACGTAGTCGCTTCCCTGCGGCCCCAAGCCGTCAAATCGCTTCTGGATCTGCAAGTTGGGATCGAGGATGATCTCGTCCGTGGTAATGAAGTTGATGTCCAAAGTGCGCGGATCAGCGGGGAAGTTCCGGTTGTAGTCCAGCACGAACCGCAGTTCCTTGCCGCCCTGCGGATAGCTGAATTCAAACGGCCGGTCTACGTACTTGTCCTCGATGGTCCCCTCGGCATCCACAGCGTGGGTGAATACTCGGAACGTTCCTTGGTGGTACTCCACGAACCGGGTGAATGACCCCGTCCCCCACCCGTTCCCGTAGGGGCTACTGACGACCGGCAGCGGGCCGTCGGCCGAGTTGCCGTCGTCATCGAAGGCAACGTAGTAGTAGAACAGGTCGTTGATGTTGCCATCGACGGTGAGCCGAACAATCAGCCGGTTCGTGACCGTTGCGGCGCCACCGAGATCGGGGCTCTTGGCGCAGCCGCAGAGGGTCAGGGCGACGGCTGTTAGGAGGAAGGTGCACAACGCGGTCATTCGCATGGGGGGATCACTCATATCCGCCGAACGCAGGGGAGCCGGACAGCAGGGCCACTGCAGAGGGCAGAAGCGAGCCGGTTCGGCGAAGGGGCGAAGGGCGCGGGCCTTCACTCGCCCGACTCCGGCGCCGGCTCCGCCAAGTCGCCGGCGGGCACCACGTCTCCTCCGGCCAGCCGCCGCAGCCCTCGCATCGCCGAGACTTCGCCCAGCACCACCAGCGTCATCCCGCTCTCCAGCGTCTGCGCGGGCTTGGGATTGTACAGGAACCGCTCATCGGCCGGTGCCCGGACCGCCAGCACCGTGATGTTGGCGCGCTCGCACAGATCGGCTTCGCCCAACGTCATCCCGACAAGCTTGCTCTCAGCGCCCAGGGTCGCCTCCTCGATACGCATCGTCTTGTCCTTGTCGCGCAGCATCAAGTCAAGGAAGCTCACGACAGCCGGCCGGACCATCTCGGAGACCATGCGCATGCCGCCGATCATGTTGGGGGACACAACGGAGTCAGCACCGGCGCGAAGGAGCTTGTCGCGGGCATTGGGCTGAATGCCCTTGGCGACGATGCGGATGTTGGGGTTGAGCTGTTTCGCAGTGACGGTGAGGAAGAGGTTGTCCTTGTCGTTGGGAAGCGCCGCGATCAGTCCTGCTGCGCAGTCGATACCGGCTTCGCGCAGAATCTCGTCATCGTGCGCGTCTCCCTCCACAAAGGGGGCGTTGGGGAACTCCTCACACAGCCGCTCGATCCGCTCGTGGTCGTGCTCGACCACCACGAAAGGGCGACGCGTGTTGGCCAACTCGACCAGGACGTGGCGGGAGGTCTCACCGGCGCCGCAGACGATGTAGTGGTTCTCGGTCTTAGCGATGAGCTTCGCCATCCTTCTTCTCCACAGGACGTTCCGTAGGGTGCCCTCCACGATGAAGGCCGTCACCGTGCTGACGGCATACAGCATGACGCCCATGCCGAAGACGATCAGCACCATCGTGAACCCCCTGCCGTGGGGGAGGTGCTGCATGTCGACAATCTCGCCGTACCCCACCGTCGACAGCGTGATGACCGTCATGTAGAGGCAGTCCATCATGCTGGTGGTGCCCCGGCTCAGCCAATAGTACCCCAGCGTGCCGGCAAGGCACACGATGAGGAACAACATCAACGTGTTCGTCAGCCGTCGGGGGATACCCATCGATCAACCTGTCTGCCCCTCAGCAACTGCTTCGCCGCGCGCCGGGCCCGCCTCCCGACACGCGAGCCGGTCCCGGCGTCCGCGGAACTACTGACCGCCGATACCGACCTGCGACATCGCCCTGTCGAGATCTGCCTGGGTGTACGGCGGATACACCTCGTAGATGGACTCGAACAACGTCACGTCGAGCTGCTCGAACGTGGTCTTCTCCTCGGCCACCAGGCCGTCGATCATCGAGAAGATGTTCTGCGGGTCCACAATCCGCAGTAGCCGACCATCGCGCTGGAACCACTCAGCGCACTTGTCCGCCAGTCGTGCCGCGGTCTCGGCTTTGACCCGGAACTCGCCGGCAACCTCGCGGAAGCGCTGCTTGAACTCCTCCGGACCCACGACCTCCGGGAGAGCGTATGCCACGGCGTCTTTCTCATAGGCGGCGGGGTACTGCTGGTAGATGCGCTCGAAGAGGGCCAGATCCAGGAGTTCGTTCACATCCTCCCCTTCGAGCAACACCGCGTCGAGCATGATGAACACGTTGCGTGGGTCGGCGGCGCGGATGACTCGACCGTCTCGCTTGTACCAGCCGAGGAGGATGCGAGCGAGTCGAGAGGCTGTCTGTTCGTCGATCCCGGCATCCTGCGCCGAGTTGGTTACGATCTTCTTCCAGATCGCGTCCGTCGGCCGGTCGACCAGCACCTGGTAAAGCAATCGGCGGGAGAATGCGTCGTCGATGACCGCGTGCAAGTTCAGGTTGGTCGAGAGAAACAGTCGCTGCTTGTACGGTACCCGAATGCTGCTGCCCCCGGCGAATTTGATGATCGCCTCTTGCTGCTCCAGAGGGTAGATGAACTGGTTGAGGATCATGTTGTGATCCTGCGTCTGGCGCCCCAGGTCGTCGAAGATGAAGATGCCGTTGTTCGCCTTGACGTGAGGGGGCGCATCGAACTGCCCATCGAAGGCAATCTGGAAGTGCTCCACCCGGAACTCTGTTCCCACGGTGACCAGGGGAGGCTTGGAGATAAGCCAGCGCTGGTCAGGCTTGCCGTGCGAAGCCAGTGACATCTTCGCGACCACGTCTTCCTGCTCCATGAGGTCTTCTTCGAGCTTGTGGAAGGCCGGGTCAAACACCTTGACGACTCGATTGCTGAACTCAAAGGCGTAGGGCAGGATGACAGCGTGCTTCAGCAGGCGGTGCAGGTTGTCCGTCACCAGCGACTTCCCGTTTCCTGGAGGACCCCAGAAGAGAACGACGCGCTGCGAGTTGAACCCCTCTTTGAGGATGCGTAGCAGCTCCTCCCGCATGGGGAACTTCGCGAAGTTGTTGTTGACGTCCTCTTGGGTCACTCGCTGATCCTGCTTGGACTGCTCCTGGACCTTCTCGCAGTACAGCTCGAAGCTGACCGGCGCCGGGCCCACATAGGCGTCTTCGGTCTCGTACTGCCCTGTCAGTTCGCGGCCTTTGGCCGTCAGATCGAAGTGCAGAGGTGACGGCGTGTCCAGGACCTCACGATGCAGGAGCTGCTGGATCTGGTCGCGGATGACGTTGACGGCGACCTTCATCGAGTCCGCGATCTGCTGCTCAGTCAGAGCGCCCCGTTGCTTGATCGTCTTCAGGATCAGACCCTCGACCACCCGGGTGCTGATACCCGCTTCCTGAATGGTGGTGGGCTGGGGCGGGCGACGGAATGTGCTGTCTGCCTTCGGCGCCTGCGGCGCGGTCAGTCCCTGAGTTGGCAATCCCATCTTGAGTACCTCCGGAGTCAGCTCACACCAGCGATTCTATCATAGGTTGGCCGGACCGGTAAACCCAGCCCGGCAAGTCGCACCTTCAACGGAGCCGAGGGCGCCGACCTGCAGAACTCAACGGGCCGGCGAGCGAGTTCGCCCCTGCGCGACCAATTCATGCCAGACACACTCCCCCACTGCTTTCCGCGACCGGGCGCAGCAGTCCGGCAAGCCAGCCCAGACGGCGAACGGAGCGCGCGGATGCCGCGCGTACTCCTGCATCGCGCTCACCCCGCTGCCCGCCGCGGGGATGACTTCCCCGACCGGACACGGCAGCCACTCCACATGGCCGAAGAGACGGCAGACCAGTGGCCGCGCCTGATACACCGCACAACGCCCCTGGAGATCGTCGCGGAACCAGCAGCGGCGGACGACCCCTTCCCCCCACTCTGCCAGCTTTGGCTGGCGACACACGGAGCGGACGTCAGGCGTCGCCTCGAGGTGCGTCAGCAGGGCCAGAAACTCCTCCTCGGTGCACTCCCAGCCGTCCACGCACCGGGACCCACAGCGATCGCAGCCGAAGCAGGGCGTCAGGTCGAACGCCGCCAACTGCCACAGTCGGCAGTGCGGCCCCTCGCCATACCGCTCAGGCATCGGGCCCCGCCTCTGCTGACGTAGCCACCTGCGGCCACTCCACTCGGAAGGTCTGGGATCGCCTGGCGAAGCTGCGCAAGGCCGAATAGGAAAGCGTCGCCCGGCACTCCGCGCAGGCGATCCCCTCTCGGGGCTGCAGCGAGAACTCGGCAGTAAGCGAGCGGCCCGGCCGCAGTTGCGCCCATTCCGGCCGACCGACGGCCGAGATCGCCACTCCGGCGTCTGAGGTCACGCCGAGGCGCACGCGCTGAACGGCAGCGCCGCCCAGGCTCTTCACTCGCACCCGCACCCGCCGCTCGCCGTCTCGTCCGGCCGCAGGCAGGATCTCGTGCGCCAACAGCAGCTCAAAGCCGGCGGAACTGGCGGAGGACAGATGCTCAATGGCCTGCAGAACCTCCCCCGACAGGGCGTCGGCGGTGAGTGGCGGCAAGCGGCCGGAGTCGCCCAGGTTGCGCACAGACAGCTCCACTTGTGCCAGCCGGAGAAGAGCTTGATGCGACCAGAACTGCACCTTCGAGGAAGTCAACCGGACCGGCGCCAGGAGGTTGGCGATCCCCCTCCGCGCGTCGGCCAGTGGAAGCAGGAGGAGCCTGCTATCCGCAGAGGAGAGCCTCGCTCCGTCGGGAAGGTGGTTGAGCTGCGCCTGGAGGTCGCCCATTGTTCGGTACGCCAGGTACGAATGATCGGTCAACCGCAGCCCGAGCACGTGGTCCGCCGGCAGCGCTGCGCGTACTGTCAGAGCCGTTCTGTCACCGTTGGCAATCATCGGCGGCAGCTCGGTGTCGGCCACCCAGCGCCCGCCGCGGTCGAGGAGCTGGCTTCGCGGCATGTAGCTCCCGCGGGGCAAGGCGATAGACCAGACCGTGCTGAGGGGGGCGTCTCCGGCGCCGGAGGCGGCCACGGCTACGCCTCCAGCGTAGCGACCTGCCACTGCCTTGAGCGGCTCAGGCGCAGACACGGACAGCCGGACGTGGCGCATTTCGCACGTCTGCCCGAGAAGTCGAGTCAGCCCCAACAGCGCCGCGAACTGCGGCTCGGCAGGATCCGGACCGGCAAACGTCGGCGCGATCCCCACCGCGTTGGTCTCCGTCAGGCGACAGAACCAGTCGAACAGAGTGGGCGCGGTGTCCGCCGCCGACACCGGGTAGCACATCAACACGGGAACGACGGGCTCACTCCCGGCGCGCTCGGCGAGGGCGGTCTCCAGTCGGCCGCGCTCGAGTCGGTCCCCGGCAGGCAGCTCAACCACAGAAAATTGAGGCCAAGCAACAGCCGGTAGCACCCCCTCACCGAGTCGGACGCGCAGGCGGTTTTCGGCCGGAAGGGCGGACCCGGCCTCGGCGGACGCACGGCGTCCGTGCGCGGCGCTACCGGGGACGCTGTATCCGGCAGGCACCTCGAACAGCACTCCCTCCGGCAGCGCCCTCCCGCCAAGCCGACCGTACGCCTCCGCCCAGTCCGGGCCTCCGAGGCTGATCAGAGACAAGACGCCCGCTTCCTGCAGCGCCTGGACGCCCGCGGCCAGGGGGACGACAGCCGCCTCCTGCCAGCCGTTTTCGGGAGGCACGAACCGGACCAGATCGCCCCCAGCCTCCGCGAACCGCTGCAGCGCCGCGGGAGACGGCAGGCCGCGCACCCCGACCCCGTAGCACAGCGGCCCAAACCGCCCTTGCGCCGCCGTTGCGTCAACAACAGCAGAAACGGTCGGCGGCGCGTCACTCGCCACACCCGATCGTGTCGACAAGCAGCACAGAGCGAGGCGGGCGGTCACGCAGAGCAACCGGCAGTGTCGGTGCTGGCGCATGGGGGGATCACGGCTCAGGCGGTGACACGCCAGGGCGGAGGCACTTCAGCCCGGCGAGGAACTTCTCCCGGGGGAGCAGGAGACGACGGCCGCAGCCGAGGCATTCGATCCGGACATCGGTGCCCTTCCTCAGAATCCTCCACGCATTCTGGCCGCACGCGTGAGGCTTGCGCATCTCTGCTTCGTCTCCTACATTCAGCCTGACGTAGCCTTTCATCGTGCACTCGTGGGGGCACAGAGCGGAAGCTCTCGGCGCACAACCGGGGAGCGCCCCGCAAACGCGCTGCGGCATGGCGGGGCTATTCTATTCCCCCCGGGTTCGCCTGTCAACCGCCGGCACGCCGGCTGAGGAGACCTCCGGCGCCACCTGCGGACCCGGAAGGGCAACTGACGCCGATATTTCGCGGCACCGGCAACTTCCCTCTCGGGGCCTTGTCTATCTGTTCATCCCTTCAGTTCGGCAGTACGGAGAGGAGTCCGACATGCGTAGCACTAACCGGCGAGGGTTCACCCTCATAGAACTACTAGTTGTCATCGCCATCATCGCCATCCTGGCCGCGATTCTGTTCCCGGTCTTCGCTCGGGCCAGGGAGAAGGCCCGACAGACCAGTTGCCTGTCGAACGAGAAACAGATCGGTCTCTCGTGGATCATGTACGCGGACGACTACGACGAGACAGTCGTGGACTCAGATCCGCTCTACTATGCAGACCCGCAGCCTGGTGGCATTATGAACGGGTGGGAGGGCGCCATCCTTCCCTACGTCAAGAACCTGCAGATGTTCGTGTGCCCGTCCCACAAGGACTGGGCGCCGTACCCCCTCACTTACGGCAACGCAACGATGCCATCCGGCTACGACGCATCCAAGGACAAGGCCGGCTACGGGTACAACGGTGCGTACTGGGCCGTGGGAGACCCACCGACGGCCTTCGACGGGCCCTACGATGCCGCGGCGAAGAAGCGGCTCGACGGCATCGGGCTATCGCAGATCGTGGACAGCTCCAAGGTGCTGATGGCCGCCGACTCCGCGAACGGCAACACGGCAGGTAGGCAGGGAGCGGACGAGCTGGGCGACTGCATGCGGTGCGGAGGCACCCTAGGGAATTCCGATCCGTGGAACCAGGGAAAGGACTACTATCCCGAGTACCGCCACAACGGCGGCTTCAACATGGTCTTCGCCGATGGGCACGCCAAGTTCCGCCAGGGAGGCCGCCTACCCGAGGGTGTCTGGACCATCGGCACGGAAGCTGAGGATGGGAAGCCGGACCTGTAGCGGCCCAACCGCTCTGCAAAGCCACGAACAATGCCAAGCGATCCGGACTGCGCAAGCAGCCCGGATCGTCTGTTTTGGTGTGACCGGCAGGCCAGCCGGCGGGACCAGAGCGGCTCTGCGCAGGTGCGAGACTGCTCACGGGTCCGACCGGTTGACAAAGCCCCGTCCAGACTGTATGCTTTATCGGTTTGGGGCATGGCGATTTCCTGAAGGGGACGTGTCCTGCTTGTCTCAACGCCTCTTCAGGGGTGGCTTGCCACACCCGGCGATATGCAGCCTCGTGTGGCCACGGTGCCGAGATCGAGAAGCAAACCATGAGCGGTCAGCCTGTGACGATGCCCTCCGCCGAAAGCCTCGCCGCGTTGGCGGCTCTGCGCGAGCGTCAGTTGCGCGCCGTCCTGCAGATCAGCGAGGCGACGCACTCGAAGACCAACCTGGACGACCTGATCAGGGACTGCCTCCAGGTCGCCTTGGACACGGCGGACGCGAGCGCCGGGTCGGTGATTCTGTACGACCCCAAGAAGGAGAAGCTGGTCTTCACGTACGTGATCGGCCCCGCGGCACCGATGCTGACGGGCCTCGAACTGGCGCCCGACCAGGGCATCTGTGGGCAGGTCTTCCAGACGGGACAGCCGCTCATCACCGACGATCCCACCAAAGAGCAGCGGCACCTCACGAGCGTGGGCGAACAAGTCCACTACGTCACCAAGAACATGGTGTCGGTGCCACTCCGAAGCTCCGATGGCGCTGCCATCGGCGTCATGCAGGTGCTCAACAAGAAGGCGACCAACTTCGATCAGCACGACCTCGAGGTCCTCACCATCTTGGGCGCGCAGGCGGCCAGCGCCATCGAGAGCGCGCGGCTGCATGAGGAAGCCAAGAAGGCCGTCGTCGTCAACCTGATGGGCGACATCAGCCACGACATCAAGAACCTGATCACGCCCGTCACCACCTGCACCCAGACCCTTGAAATGCTCTTCGACGGCATGTTCGAGGACGTGGACCGCATCCTCGGCGAGAATAGGGACCAAGTTCCCGAGATGGTCGAACAACTGGAGCAGGCCTGGGAGTTCCTGCGGTCCTTCTACAAGGAAGCAGTCGAGATGATCCTCGAGGGGTCCACTGCTACCCAGGACCGGGTCCGCGAGATCGCCGACTGCGTGAAGGGCATCGTCTCGGAGCCGCACTTCGAGCCCACCGTTGTCAACGAGATCGTGGAGCGCGTCAGGAAGCCGCTGAAGGTCGTTGCCGACAAGAACGGCGTCACCTTGGTTACCGACGACCCGGGCGACGTGCCGCCGACGCTCATCGATCAAAAGCAGCTCTACAACGCCATTTACAATCTCATCAACAACGGTATCCCGGAAACGCCCGCCGGTGGCAGCATCAGCGTGAAGACGTATGCGAAGCTCGACGGCGAGTTCCCCGAGGGCAGCTATGTCGCCATCGACGTGGCCGACACGGGCAAGGGAATGCCACCAGAAGTCAAGCAGCGCCTGTTCACGGAGAATGCCATCAGCACGAAGCCCGGCGGCACCGGGCTAGGCACCCGAATCGTCAAGAACGCAGTCGACGCCCACGGCGGCGTCATCACGGTCGAGAGTGAACAGGGCAAAGGCACCACGTTCTTTATGAAGCTGCCGCTGCGCAGTGAGCCCGAACCAGAAGGCAACGGTGGGAACGACGGCTCCTGACGCAAGACCCGAGGCTGCCCGCGCTACCCCCTCCCCGCCTCGCGACAAGGGCGTCCACCCTCGGAACTCCCTGAACGACCTCAGCGGCAGGCAGTGGCTGCGCTTCACCCGCTCGTGGGACGTGTGGGACTCCAAGCGCTACCACCAGAACCGCAACACGGAACTGCATCCCGCCCGTTACCCGGAGGAGATGGTCCGCGAGTTCGTCCAGTTCTTCACCAAGGCGGGAGAGTGGGTGTTGGACCCATTCGCGGGTTCCGGCGCCACCTTGGTGGCGTGCAGTGAGTTGGGCCGGAGTGCAGTCGGAGTCGAGGTCAGCCCCAAGTACGCCCACCTTGCCCGAAGCCGGCTCGCACAGTTGGCCCTGGGCTCCGAGAGGCATGTGATCGAGGGCGACGCGCGTAGCGCGTTGGCGCCCGAGTTCTGGGGGGCGCTGAGTGCGGCAAACATCGAGCACGAAGACGGACTCCCGCTCTTCGACTTTGTCATGACCTCACCGCCCTACTGGAACATGCTCCGCACAAGCCGGGGCGGCGTCAAGTCCACGCACAAGGAGCGCGCCGAACAGGGGCTCGACACGCACTACTCCGACAGCGACCTCGACTTGGGCAACGTCGAGGAGTACGACCAGTTCGTGGAGGCGATCGGTGGCGTGTTCGATGGTCTGCACCCGCTCCTGCGCCAGCGGCGGTACTTGGTCTGCGTGGTCCAGAACCTCCGCGCGCCCGAGGGCGAGGTGAAGCCGCTGGCGTGGGACCTGTGCCGCCGTCTCTCGCAGACCTATCTCTTCCAGGGCGAGAAGATCTGGTGCCAGAACACGAAGAAGCTCGGCATCTGGGGGTATCCGACGACCTTTGTGCCGAACTACCATCACCACTACTGCCTCATCTTCCGGAAGGTCTAAGGTGACTCCCGCGGCCGCCAACGCACCCCTCTCCCCTTCTCGCGCCGCCCCGGAGGGCCCAACATGATCGCCGCTCCGCACGCCGCGATAGGCGCCGCCATTGGCGTGGCCGTCGGTGACCCGGTGGGGGGATTCGTGCTGGGTTTTGTCAGCCACTTTCTGGGCGACAGGACGCCGCACACCGAGTCCACCACGTTCTACGGCAAATCCCCTCGGCTCTGGAAGCAGCGGTTCCGTTGGTTCCTGGTAGATGCCGTCGCCACAGTCGCCCTGATGGGCTGCCTGCTCTGGCGGCACGCGCATTTTCACTCGGCCTTCTGGGGAATGCTCGGCGGCCTAGGCCCGGACCTGATTACCAACATCCCTTGGCTGGGAGACCGCCTGTCGCCGCATTGGGGCTTCCGGCAGTTCCGCACGTTCCATCACTGGACCCACTGCAACCTGCCCAAAGTGCAGTGGAAGCTCGGCGTCATGACCCAAGTGATCGCGCTGGCTATCAGCGTCGCCTACCTGCTGTACACCCGATAGCTCGCCGCCCACCACTCGGCTATCGCACCACAAACGTCGCCTCGCCGGCGAGGCCGGCATGCGGCGCCGTGGCGGTGATCGTGTACCGGCCGGTCGGCGCGCTGATCGGCACCAAGGCCTCGACCGCGCACACTCCGCCCTCAGTCGCCCGCGCGCCGCCGAGGCGGTCGTATCGGCTGCCCTCGGGGCCGACGACGGCAAGGTTGAGCAAGAAGCTGCCCTTCGCGGGAGCGGCGGCCGCTTGCATCGCCACCGTGTACCGCAGCGCTTCGCCGCGCTTCACCTCGCCGGTTGCCACACCGACCGCCACCTTCGTTGGGCGCTTCTCGTAGATACCGACCACCCTCGCGCCGCGGCCGGGGAGGGTCTGCTTGAGTGTCACTGCCCCTCCGCCGGAGACGGCCTCGCCAATGGTCTGATCCGTGGTCAGGTCCACCACCCAGCCTGGGCGGAATCCCCAGTCGCTCAGTTCGACGGCGACCGGCTGGGCGTCGGCGTGGTGGTTGACGATCAGCACGCAGGCACTGTCCATGTTCCCGCGGACGCCGACGTCAGTGTGGAGTGCGTTGGCAGTCACGCGCACGCCGACCGAGCCTTCCGTGCGTCGCAGCAAGGGAAGCACGTCCCTTGCTGTCTCGGCCACCAGTTTTGGCCACGCCCTCGGGTCGTCTCCCTCCACCGCATTCCGGCAGACATCCTCGATGCCCTCTTCAGTGCCGCCAACACGCCCGTTGCCGAACGGCACCCCTTGCCGGTCGCCGGTGAACTCCGCCGGCCATTCGAGCGCCTGCCCGTGCTCGTCCACGGTCGGCAGCCCGTCGAAGACCACCGCGCCGCCTTGCCGCACCCACTCGATCAGCTTCTGCTGCGCGTCCCGCCGGAGGGCGTCGGCGCCGATCACAAACAGCACCTCCAGCGAACCAGGCAGTCCCTCAGTCAGGATCTCTTCGTGGATCACGTCTGCATCGCCCACGGCCTGAGCGAGGATCGAGAGGGTGTACATCGGGACGTTGTACCCGTTGTAAAGGAGCTGCTGGGTCTCGGGCAGCAACACGCCGACGCGCGCCGGCTGCCGCTGCCAGCGCGTGAGCAGCGGGCCGATCCGGCGGATGGCGCGCAGCGCCTCGCCGCACTTCTCCCACCGTTCGGGACGCGCGGTGGTGCCGCTGC
>Ga0210020_1000742_pt1 | contig 30736 bp, 30 predicted proteins | sample CryGeymeta201514_FD_183980 | JGI IMG/M metagenome (GOLD analysis project Ga0210020, IMG submission 183980) | Groundwater microbial communities from Crystal Geyser aquifers in Utah, USA - Crystal Geyser metaG 2015-14 (SPAdes) (version 2) | ecosystem: Environmental > Aquatic > Deep subsurface >... | reverse complement strand
AGAGAAACTAAATCAATCAAGTCTTTCCTTCCTTTAGTAGAGTTTTTCCTTTCTGTTAAAGCTTTCGCTTTTAAAAGAGCCAAAAGTTCAATTTTAGGAACTTTAAATCCTTCCAATCGCATTGTTAATTTAACAACCTCTTCAACCGGCACCCCTAAATCTGAATAAAAAGGCAGATAAATATCAATGTCGATCTCCTCGGTTTTGGCCTCATATTTTTTTAGCCTCTCATTCTTAATTATCGAAAATTCATTCTTCATTTGTTCCAACTGAGGATAATCTAAAATTAAATCAATATCTTTTGACTTCAACGCTCCTGTGTAAAGGAAAACCGCCCAGCCACCAATCAAAACAAAATCGAATTTTTTGCCTAGACTTTGAAGAAGCTGCCAGCTTTTCTGGGTAATAAGATCATGATAATATGGCATTAATTTTCTCCTTCAATGCTTCTGTATATTCCTTAGCATACCAATCTCTTAGATTCCAGATATCGACAAAGGTCTGCGCCAGAGTCGTTTTTTGACCATAAAGACTTAAGAACTTATCTGGTTTCAAAACAAAAAGGTTCGGCACTCCCTTGGTCACTATTGTTCTTTCTTTTATTTTTTCTGGCTGATCTGAATAGACATAAATTTTGTCGTAATCTGATGGGGGAACATCTAACCTTAATCTGGCAGCACTATAGGCACCATAAATCACTTCGGGAGGCATTTTCCCTTCTGCTTCAAATACTGGATCTTCTATTCTAAAAGCAGAGAGTATGTCTTTTTCTAGGCTGCGCACGCTCGCCCAATGATAGAGTAATTTCTCAGGGTTCTCCAGAATAAAGAATCTTCCAGTAACTCTCACTGCCCCCATTTTTCTGGGTATCTTCAGCGCTTGGAAAACAGTGCTAGTAGAAAAGCCGAATTTCTTGGCCAGCTTTTTCTGCTCGAAGTGACGTTCGTTTTTTTCAAGGCCAGAAAAAAGCAGTTCTCTCCAAATGATTTCGATTTTCTTCATAGTTTTATAGCCTCATTTCTAGAATACTCGAAACGAGTGAATTTGTCAAGAGGCTCTTGAAATTTTCAAAAAAATGACTTAAGATAATATTAGGTTGTAAAGAGGAAACCAAGTCCCGTCTTCGCCGAGGCTTCGGCAGGGCGAGCAAGCTTGGACTGTGCCGCAACTGTAATCCCGCCAAGGGCGGGAAAGTCAGAATACTCTGCAACCCTTGTCTCGCCAAAGCCTGAAAGGCAAAGGCGGATTATCCCGAGCAGGAAAAAATATGGTAGCAATAAACGAATCTCCCCACATTGGCCTTGATTTAAGCAAATATGTAGAATGGGAAAGAAGAACCAAAAGTCCAGATGAAATCGCCTGGGATATTGCCTACTTCTCGAGAGAAGCAAGAAAAGCTCCTTTTGCCCAAAGAATAAATGCGATTGTCATCGGTCTTGATAAATTTGGAGAATTAGTTAAACCCGAAAGTAATTTGGCCACCGACTTGGCAACTTCCGAAGTATTTGAGTGGGCAAAACAAACGGTTCCAGTAATTAGCTTTTCAACCGATACCAATTCCACAGAAGACATTCTCAACAAAATGCTTCCTTTGGTTGACTTTAATCCTCAGTCAATTATGGTTTGGCTAAGTCCCAAAGGAGAGATTTACCAAGAAGCGCGAATTAATGTTTATCAAACAATTGAAGTCAATGGACAAAAATATCTCTTTTTTTGGAGCATGCCGTCTTCAAACACGGACGAAGAATGTTTAACTTTTTACAAAAACTTATTGAATTACGCTGCCGAAGAAGTATCGATAGCTAAAGACACAGAGGCGCTCAGAATCTCTCCTTTGCCTGTACAAATACCCCCGGGAGAAACTTTGACTGATTTTTTGGATAAACAAATCCCTCTTCCTGAAATATGGGAAGAAATAGCTAGTAGAAAAATTATTAAAGACACAATTACCGAATTCGCCGCAGTCAGAGGACTCGTTTTAAGTGAATATGACCGGATAATCAGCCGAAAAACCGAATACGAAAATCTTCTTGTCGGAGCTCGGCTTGAAATGGCCGTTAAAGAGATGCTTAATATTGAGTTGCGCTCCGGAGCCCACGGCAGTTTAAATCAAAACGCCCTTTCGGAGCTTGGGACGAACCATCTTCTGACAACAGGAAGGTTGTTTTCTGAGGGAGCAAATCTTTCAACTCGCGAAAGCGTTCACTGTGGCGCTTGCGGCGAATATGCAAAGGGGCAAAAATTTGCTCCCGGATTTAAATGCACCAAAAGATCTCAAAACGATTAAAATATTCCTTATTCTCAGCCTGTGGCGTATTTTTTTGACTCACTTTGTTACCGTTGAAAGGTCTTTCTAAATACTTTAAAGTAGAAGAGTAATTCATTAATTGCCCTAATTACTCTAATTTCTAATTAACCTAAATAATGCCAAATAATAAAAACCCTAAATACGATTTGGAGGAAAGAACAGCAAAATTCGGAGAAGAGGTTATCAAGTTCGCCAATAAAATTCCTAAAAATCCAATAACGATTTCTATAATCGGACAATTGGTAGATGCCGGAACTAGTGTGGGTGCAAATTACTGCGAAGCGGATGATGCTGAATCAAAGGAAGAAGCAAGAATCTTGTGGCAAGAAGCAAAAAAATTGAATTTGATTTTTAATTCGATAACTAATAAGTCAAAAAATAAAGTTAGTTAGATCAATTAGGTTAATTAGAAATTAGAAATTTATGGAACAACATCCTGTCCCACAACCAATCACCAGCTACGAATTCCGCTTAGTCGGCGACATGACCATAAAACAATTCGGTAAACTCGCTGCCGGTATTGTCTTAGCTTTAATAGTTTACGCAATTGATCCGCCGGCCCTACTAAAATGGCTTTTGATTGCCCTTTTTGCCGGACTCGGCGCAATAATGGCCTTTGTTCCTTTCGAAGGCCGACCGGTTGATGTTTGGATCATCGCCTTTTTTAAAAGAATTTACTCCCCTACTCAATTTCTTTGGAAGCAAAGAGGAATGACGGCCAGCTCTTTTACTCAACCGCAAAAGTCAGCATCCGTTGTCCCCCCTCAAACTATGCCACAATCTATGCCGCAAATTCCCAAAACCGAGGTTCAACCACAACCTTTACCCCCCGCTCCTGCCCCGCTAAAAATAAATATTCCTCCTCCTTTTTCGACGAGGAAAGAAAAAAGGGTCGAGGCAAAATTCAGCTCAGACGTCGTTGTCCCGGCAACTCCTTCGTTACCTAACCTTACAGTTGGTTATGTCAGAGACAAAGAAGGGAAATTAATTGAAGGGGCGATCTTGGAAATTCGTGACTCATCCGGTAATCCGGTACGCGCGTTTAAAACCAACAAACTCGGTCAATTTTTAAGCGCCACTCCTCTTCACAATGGAGCCTACGAAATTGAAACCAGCAAAGAAGGATTTGAGTTCGATATAATAAAGATTAATCTCGAAGGAAAAATTTTGTCACCGATTGAAATCGTAAGTAAGTAATATAAAACTCTGAAATTCTAAGCACTAAACCCTAAATACTAAACAAATCCAAAACTCAAATACCAAATTTCCAAAACGTTAATATTTGAGCATTTGAATTTGGGAAATTTTAAATTGTTTAGAAATAAGCAAAGCTTGTTTCTCGTAAAACTCGAAATTAGAAATTAGGATTTAGAAATTTTTATAAAAGATGGACCCTGCTCAAATAGCTATTCGCGCCAGCACTCAAGAGCACCTCCCGATTGAGGATATTAAAGAGAATCTCGTTATCCTCAAGGACGGCTCTTGCGCCATGATCCTTTCTGTTTCTTCGGTCAATTTTGACCTTCTCTCGGAAAGGGAACAGGAAGCAACCATTTATGCTTACGGCGCGCTTTTAAATTCTTTGACCTTCCCTATTCAGCTTTTAATCATGTCGCAAAAAAAGGATATTTCTTCATATCTTGACCTTTTAGAAAAACAAGAGGCCATAAAAGCCAGTTCTCCTCTTTTAAAAAACTTAATTAATTCCTACCGTAAATTTGTGGCAGAAATGGTTAAGAAAAACAATGTCCTGGACAAAAAATTTTATGTGGTCATCCCTTTCTCTGCTCTAGAACTGGGGGTCGCCTCGTCTTTAACTTCATTGATTAAGCCTGGTGTTTCTCTGCCTTTTCCAAAAGAACATATTCTTCAAAAAGCCCAGGTTTCTCTCACTCCCAAAAAGGATCACTTGGTTAAACTTTTTGCCCGGTTGGGGTTGACAGCCAAACAACTTGAAAACAAGGAGTTGGTCAGACTCTTTTATGAAATCTATAATGGTGAATCTTTAAAACAACTTTTGTGAAAATCGATTTCTTAAATAAATTAAAAACAAGGGCCCAAAGCAAAATTCCTTCCATTGGTCAGGTTCCAACCCGGCCTGGGCAAGACTCAATATCGTCCCAAGGGAGTCTCCCCACTCCAACGATCCCCCCGATAAAGTCAGTCAGTTTTTCTTCCGAGACTTCTGTCCAAGATATTATTGCTCCCTCGGCGATTGAAGTTGATTTCGATGAACTTAAAATCAACAACCGCTATACCCGTACATTGTTTGTCGCCGGATATCCCCGCTATGTGAGCGCAAATTGGCTTTCGCCTTTAATTAACTATGAACATTCGCTGGAAATCTCTTTGTTTGTTTACCCTGTAGAGAGTAAGAATGTCTTGGACGACCTAAGAAGAAAGATTGCGGAAATGGAGGCAGAAATTGCCACCGATATAGAGAGAGGCAGAGTGGTTGATCCGGCAACCCAGGCCAAATTAGAAGATGCTCAAGTAATGCAAGAACAATTGGTTAAGGGCATAGAAAGATTTTTCCAATTTGGTCTCTATATCACCATCCCCGCAGAGACCTTGGAAGAACTAAATGAAGTTTCCCGAGGAGTCGAATCTACTTTAGCTTCACTTTTGATTATTCCCAAACACGCTACTTTGCAAATGGAGGAAGGTTTCAAAACCACACTTCCCACTTGTTTGGATTATCTGAGTATTACCCGTAATATGGATACTACCTCTTTGGCAACAACCTTTCCTTTTGCCTCCTCAGAATTAACTGCTAACGAGGGAATTCTTTATGGAATCAACGAGCACAATGGAAGTTTAATTGTGTTCGATCGCTTCACTTTAGAGAACTATAATGCTTGCGTTTTCGCCAAGGCCGGTGCTGGAAAGTCGTTTTTGGTAAAACTGGAGGTCCTTCGCTCCCTGATGTTTGATGCCGAAATTATCATTATTGATCCGGAAAACGAATACGAAAATCTTTGCCGAGCTGTCGGGGGCGAATATATTACTTTTGGTTTCAACTCCCAGGCAAAAATTAACCCCTTTGATCTCTCACAAGTAATCGAGGAGGAAGAAAACGAACTTAATCAAAAAATGCTTTCGCTTCATTCTCTTTTTAAGGTTATTATGGGCAATCTTTCCCCTACCGAAGAGGCAATTTTAGATAGAGCCTTAATGATGACTTACCAGGCAAAAGGAATCAGTCAAGACCCCAAAACTCAAATCAAGGAGCCGCCCTTAATGGAAGATCTTTATAAAACACTTTTAGGGATGGAAGATCCTCAATCCCGTCTACTGGCTGACAGGATTGAAAAATTCGTTAAAGGATCGTTTGTAGGAATCTTTGACCAATATTCTAATGTCAACATTCGTAATTCCTTTACGGTTTTTTCTCTTCGTGATTTAGAAGCGACATTAAGACCGATTGCCATGTTTATCATCCTTGATTTTATTTGGACACGTATTAGAAAGGAATTAAAGAAGAGAATTTTAGTGGTTGATGAAGCTTGGTTTATGATGCAAAACCCTGATTCGGCGAGCTTCCTAAACTCGATTGCCAAGAGAGCCAGAAAATATTATCTTGGTTTAACCACTATCACTCAAGATGTTGGCGATTTTCTCAGAAACGATTTAGGGAAAGCCATTGTAACCAATTCGTCAATTCAAATTTTAATGAAGCAGCACCCGGCGGCAATAGAGGAAGTTTCTCAAACCTTTTACCTCTCGGAGGGAGAAAAACAATTTTTGCTTGCTTGTGATATTGGTGAAGGTCTATTTTTTGCTGGCAACAATCATGTTGCGATGAAAGTAATTGCCTCGTCTCAAGAACACCAATTGGTAACTTCCAAACCGGAAGAAGTCTTGGCTCAGAAAAAAGCACAGATGGCCAAAGAAGAAATTCCTGCTCCGCCAAAAGAACAACCAACAATTATCCAAAAACCCTCCCCGGTTCCAGAATTAACTCATCCCCAACCCCTTTCTCAAACTTCCGTTCCATTACAAACTGTGGTGGAAGAAATCATTTCAAAACCAGTGGAAAAAACATCTCCACTACCCACTCCACAGACAAACTTCCCTCCTTTGTCCACTAAAGAGGAACCTGTCCCAACTCCTGCGGCAACAACTTTGCCCCCAAGGTTTAAAAGTGAGATAATTATGGACAATGGATCAACAAATTCATAACAGCAATACTCCTGACTCGCCAGGAAATCTTCCTGATCCAAAAAAGATAATCTTAAATCGTTGGGCAGAATCTCTGACTAGACAAAGAATTACTCCCGCAGACATTGTCTATACCCTTGAAAAACAAATAAAAGAAGGAGAAAAAGAAGACTCTGTCAGGAATGCTGAGCTAAGAGAAGCTCTTAAAGAACTAGAAGAATTTCAACGAAAATTACCTCCGGAGCAACTCAAAGAACTAGAAGTGGAAAGAGCCGCTGAAGCGCAAAAAGGAAGCCCTTCGGTTCAACTTCCCTCAATCCTTAACACCACGATTTTCAGAAAAGATTTTTTACCTTCCCAACCTAAGACCACCCTCCCTGGTCATCAATTTTTTACCGCAATTAAAACTCGTTTTTCCGGTTCAACTGTTGGCCAAGGAATTAAAACCTCTGTTCAAGGAGTCGGACAAAAGAGTCTACAGACTGTCGGAGCAGGTATCAAAAAAGGAACCGCCGCCATTCTGACTAAAGCCGGGCTGCATACGGCTGCCGCCGCAGTTTCCGCCGGTATTGGCAATGTAATTATAGTTGTCGCTCCGAAACTTCTAAAAATAGGGTCTTCTTTGATTAAAAACACAGTTGGTTGGATCTCTTCTGGATTCGGTCTCTTTACTGCTTTAACTGAAGGACTTACTGGTCAAAGAGAAGTTCCCGAAGACAAAAATCTTGCTTTTTTACTCCCGGTTTTTGGCTGTCTGGCAGCTGTAGTATTTTTCGTTCCTATTCTTTTTACAATCAGTACCGGTGGAGCTTTTATTGTTCCCCCTTCAGCCTCTCGTTATACTGGGCAGTTCCCTCCTGAAGTTATCCACCCGGTCTGTGCAACCTTGCCTGATATTTTCAACAATGCCGCCCAAACACATTGTGTTCCCACGGCTTTACTTATGGCCATTTCTCAAATGGAGTGCGGAAGAGCCTGGAATCTTGATTGCAATCAAGTTGGAAAATTTTTGAGTGATAGTTGGCAGGAACAAGCAACCGATGACGAAAAATGGTCGGATTGCTGCGACGATACCTGTAACCGAACAAGTCTTTGTTCGGGAACGACAGTGGTAGGACCAATGCAATTTGAAGAAAACACTTGGGCGGGGGTTATGCCAGAATATACTTCTATTGACCGTTGTCGAATAGATCTTTCAGCTGAGGCAGCAGCAAGAAAGACCAAAGATAATTCCGGAACAAGTGAGGAAAATTGTAGTGACTGGGATGAAGACACTGTTCGTTCTGTTGCCAAACGTTATTGCGGTTCATGTGGAACCAGCGGTTGCCAATGGTCTCTTGAAAAAGGTTATACTGATAGTTGTAGCAAATCTTGTGGTACAGATTATTGCGGAGGTGTTTGGAATTTATATGAGCAATTTGCGAATCAGTAAAAAACCCCTTATTTTTATTATTTTTTTGATTCTTTTGGTTGTAGTTCTTTTGGTTTTAAAAATCCTTCAAAAGAAAAATCTTCCCGTCCAGATACCAGTCGAAACAATAACCCCAACAGTCACTGCTGTCTCGCCCACTCCTTCCTCCCCCTGCTCACCAAATGAAAAAATTAGAAGTAAATTGCCTTTTATTACTCCGGGTTACACTATCCAATATCTTCCCGTCCCAGAAAAATTTTTTGTCACGATTTTAGAAAATCCTTATGAAAAAAACAGAACTGAAGCGGAAAAATGGCTTAATTCTTACGGAACAGATCCCAATGGACATTGTGTCTTTTGGACATCGTCTAAAGGGGTCTCCCCGAAGACTCAATAAATCTTAAGATCCTATTTCTCCTCCGTCTGTAACCTCACCGGCATAATGATATGAAGAAAAGAATCATCACCAACCATGCGAAAAGCGCCGGGGCTTAATGGCCCATTTATTTCTAAAGAAATTTCGGGCTTGGTAACAGCACCCAAAAAGCCTTGCAAAAAACGAGAGTTAAAAGCGATTTCTCCTTCATCTCCTTCGAGTTTTGCTTCCAGGGAACTTTTATTCTCCCCTATTTGCGGCGAGTTGGCACTCATTTCCAAAGCACTTTTTTTAACCTTGAACTTAATAATATTAGCTGAATCACGGGCAAAGATAGAAACAACTTTTACTTCTTTTGAAAACCCTTCTCTGTCTAAAACAAGTCTAGTGGAAAAGTTTTGTGGAATAATTTTTTCGTAAGCAGGAAAATCTCCTTCTATCACTCTCGAAAAAAGATCCAGTTCGGGGAAAACAAAAACAACTTGGTTTTGCTCTTTGGTAAAACCCATTTTTATCGTCTTTTCTTTCCCTTCTTTATTCTCTGCCAGAATCCTCGCTGTTTCCATCAACGACTTTGCCGGCAAAAGTAAGGAAATTTTTTCTTTTACCGCGGTATCTACCTCGATCGTCTTTAAAGATAGTCTGTAGCCGTCTGTAGCAATCAAAGAAAGGGTTTTCCCTTCTATCTTGACCAGAACACCAGTAAGAACCGGCCGGCCTTCGTCAGTGGCCGCTGCAAAAGCAACCTGATTGATTGATTCCAAAAGTTTGTCCGAAGGAAAAGAAAATAAATTCTCCAAGGAATAAGTTGGCAATTTAGGAAACTCCGTTGCCGGAATCCCGTTGAAACTCGCTTCATATCCATTGGTCGAAATATTCAAAGAATTTTCTTTCGACTCCAAGTCGATTTTCCCTGCCGCCAAAGAAGCAATCACTTCTGTTAATATTTTTGCCGGGATAGTAATTTCTCCTTCTTCTTCAACCTTCGCTCCCAATTTAATATTTATTCCTGTTTCTAGATTTGTCGCCGAAATTTGCAAACCGTTTTTATCGGCCTTAAGAAGAACATTGGCAAGAACAGGTAATTGGGCCTTAGTAGAAATCGTTCTAAAAGCAGTAGAAAGGCCGTGATTAAGATTTTCTTGTAAAATTTGTAATTTCATTTGCTTCCTTTCTTTCTATTAATTGTACACTAAAAGCAGTAAGTTATTAATTTTCTTTTAATATTAGTAGTCGTAGTAGTAGGTAATGGTGTAAAAGTTGATATTTTTTAAACATAGACTTACTTTTCGGGTTATATTTTTGTTTATATTTCGGTTAATTTAATCTGGATAACTTTGTTGACAAATCTCTCCTTTTTGTTGATAAGTGTAAAAACTAAGCGATAGTTTTAGATAGCCTGTGTTTTATCCCCGAGATATCCACTCTTAAACCCTCATTCTCCTTGAGTAAAGCAGTGATTTTTTCCACACCATACATAATGGTTGTATGGTCTCTTCCCCCTAACAGTTTACCAACTTCCATGAAAGGCAAGTTTAATTCAACTCGCAAAAGATACATTAAAAGTTGTCTTGGGAGAGAGACTTCTTTGACTCGGGTTTGACTTCTTAATTGGCTGACTTTCAAATGATAATAGTCAGCCAGGGTTTCAACAATTACCTTGGGTTTAATCGCTTTATTGCCAAACTCTTTTTCTAGAAGAGCTTTTCCAAGAAGAGAATTCACTAACTCAGATGAGAATGGAATATTTTTTGTTTCTGATTCGGTGAGTAGCCTGGTTAAAAACCCTTCTATTTTTCGGATTGATTCAATGTTGGCGGCAATTAGTTGGGCCAAGTCCATTTTAAGATCAATGTTTCGTTGGCGAGCCTTGATTAATAAAATTGCCGTTCGTAGCTCAAAATCAGGAGGAGGAATATCAACAATTAAACCGGCTTCAAATCTCGATCTTAGTCTTTCTTCTAATTTGGAAATTTCTTCTGGTGGCCGATCGCTGGTCAAAATGACTTGTCCTCCTTCTCTCTGAATAGCGTTGAAAGTATGAAAAAACTCTTCTTGAACAGTAACTTTGCCGGCGATAAATTGAATATCGTCCAAAAGAAGCACTTTTATGGTGCGGAACTTTTTTCTGAATAAATCAGTGGTTTTACTTTTTATTGCTTCAATTATTTCATTAGTAAATTCTTCTCCGGGACAAAAGAAAACCTTTGTGCTGGGGTTGTTTTTTAGAATTTCATGGCCGATTGCTTGCATCAGATGCGTTTTCCCTACTCCCACACCACCCCAGATAAAAAGCGGATTGTAGGCAGCAGCAGGGTTTTTAGCCACGGCTGTCGCGGCCGCAAAAGGAAGTTGATTCGAGGAAGAGACGGCAAAGTTTTCAAAAGTGAAATCTGGTCTTAATCGATGGATGTTTTGAGAAGTTTGCGGTTCAAGGTTTACGGTTTGGTTAAAAAGCGGCCCAATATCTCCTTTAAGAGAAGCGATTGGTTTGATAGTAAAAACAAGACTATTATTGTTTTTGGTTTGCCGGTCAAGAATATCTTTGATCAGACTGTAATAGCGCTTTTCAATCAGGTCTATAATATATCCTGAAGGACAACCAATGGTGGCAATATTATTTTCCAAAGAAACCAATCGAGTATTTAAAAAAAGAGTTTGAAAGTGAGCCTTGGAAATAGAAATCCTTAATTCCTCTTGAATACTTTTCCAGAGAGTTTCGTTTGTCATGTTATTATGTGAGCAGAGGTTTACTGGGGGCGGAGTTTCTTTGTTTTTACTAAAGTCATAGTATTGTAGTTATCCACAATTTGTCAATGGGCAAAAACACTTTGCACGTAGCGGTTTGAAGTAAAATAAGATATAATTGCAGTAATAGTTCAAAGGGAGGAAAAAAGATGCCGAAAAGAACTTACCAGCCTAAAAAGTTAAAAAGGGCAAGAAAACATGGGTTTAGAGAAAGAATGAAAACCCTTGGCGGCCAAAAGGTTTTAAAGAGACGAAGAGCTAAAGGAAGAAAAAGAATCTCGATTTAGAATTTTTAAAGTGCTTTCAAAAGAAAACCGTCTCAATAGAAGAGAGATAGAAGAATTAAAAGCCAAAAAAACTGCCATACTTCAGGGAGAGTTTTTTGGTTTGATTTTCCAAAAACAAAAAGGAGCAAAAGGTTTTGCTTTAATTGTTTCCAATAAAATTGCTTCAAGGGCAGTAAAAAGAAATCAAATCAGAAGGCTCTTTTTTAGGGCGATTCAAGAGAGCCTGCTTGACGAGGAAGGTAAATTTCTTTTTTTAGCAAAAAAAAGTTGTTTGACGGCTAGCTTGGGAGAGTTCGAGAAAGAGATGAAGAGCTTCAGAAGTCGGATAACAAATTAACAATGAGAAAGTTGGTTTTAGGTTTAATTCGTTTTTATCAAAAATATTTGTCGTTTGATTCTGGGTTTTTGAGAACTCTTTTTTTAACCGATAAGGCTTGTCGTTTTACCCCTTCTTGTTCAGAATATACTTACCAGGCAATTTCGAAGTATGGTATAATTCTGGGAGGCTGGAAAGGAGTCAGAAGGATTTTAAAATGTAATCCATGGAATAGTGGCGGGGATGATCCTTTGCAGTAATAACTATGAATATTTGGCAAATCTTACTTGACCAACCAATTTTAAATGCACTAATTGTGCTTTATAAAATTCTTTTCTCTAATTTGGGATTGGCAATTATTGCCTTGACATCTTTGGTTCGGTTGGCTCTTATTCCTTTGACTAGCCCCCAATTGAAATCAGCACAGGTTATGCAGGAATTAGCCCCTGAGCTGGAGAAGTTAAAGAAGAAGTATAAGGATGACAAACAAAAATTAACGCAAGCACAAATGGAGCTTTACAAGAAGCATGGCGTTAACCCGGCCGCTGGTTGCCTTCCTCAAATTCTACAATTCATTATCTTAATTTCCCTTTATCGAACCTTTAGCCAGGTTATTAGATCCGATAGAGCAAGTGTAATCGAAAATATAAACAAAAGCCTTTATTCGTTTGTTAAACTACCTTTAGGAACACATCTTGATTTAACCTTTTTATACTTAGATTTATCCAAACCCGACCTTATTCATATTCCTGGTTTTTTCGCTCTTCCCGGAGTATTTGTGATTATGTCAACAGTTTTCCAATTTTTGTCCTCAAAATTGATGATGCCGGGAGTTAGGTTGGGAGAGAAAGAAGTTCAAACAACCGAAAAAAAGAGTGATGATATGGCAGTGGCAATGCAAAAACAAATGCTTTATCTCTTTCCGGCGATGACATTAATTTTCGGCTATACAATGCCCTCGGGAGTAATTCTTTATTGGTTTGTTTTTTCCCTCTTTTCCTATATTCAACAATTAGCTATTGTTAAAACAAAGAAGGGAGTTTAAAAAAATGACAAAAGAGGAATTAAAAAAGGTTGAGCAAGAAATAAAGGAATTTCTTTCCGAGTTAGAAATTCCGATTACAACCAAAACTGACTTTGATGAGGTTTTCGGCATAATTAATGTTCAGCTTGATTCAGAAGAAGCTGCTGCTTTGATTGGATTCCATGGGGAAACTCTTCAAGCAATCCAGTTAATTCTCTCTTTTGTCGTTCATAAATCTTCAGGAGAGTGGGTTAAGACTTTGGTAAATGTTGGCGATTACCGCCAGAAGAGAGAGGAACAACTAAAAAAACTAGCTTTGAATTTGGCGATGAAGGTTAAATTTTCTGGAGAGGCACAAGCAGTTCCCAATTTAACCCCGTCAGAGAGAAGGGCAATTCATTTGATTTTAGCCAATCATCCAGATGTCTATACTGAATCTGAAGGTGAAGGCAGAGAGAGGCAGTTGGTAATTAAGCCGAAAGCGTAAAGAAGAAGTGAATGAAATACTCTTAAGTCTTCTTGTCCTTTCCCTGCCTCTACAATTTGGTCGTCACTTCTGGCTTAAGAATTCTTATATTTTTGGCTTAAAAGTAGATTATCTCTCCCCCACTTTGTATTTTCAAGATATCTTGATTGTTTTTTTGGTCGTTCAATATTTTAGGAAAAATCCACCAAGATTTAACCGGAAAGTTTTTCTATTTTCTATTTTCTATTTTCTATTTTCTATTTTTAATATCTTGTTTTCTCTTACTCCCCTCCTTTCCCTTTTTGCCTGGCTAAGAATTTCTGAGTTTATTTTACTCGGTTTGGTTGTCTCCAAAAATAGCCATAAAGTTCTTGAGATTCTTGGAAAAACCTTACCAGTGGGCCTGATTTTTGAGTTTGGATTGGGCTTTGTTCAGACACTTACACAATCTTCTGTTGGAGGTTTTTTTTGGTTTTTGGGTGAACGGACATTTAATGTTTTGTCTCCGGGAATTGCCAGAGGAGTTTGGTTGGGAAACGTCTTCTTGCGTCCCTATGGGACATTTTCCCATCCCAACAGTCTGGCTGGTTTTATCCTTGTTGCCATAATTTTGACATTAAGTAAAAAGAAACTTAATTTGTTAGACAAACTGTCGGTTTCTCTTGGATTCGCCCTGATAATTCTTTGTTTTTCTAGAACTGTCTGGTTAGTGGTTTTAACCTTGGAAATTTATTTTGTTTTGAGTAAAATATTTTTGGGTTTTAAAGCCGGTTTTAGAAGTAAAAAACTCTCTTTGAATTTTCCCTACCTTTTTTCTCTGTCTAGTATTCTGGTGACTATTTTTCTTTTTTTACGAACAACAATGGAGGCCTCTTCTTTTGAAAATAGAAGAAGACTGGCAGAATATGCTTTTACAATAATTAAGCAAAACCCCCTCTTCGGAATCGGTGCTAATAGTTTTATTATCAGTCTTGCTCAAAAAAATACTGCATGGCAATGGTTTTATTGGTTACAACCGGTCCATAATATTTTTTTACTCGCGGCAAGTGAGACTGGTTTAATTGGCTTAGTCGCCTTCTCAATGTTTTTGGCTCTCTCACTGGGGAATCTTGTAAAAAAAAGATCTCCTTCTAGCTTCTATCTTCTCACTTCTATCTTCGGTATTCTCTTTACCGGTCTCTTTGATCATTATTGGCTGACTTTAATTCAGAATCAACTTCTCTTTGTGGTTGTTTTGGGTTTATCTTGGGGTCAAGAAAATGTTAAAATAGTTCGATGAGTCAATTGCGGGTTATGGTAATACTTTAATTTTGACCCGATCTTTCGACCCATTTGCAGACAATGACAAAAAATTTAATTATCTATACTGATGGAGGAGCAAGGGGTAATCCGGGCCCCGCGGCTATTGGAGTCTATGTTGTTGATTCCGATGGTAAAGAAATATTAAGAAAAAGTAAACAAATAGGTGAGGCCACTAATAATATCGCCGAATATCGGGCCGTAATTGAAGCGCTAGAATGGATTAAGAAAAACTTTCAATCAACTTCGAAAGTTAGCGATTTAAATTTTCAATTTTATTTGGATTCATCTTTAGTGGTCAATCAGTTGAATGGAATTTTTAAAGTCAAACAAAGTCACTTAAGAGATTTACTGCTTCAAGTAAGAAAATTGGAACAAGAAATTGGAGGAAAAATTTTATACAATTTTATTCCTCGCGAAAAAAATAAAACTGCTGACTTTTTAGTTAATAATTCTTTTTGAAAGACTCCCTAAAAATATTTCATAATATCCGATAGTCTTTTTCACGTACAGCTGTATTGTTATTATGTAGATTTTTCTTTAAAATGTTTTTAATGCCCACTAGTAATTTTGGTTTAAAAACAGAGTATGATGTTTTTTCAAAAGCTTTGATTGTTGATGAGGTGGGGGAGTTGCCAACCCTCTTGGTTGATGCTCTTTTGAATCATGGTTGTTTGGTAAATTATTTTGGCAAAGAATTGCCGCAGAGTTTTGACTATTTATTTGGTAAGAATAACTTTGTTTATCTTGATTCTTTTGGAAAAGATAAGGTTTTAGGAAAGATTGACTATTTTTTTTATTTTCCTTCTGAGCATTTTTCCAAACTGGAAACAGTCTCCTTTTTTCTAAATGACTCGTCAGTAAGATCTTTGGTTTGTGCTCCACTGCCGTTTTTAAAAAAAGAAGAGGTAATAAGTTTAGTTAAGCAATTACAAGGTAATATTAGAGCAGCTTATTTCGATTGTGTTTTTGGTCCAAGAATAAAATCTGGTTTCTTGGGAGAACTGTTTAATTCGGCAATTGAAAGGCAGGAGGTTTTAGTTACTGGCAATTCTGCGGAAGAAATCTATCCTGTCTATGCCAAAGAACTTGTTAAAGAATTGGTTAGGTTAATCTTTTCTTTGGATACAGAGAACAAAGAATATTTTCTGCGGCCCAAGGAAAAATCAACTCTTCTTGCTTTTGCTTCACTGATTAAAAATTCTTTACCAGAGGTAAATCTCAGCTTTTCTGGGGAAAATCAAGAAAGAGGAATAGAAACAATGAACACAGAGAAGATTGAAATAAGCTTCAATCTAGAGGAAAAGATACAGGAGACAATTGACTGGTTTAAGAGAAATCTGGTGAGAGCGTCTAAAGAGCCCCTTTTGGCAGTTGAGCCAGTTGTTGAACCGGTTGCTCCCCAAACAATTGAGGTTGAAGCAGAAACCCAACAACCTAGCTCTTCACCCGAGGAAAAGAAAAAATTAGATTTCATTTTCTCGCCGCAACAAACTTTGCCCAAAAAAGAATCTCGCCAAAGAAGAACTTTGTTTAAAAAGATTGTTTTTGGTGTCTCTCTTTTCTCTCTTTTGCTCTTTATCTTTTTTCTGGTTCCCATAGGATTGTCGATTGCAACGGGGTCTTTGGGAGTTAATAAAATCATTCGAGTAAAGGAGCAAGTCGAGAAAGGGAATTTTTCTTCGGCAATTCGAAACTCAGAGCAGGCAAAAAGATTATTCGCTTTTTCCAAGAAAACAATGATGATTACCGGGCCCTTTTATGGACTAATTGGTTTTAGAAGGCAAATGGAGATTATTAATGAAACTTTTCCTCTGGCTGAGAATTTGATTAACTCCGTAAGGTTTAGCCTTTTAGCAGCCCAACAAGCAGTTGATTTAGAAAAATCATTTTTCAACGAGGAAGAGACTAGATGGTCTGACGTTTTAGGATCAGTTAAAGCTAATCTTGCTTCCGCTTATGAGCAGGCATCTTTGGCTCAAGCTTCATTGGGGAAAATTGAACCAGCCTTTAATTTCTTTAAACAAACGTCTAACTTCGAAAAAATCGAGTCAGCCTTGCCTGAAACAAGAGAGATTTTATTAAAGAGCGAAAACCTCGTAACTGTTCTTCCGAAAATCTTGGGAGTGGGAGGGATAAAAACTTATCTGATTCTTTTTCAGAACAATATGGAATTGCGGCCGACAGGAGGATTTATTGGTTCATATGGAGTCGTTCGGTTGGAAAATGGCAGACTAGTAAATTTTGAGGTTTTTGATGTTTATCAAGCAGACGGCCAACTTAAAGGACACATTGAACCACCAGTAAAACTGAAAGAGCACTTGGGTGAAGCTACTTGGTACTTAAGGGATTCAAATTGGGATCCTGATTTTCCGGTTTCTGCTCGGAGAGCCGAGTGGTTTTTAGATAAAGAAACGCAGGTTTCTACCGACGGAACTCTGGCGATAAACTTGGAGGTGGTTAAAAAATTACTTGGGGCTCTGGGGGAAGTGGAAGTCCCTGATTATCGGGAAAAAATTAATGCCGGGAATGTATTCCAAAAAGCTGAGTATTATTCAGAGCTGGGGACTTTTCCTGGCTCGACGCAGAAAAAAGATTTTCTAGCTAGTTTAACAAAAGAAATCTTCGAGAAAATAAAACAGGCAAAAACAAATGCTTTACTTAATGTAGCCGGGGCTTTTCTCACCTCGTTAGATCAGAAAGAGATGATGCTCTATTTCGACGACCCTGAAATTGAATCGACAATTGCTAATCTTGGGTGGGAGGGGAGTATTAGAGATTATCAGCCGGCAATGATGGGTGATTCGATTTTTACCGACTATTTGTTTATCAACGAAACCAATGTTGGTATAAATAAAGCGAATTACTATATTCAAAGAAAAATTGATCAGCAAGTGACCATTGACGATATGGGGAGAGTCCAAGAGAAATTAAGTTTGACCTATGAAAATCTTAGCCCTTCGGAAAATTGGCCAGCCGGTCGTTACAAGAATTATTTACGAGTTTATTTGAAAAAAGGAGCCAAGTTGTCCTCTGTCTTTATAGACGACCCCGCCAACCCGGGACTTTGGCTTCCTTTTGATCAGAAATATATGGACATGTCCGAAGAGCACGGCAAAACTGTTCATGGGTTTGTTTTTGAAGTGCCAATTAAATCAAAGAGAAAAATCGAAATAAATTATGAACTTCCTGAACCAATTGTTTTATCCACGGGGCCAACTTCGTATTTGTTGATGGTTCAAAAACAATCGGGCGGTTTTCCCTCCAGTTATGATTTAACAATTTCTTATCCGGCAAGCTTTGTCCCACTTCGAGTTATACCGTCAGCGATTGTTGGCAATCAACAACTTCTTATTTCCACCAAATTGAATAAAGATTTAATTTATCAAATCGACTTAGCCCATTAAGGCCGTTGCAATAAAGCTGCTTGTTTGATAGAATAACACCCATGCAAGAAATAAAGCTAAAAGCTCTTAAAAGAGAGATCCGTGGGAGAAAAGTTAAACAGTTGAGGAGTAAAGGATTAATTCCTGCGAATGTTTACGGCAAGAAAGTTAAATCCCAGGCTGTTTCTCTCGACAAAGAAGAATTTGAGAAAGTTTATAAAAAAGCTGGGGAAACTGAAGTGGTAGGCTTGTTAGTCGAAGGGGAAAAAGAAGAGAGACCGATTCTGATTCAAAATTTGCAGGTCCATCCGGTAACAGACGAACCTTTGCATGTTGATCTTCGCCAGATTATTTTAACTGAGAAAATCACCGCACAAATTCCTGTTGAAATTTCTGGGGAAGCTCCTGCTGCTCAACAAAAGCTTGGAATTTTGATTCAAACAGTTTCCGAAATTGAAGTTGAAGCGCTTCCGATGGAACTGCCGGAGAAGTTCGTGATCGACGTTTCTGGGTTGGCAAAGGTTGACGACGAGGTTAAAGTTAAAGACATGGTAATTGATCGAAGTAAAGTTAAATTGGCAGTTGAAGACGACCTAGTGGTTGCCAAAATAGAGCCTCTTGCAGCCGAAGAAGTTGCTCCACCGCCAGCTGAAGAAACCCCGGTTGAAGGTGAAGCCCCTGCAGATGCCAGTGGAGAAAAGCCGGCAGAAGAAGCAACGAAAGAAGCGGAAACAAGCCAAGAGAAGTCGGAGTAAATTTCTACAGGCCTTCAAGAATTTTTTCAAAAGAAAGAACTGTTTCGTTTATAGGATCTAGCTGTCTTGCTTTGTCAAGTGCTTCCTTTGCCTTTTGTTTGTTTCCCAACCGGAAGTAAAGAGAGGCTAACTGAATCCAGTATTTCCTTCATTTTTGGATAGATATAATTTGGATTTAAATGAAAAGTAAAATTGGTTATTACTGTTTAGTTAAAGGATAAAAATTTATACGATTGGTTAGTATAAAAACTTGATTATTCCCTCGTTATATGTAAAAATATGGTGGGAAAAGAGAAAATTTACAAAGATTTATTAAAAAAAGAGAGCCTCAAATGATTTTGTTCATATGAATATAACGATAGCGAAAAAGATTAAATTTCCTGCAGATAACTCTTTTGAGGTAGTTGAAAGGAAAGGAATAGGCCATCCAGACACTGTTGCGGATTCGTTAGCGGAAAAGATATCGGTTGATTATTCTAAGTATTGCTTAAGAAATTTCGGCGTTGTGTTACATCATAACGTAGATAAAACTGCAATACTAGGTGGTTTGGCAGATATCGATTGGGGCAAAAAGGGTAAGATGGTCAAACCTATACGAGTTTTGGTCAACGGCAGAATTAGTAATACTTTTGGCGGAAAATCTATTCCTATTAAAGAAATATACACTAAAGCTATTAAAACGCAACTCGCAAAATGTTTACCCTGTTTTGATTATGATAAATGGCTTAGCATTATTGATGAGACCACGCAATATTCAATAAATCCGCGATGGTTTAAACCGGTTGATCTAAGTGATATTCCAGATTATTTAAATCTTTTTGCTAACGATACTTCAGCTGTCGTCGGTTATTGGCCATTAACTGACAGTGAAAGAGTTACATTGGGATTGGAAGGCTATTTCTATGATAAGGAAGGAAAGCCAAAATATAAAGAGATCGGTCAGGATATCAAAATTATGACAGTTAGGAAAGGTAATAATTATGATATTACTTTATGTGTCCCCTTTTTTGTTAAATATCTATCTTCTTGCGACCAATACTGGAAGAAATTATTCTCACTGCAGGAAGAATTAATATTCTATGCCAAAAAAGTTTTGGGGCAAAAAGCGAAGATTGATTTAATAGTTAATGCACACAATCAAAAGAAAAAGTGGTTAGATGTTAGCCCAAAGTCTTTATATTTTGTTGTTGCCGGAGGGGCTCTTGATTATGGAGAAGAAGGCTTGGTTGGGAGAGGCAATAATAGGCTGGGAATTATACCATCCTTCCGCCCTTACACAATGGAAGCTTCTTATGGGAAAAATCCTGTGTACCATGTAGGGAAAGTTTTGGGGTTAGTTGTCGATACATTAGCGAAGGAGATCACTGATAAATTTGACTGTCATACTGAAGTCTGGATTATTACTCGTACTGCTGACCTATTGTTTAAGCCAAACAACATTATTGTAAATGTTTCAAAGCAGGTGGCAGAGAAAAAATTAAAAGATTTAGTTATGAGCGTTTTAGAGAGAAGAGATTGGACAAAGAAGATAATTTATGAGGAAGTGATAATTCCTAAACCAGGCATGATTCGATAAATGGTAAAAACTTGAAAATCGAGAGTAGCTAGATTATTATACCCAATAATGATAATTACGGCATTGTTGGGTAACCCCACTTCCCATAGTGTTTCTCCCCGCCTTTTTTTCTGTCTATGCAAAAGAACACAACTTAGAATATGCTCATCTAAAGATAGATGTCCAGCCCGATAAGCTCTATCCCGTATTGGAAGCTGCAAGACTTCTTGGTTTTAATGGACTAAATATAACAGTTCCTTACAAATCTGATGTTGTTAGATATTTAGATAGGATAGACACGCTTGCTGAAAAAATAGGGGCAGTAAATACTATAGTTATTAGGAATGAAAAACTGTATGGTTATAACACTGATTTGTACGGAGCAATTAGAGCAATAGAGGAAAAAATAAAAAGATCCATAAACTCAAGAGATAAATGTCTAGTTATTGGTACTGGAGGGGCCGCCAGAGCGATTGTGCAAGGATTAATACAAAGGAAAAGTTCTGTAACCGTCTGTTATAGAGAACCAAAATCAATCCGTACTAATTCCCTAATGAAAGATCTTAGAAGAAAAGTTGAATTCATTAAAAATACAAAAGAGATAGTCAGATTTATATCCAAAGCAAATATTGTTTGTAATGCCACTAGTGCAGGTATGTATCCTCATATCAATGAATTACCACTGAAGAAACAATTTATTGCCAAGGCTGCTAAATAAAGCGATTTCTCCCAAAAGTTGTTTTTTGACGCGATATTCAATCCGTATCAAACATTGTTTCTAAAAATCGCAGCAGAGTTTGGATCTCTAACTCAGGGTGGTATTGAGATGATGATATACCAAGGTGTAATCGCCTTCGAACTTTGGACAGGTTTCGGTGTCTCTAAAAAATCAATAGAAACCGCCAAAAAGGCATTAAAACCAAGTTAGTTAAAATTGATGAAAGTTATAGCATAATTCATTTCGCTGAAAGCATATATGATAGAAAGATTTAATGTAGAAGTAAATATCGAGCCAGAAAAATATTCTCATGTTGGAGTGGTTACTACTGGTCTTGTCGTTTGTGATATTTTCTCTGAACAAGGGAACGGTATGGAAGAATGGCTTACACAACTTTTTGAAGTTCAGACCATGTCAGAACAAGATGTTTTTACCTTTAAATTTCAAGCGGGTAGACAAATTGATACCACAGATTTTCCTCGTACTGAAATTGTCTTAGCAAACAAGGAACAAGCATCTATAAATTTTGATCCCTCGCAGGGATTTCTATTAGAAGGTCCGTTAAATGATATAAATTTTAGGCAGAGGATTCCATATCTGATATATACTCTGACAGAAAGGATAAGACAGCAAAAACTAGGAGTAGTTACTATCCACGGAGCAGCAGTAGCTAAAGAAAGGAGGGGTATATTAATTTTAGGAGATAAAGGAGTTGGTAAAACTTCAACATTGTTGTGGCTTACTCTGGAAAACGGTTACAAAATGATTGGAAATGATTTAGTGTTGCTCCGGAATGAAGAGCCCCTTACATTGATCGCTGGGTCACACACTATTGACATAAGAGATTGTGTCAGATCTAAATTTGACAAATTGTCTCATATAAAAGGTACCGACAATCAAGTAGCTGGATCCTATGAAAGGAAAACACGCGTATTCCCTAAAGATATTGGCATATCAACAGAACTAAATCCAGTACCTTTATCGATGATTATTAGGATAAATTTGCATAATGATAATACCCAATTAGTCTGTTTAAGAGAAAAATTACCCATCTTGGCAGAGTTACTTAGGCTTAATGAAAACCTATCTAGATACATAAGAGGGGTAACTACCCCCCTTCAAATTAAAAATGGGAACATAACTGGTTATTATCCATCTTTAGATACCAAAGAATTATGCGAAATGAGGAATATAATGATAAATAGATTAATAAATGAAACCCCTTTTTATTACATTTTTGCTGGTAATTTTGGTGAAATTGCTAGGTGTATTGAATCCTTATTGATTTAAACAATGAAAATAGTCGTTATCATCCCTTCTTTAAATGAGGAAGATAGTATTTCAAAAATTGTGCAAGTCATTGATCAGGGTTTGCTAAAATATTACCCCAATTCCGACTCATTAATTCTTAATGTAGACAGCAACAGCCAAGATAAAACTGTTGAGACGTTTACAAATACTTCTACCTATTTTCCCAAAGGAGCATTGTTAATAAATCAATTCCCAAAGGAAAAGGTTCAAATATTTTAAAAGCAATTTCTCGTTTTCAGAATGCTGATTATTTTTTAACATTAGATGCTGATTTAGTTTCAGCCAAAGATATCTGGATTAATAAACTTTTAACTCCGCTTATAGAGAAAAAAGTAGGTCTAGTTACTCCAATCTATACAAGAAATCGGTATGAGGGTAACACGACAAATCATTTTTCTTCTCCTGTTATCTACACATGTCTTAACAAAGATGTGACTCAACCCATTGCAGGAGATTTCGGTTTTACAAAAAAATTAGCCTTCGATATTCCTAAAAATATTGTCACCACCTCTGATCATATGTATGGGATAGATACTGTTATCACATGGAAGGCTATTTTAAAAGAATATAAAATTACTCAAGTAAAGTTAGGTAGGAAAATACATAAACCAAGTTTTCCTAAAATAGTTCCCATGTTTGAGCAGGTTGCCATGACCACATTTAGATTGGCTAACCAAAACAGACATAAGATAGTCGAAAACTTAAACATCGAAGCAAAGGATCCTGAAAGACATGATGTAATCGATGATAAATTTGTCCAAGCACCCCATAGAAATAAAATTCAAGAGATTCAACAGATTGCCATTAGAAGATTAGATAAATATAAACCCCCAGATTTTGTAAATAAAGGGCTTTATAAAAAGGTACAAATTTTTACTGAGGAGTGGACAGAAATCCTTTCAGAATATCTGTGCTTTCTGATCAAGAATAAACTTAATGCTATACAGATAGAATCTCTCGCTCGGAGTATTGTGGGTTTATACCTTTTTAGGGTTTTGGGGTACTTTGACGAAATATCCAATATAACCACAGAAAAGACGGGGAACATACTGTTTAATCAGAAACTTCTTTTAAGAAAACGCTTGATAACTAACTTTAGAAAAAATACTTTTAAAAATTAAAACAAATTTTTAGTTCTAGGCAGATTCGATGCCAGAAATGCTATAATCACATCATGGGATTACCTGAACTTGGGAGAATTCTAGACGAAAGAAACATAGAACATTATTTAGCTTTTGCCGTTCCGAACATTCCAGAGATAAAAGAAGATGACGACTTAGGTTTAATAATTTGGGATCGTGCGCAGTTGTTTGGGGGTTTTATTGACAAAGATATTATTGTCGTTGCTTCAAAAGTTATATCTAAGGCAGAGGGCAGGGTAATAGATATTTCTAATTTAGAGGCTTCTCCAGAAGCAGAAGAACTTTCAAAAAAAATCGGGAAACCTCCCCAAGTTTGTCAAATTATCCTCAATCAATCATCCGATTACAAAGTGAGAGGTAAAACAGTAATTGCAAAACACAAATTGGGTTATGTGCTCACATCGGCGGGAGTAGATAGGATAGATGATTCAACTGTTGCGCTTATACCACAAAACCCGGACTTATCTGCTGCCAAAATACGGGAGAAAATAGAGCAACTTTCTGATAAAGAGTTGGCTGTTTTAGTTTCCGACAGCGAGGGGCGAGAAGACAGATTGGGTGCTGGTGCGATCGGACTCGGGATTTCTGGTATGAATCCATTGCGGTTCACGGAAAGCATGACAAGAAGCGGTACAATAAAAAAATCCGAAGAAACTCTATCTGATTTATTATCCTCAGCTGCCAATGTGATTATTGGACAACGAGGGAAGCAAACTCCTGTGGTTTGCATCCGAGGAATCAATTACGAGAGGGATTTAAATATTAGAGTTTTAGATATACTCCATCGCTAGATAACTACCCAAATCTAAATTTGACGGGTACCTTTTAAGTTAGAAGCAGATTTAAAATATGTCCTTCAAAAAATTTATTATTTATAGTCAGGAAGAAGATGTTTATTGCTTCGATTGGTCTTCTAAGATAGAAGGTTTCACTATTATAACTTCAGTCAATATAAGAGAATTTATTATTAACATTTTTAATAAAAGAATTAACAGGATTAGATTACACAAACTAATAGGATGGCTTAAAGGAGAAATTAGAACAGAGTATATTGAGAATAAAAATGGTTTTAATGCCTTATTTACATTCAATTCAAATAAATTTGAAAAAACTTTCCCCAAAAGTCTATTTATAGATGATATTTACGCCAAACACAGTACTAATTTATATCGGTTCGTTAGTTTAATCGAACTCGAAATTTTAAAACAATGTCCCCTTAATAAAAATTTACTTCTAATATCTGATTGTATAAAGAAAGTTTCAAGTAAAAATATCTATTTAATAGTTATCTATTCTTCAGGCCAGAAAAAAGACATTTTACAAAAAACAGCCGCCGATTATTATGTCGATTTTTCATTAAAGGATTGGAGTGAATTGACAATAAAAATTCTACTTTCCAAATTAAAAAACAAATCTGTTAGTAAGTATTTCCCAATTATCGATTATGAAAGGTTTTTTGCTAATCAAAAAACAAATGCACAAATCGAAAAAATTAGAGACTATATCCATCCGAAAAGTATCGACATTGCAGCAAGTTCTCATTATCCATTTGATCAGTTCGACCTTGAGATTCAAACGCTTATATCTTCAACATGGCTGGAGAGGGATGATTTATATTTGGGAAGTAATAAAAAATTAAATTATAAAACACTTGATACTCTGATCTTTGAACAGTTGTCAGTAATTCTAGATCGTTATAAAAATTTTAACAATAAATTGCCTGTGAGAAAACTTCTTACCCCCGATGGAATTTTTCAATCAAAAACGAGATATTGGTACGATAAAAACAGGATCTATGCTGTACCCGTACGAAATGGTTTTATAAATAAATCAAAGGCAATAGAGGTTGAGTTTAAAGAAGTGGATAGCGAGATGGCTGCCAATTATGAACGCTGCTTCCATTATATTCATAACAATAGGCATTTTTCTACTGCATTTGGTTTATTTATCAGAGATGAAAAATTTCCATATGCGATTTCTATCTTGGATTTTTTAGGTTACCGTAGTATAGATTATAAAATAAAATTTTTAAACCAGGCTGGAATAAACCAAGAGCAATGCGTTGATGAAATTAGATTATATTCACTTCCATGGGCGCCAATGTTAACTTCAAGTCTATTGGCTGAGCTTGTGAGAAAACATTTAATTGTCAATTTTCCTAATATTACAACTTCGATTACGGCCGTGAATAGAAACTTGTTTAAAGGAATATATATTATTCAGGCTGGTTATATTCCGCTTGCGCTAAAACCAACTACATTCAACTACGGAGAAATTTCAATTAACAATAAACTTATTAAATTCTATCAAGGTTCTGCTGGAAGACCACCAACCAACTCACCTTTCTTATTGTTACCAACAGTAGAATATTATAGATCTATTAAGAAAGCAGTTAACGTTAACAAACCACAAGGAAAGGTTCTAGTGATACCACGAGTATAGATTAAAATAAAGAAACGGATTGCTGCCAAACAATGCGTCAGAAGGTTGAAAAGACGTCTTTTCACCATTGGTTGGTAATTGCCAAGAAACAATTTTTGCTCCCAAAAACAAAATTATTGTGTAGCTGTTTTTACCCAAGCTAGAGATGATGGAAGAGAACAAAAAGCGGCTCACTCCAAACAGGAACTTAAAAATCCTGACGTTTGTTCTTATGGAGCAGAATATCTGATAGTGGGTTGGAGTCCAGACCCCATTGCCGGTAGATTAAGGCTTGATCGTTCGAACGACAAAGACTTTTTTGAATAATCGAATACGCCCGAAACTATTTATCGTTGGATTTATAGCCCTAAGCAAGTTGATAGATATTGGTTTGAATACCTGAGGAGAAAACAAAAGAAGAGAAGTCAGAATAAATCCAACACCACAAAACCGGTGCTGGATAAATTTCTATTGACCTTCAAGAATTTTTTCAAAAGAAAGAATAGTCTCGTTAGTTGGATCTAATAGTTTTGCCTGTTCAAGTGCCACCATTGCTTTTTCTTTGTTACCCAACTTGTGGTAAATGGCTGCCAATTGAATCCATCCATCACGATAATCTGGCCTTTCAGTCAAAATTTGCTCCCAATCAAAGACTGTTTTTTGATCAGTTTTTAATTCTGTTTGCAACCCCAAGATTCTTTGGTTCCGGCGATCATTTTCTTCCTTTAGAAGGAAAAAAGAGACAACAACGAAGATGGCGGCAAGAATAATATTGTAAGGGAGTTTTTTGGCTTTTTTATCAAGATAGCTGAAAGGATTCCAAGAGATTTTTTTTGGGAAATAAAACTTAAACTTTTTGTCTTTTGTTTTAGGGGATTTTAAAATTTTTCTGGCCATGAGCTTATTATGATAGGTTCTTTTCGATTTGGCAATAAAGACCAAATTTTTTCAGTAATAAAAGGCATAAAAGGATGAAGAAGCTTTAAGCTAGTGCAAAGTGCAAAGTGCAAAGTGCAAAGTGCGGATTGGTCGGGGATAAAATTTTCCTGATCTTTGGAAAATATTCTGGGTTTGACCTTTTCAATATAAATATCGCAGAACTTGTGCCAGAAAAATTCATAAATTTCCTCCGCCGCCTGTCCGAAATGATACGTCTCAATTTGTTTAGTGACTGACTCAACGGTTTTGTCTAATTCCGAGAGAATCCATTTATCGTCGGGATGCGAGGATTCACACGGATTTGATAACTGATTTACACTGATCTTGTCCATGTTAGACTGACTTAAAACAAAGCGAGCAGCATTCCATACCTTGTTGGCGAAATTTCTCATGGAACGAATTTTTTCTCCACCGATTGAGAGGTCGTTTCCAGCAGCAGTACCAAAAATTAAGGCCATTCTTAGAGCATCTGCGCCATATTTTTGGATTACATCTAATGGATCAAAGCCGATTTTGGCAGTTTTACTAAATTTTCTCCCTTTTTCATCACGAACTAAGCCGTGGAGGTAAACTGTTTCAAAAGGAATTTTATCAGTCATTTCCAAACACATCATAATTTCTCGGGTAACCCAGAAAAACAGGATATCATAGCCGGTTTCTCTGACGGTGGTAGGGTAAAAATATTTAAAATCTTCTGTTTCTTTAGGCCAACCAAAAACAGAAATCGGCCAAAGGCTGGAAGAAAACCAGGTATCTAAAATATCGGTTTCTCCTTCTAAAGGAATTTTATGTCCCCACCAAAGTTGGCGGGAAATACACCAATCATGGATATTTTCTAACCAATGAAAATAAATTTTTTCAAAATGTTTAGGAATAATTTTGATTTGGTCTTCTTTTATTGCGTTAATCGCTTTTTCTGCCAGAGGTTGGGTTTTTACAAACCACTGTTCAGAAACAAGTGGTTCGGTAATGGTGTTGCATCGTTGGCAGTGGCCGACAGAATGAACAAACTCAACAACTTTTTCCAGATGACCGCCGTGTTGCAAGTCTTCAACCACCTTTTCTCTAGCCTCGTTTATTTTAAGCCCAGCATATTTTCCAGCAACTTTTGTTAATTTACCAAAAGAATCAATGCCTTTGATTTTTTCTAAATGATGTTTTTCTCCGATTTCGAAGTCCAGCTCATCATGGGCTGGGGTTATTTTTAATGCTCCGGTGCCAAATTCTGGGTCTACAAGATCGTCTTCAATAATCGGGATTTCTCTATCAGTTAATGGTAATGGAACCAATTGACCGATTAATTGTTTATATTTTTTGTTTTGCGGATTAATAGCCACAGCGACATCGGCAAACATAGTTTCGGGTCTGGTAGTGGCGATAGTAATCGGCCCGTATTTAACAAAATAGAGCTTGCCGGTTTCTTCATCATATTCGTTTTCTAAATCAGAAATTGCTGTTTGGCATTTCAAACACCAGTTAATAATTCTTTCACCCTTATAAATTAAACCTTTTTTATAAAGGCGGTTGAAAGCTTCTTTAACTGCTTCGCTACGCTGCTCATCCATGGTGTAAACTTCCCGACTCCAATCTAAAGAAAAACCCAGCCTTTTGAGTTGCTGGCGGATGTAGTCTCTTGATTGGTCAGCGAATTTATGGGTTCTTTTTAAAAATTCTTCCCGACCGATTTTATTTTTAGTCGTTCCTTCTTTGGCCAGCTCCTTGCAGACTAAATATTCAACAGCGATGGAAGCGTGATCAAACCCTGGTAGCCAAAGTGTCGGATCTTGTTTCATGCGGTGATAACGTACCATGATATCCTCTACGACATACATTGCATGTCCGGCATGAAGACTACCGGTGACGTTCGGCGGAGGAAGAGTGATTGTAAATGGTTTTTTATTCTTGTCAATCTTCGGAGTGAAATATCCGTTCTTCTCCCAAAAAGAATAAATTCCATCTTCGGTCTCTTTGTGGTTATATACCTTATCCATTTGGAGATAATTTTACCATCGAAAGCTCATTTATGCTACAAACCGAAGAAAAGACGAATAAATTTCTATAACCGCTTTGTCAGAACCCCGCACTTTCAGTGCGGGTGGTGAAGACAAAGCAAGGTTTCAAGCTTCCCAGGAAACTAGTAGTAAAGCGGTTGAAAGCTTACCAGAGAAAACCCTTGGCTTTCAGCCAAGGGAAGCTTATAGCTAAGACAGTTTTTTGTGCTAAAATTTAAAAGTTATGAAGATTCTTTCTTGGAACGTTAATGGCTTGAGGTCTGTCTACAGGAATAATTTCGTTTCATGGTTGGAAAAAATTGATGCCGATATTGTCTGTTTTCAGGAGATAAAAACACAGCTATCTTCATTGCCTCCCGATCTGGCGACTCTTAAAAATTATAAACCCTATTATAATTTTGCTCTTAACAAGGGATATTCCGGAGTGGCAGTTTATGTCAAAAAAGAGCCTTCTAAATTAGAGCAAGTGTTAAGTCATCCAAGATTTGATAAAGAGGGAAGAATATTGAGGTTAGATTATCATGATTTTTCTTTAATTAACTTATATTTGCCTCATGGCGGCAGACAAAAAGAGAATTTAATTTACAAATTGGAAGTTTATGATTTACTTCTAGAGTATTTAGAGAAGATTAAATATAAAAACGTAATTTTAATTGGGGATTTTAATATTGCCCATGAAGAAATTGATTTGGACAGACCAAAACAAAATCAGAGGAACACGATGTTTACACTAGAAGAAAGAAGACGAATTGGTAAAATAATTAATTTAGGCTTTACAGATACTTTTAGGAGATTTCATCAGGAAGGTGGGCAATATACCTGGTGGCCATATTTTGCCAACGCCAGAGAAAGAAATTTGGGCTGGAGAATAGATTATGCTTTTGTTTCAAAATCTTTAGCCCCAAAATTAAAAAGTTCTTTTATTCTTCAAGAAATTAAAGGCTCTGACCATTGCCCGATTGGAGTGGTGGTTACCATTTGAGCGGCTCTGTGCTACAATTGATATACTTATCTTATTGTAATTTGCATATAAAATTAAGGTATTCGTATATACAAAAATTACATTATTGGGTTACAAACTATAGTAATTTTAATATATCAGATGAAAAAAGTTCCTAAAAAACTTCAGCCGTTTCTTTGGTCAGTGAAAACAGATCAATTAGATCTCCAAAAAGACAGAATTTACATTGTTAATCAGATTTTAGCTTATGGGGGGATGGAGGAGTTTAAATGGTTATTTAAAAACTATCCCTTGAAAGTGGTTAGAGAGATTTTTTTACACCACCCGATTAAGACTTACCGGCCATCAACTTTTAATTTTGTTAAAGAAATCCTTCTTGAGATGGGCAAAACCCCTCTTGTTAAGGAAAAATATGTTGTCAATACACCTCGAATTATTAGATAAAGAGAGAAGAAAGGTTTTTGAGAATTTGCGAGTTTTTTCCGAGATGGCTGTTCTGGGAGGAGGAACAGCTTTGGCTTTACAGATCGCTCATCGGCTTTCATTTGATTTTGATTTGTTTCTTGATAGGCAATTAGAAAGAAAAGATTTCCTGAAATTAAAAAAAGCTTTTAAATTAGTAAAGGTGGAAATTAACACCCCTGAACAATTGACAGTTATTACTGACAGCAACGTAGACATCACCCTGCTTTATTACCCATACAGCTTGGTATTTCCTAAAGTTATTACTTCCACCTTACCCCTTTGCGCAGTCGAGGACATCGTTGCTGATAAGGCCTATACCGTTGGCCGCCGGGCAGCTTGGCGAGATTATGTTGACTTGTTTTTTGTTCTAAAACAAAAAATTGTGGATATTTTTGAATTGGTTAAGTTAGGTGAGAAAAAATTTGGGGTAGAATTTAATCCAAAGCTTTTTTTAGAACAACTGATTTATTTTGAGGATATTGAAATTTCCAAAATTTCTTTTGTTAAGGAAGAGCCTTCTGTTTTAGAGATTCAGGATTTTTTAAAACAACAAGTAAAGAAGTTTAAGGAAAAAGAACTGGAATTTTAACATTTTGCCTTCATTTTTGCTATAATTTCGATATTGATTAGAAATTAGGATTTAAAAATTAGAAATTTACTATCTTCCGGTTCCTC
>Ga0210020_1000724_pt1 | contig 31101 bp, 36 predicted proteins | sample CryGeymeta201514_FD_183980 | JGI IMG/M metagenome (GOLD analysis project Ga0210020, IMG submission 183980) | Groundwater microbial communities from Crystal Geyser aquifers in Utah, USA - Crystal Geyser metaG 2015-14 (SPAdes) (version 2) | ecosystem: Environmental > Aquatic > Deep subsurface >... | reverse complement strand
CCCTGAAGCGCACCTCGATCTTGGTCGGGTGCACGTTCACGTCCACGCGCGTCGGGTCGATCTCGACGTACAGCACATACACCGGCTGGCGCTGGCCGTGCAGCACGTCTTCATAGGCGCTGCGAGCGGCGTGGGTGATGACCTTGTCGCGCACAAAGCGGCCATTCACGTAGCAAAACTGCTGGTCGGCGCGGGAGCGGGCGGCGTCAGGAATACCGGCGCGACCCCAGACCTTGACCAGCGGCGCAGGGTTGCTTGCACCCTGCGTGTTGCGGCTGGCAAAGTCGACCCACACCGCGCGCGCAACAAAGTCGCTGCCCAGCACGTCGGCCAGGCGCTGCTCCAGGGCGGGCAGGCTGTTTTTGTCGCCGCAGCGCCGCCATTGCTCGACCAACTTGCCCTCATGCCAGATGGCAAAACCCACATCCGGGCGCGCCAAGGCATGGCGGCGCACCGCTTCCACACAATGCGCCAGCTCGGTGGCATCGGTCTTGAGAAACTTGCGCCGTGCCGGGGTCGAAAAGAACAGCTCTTTGACCTCGACTGTGGTGCCTACCGTGCGCGCCACGGGTTTGAGTTCGCCCGTCCGGCCTTCCAGAAGATAAGCATGATTTTGGCCGTTAGCCCTTGATAACAGTGCGCAGTCAGCAATTGAATTGATAGCGGCCAGCGCTTCACCCCGAAAACCCATGGTGCCGACCGATTCCAGATCCGAGAGGCTGCCAATCTTGCTGGTGGCGTGGCGCTCCAAGGCGATGGGCAACTCGTCTGGCAAGATGCCGCAGCCGTCGTCCTCCACACTGATCAGCCGCACGCCACCGGCCAGCAGGCGCACGGTGACCTGTGTTGCCCCGGCATCGAGCGCGTTGTCGACCAGCTCACGCACCACCGAGGCGGGGCGCTCCACCACCTCACCGGCGGCGATCTGGCTGATCAGTGCGTCGGGCAGTTCGCGGATCGGGCGGCGGGCGGGAGGGTTGGGCTGGGCGTCGTTCACAAAAACATTTCAAAAAAGTTGACTGAAGGGATCGAGCAGGGGGACTTGGAACCCCGCAAAGTCGCGTGCGTTGCGCGTGACCACGGTGAGCTGATGCACTTGGGCGGTGGCGGCGATCATGGCATCTTCAAACAAGGCATCGGACTGGTGATGCATCAGGCGGGCACAAGCGCGAAAAGTGGCGGCATCCAGGGGCAGGATGTTGTGCGTGGCCGCCAGCCGGTCAGCCCATTGGCTGATTTCAAGTGCTTTGCCGGGGTTTAGGTCGCGGGTCAGCTCGATGCCGCGCTGTATTTCCCCCAAGGTGACCGCCGAGATGAATAAATCAGCGTCAGCCGTGGCGTTGAGCCAAGCCAGCACGCCGCCATGCGGCTTGGCCTTGCGCAGTTCGGAAACCACGTTGGTGTCGAGCAAGAACATCACAACGGTGGCCCGGCGCGGCGTTTGACTTGACCTCGGGGTGGAATCTGTAAATCAGCGCGTGCGGTGGTGTCGAGCAACACCTGTTTCAGCGACGGCTGGCTGCTGGCTTGCAGTTGCCGCCATTGCGCCACAGGCACCAGCACGGCGGCTTCCATGCCGCGCTTGGTCACCAGTTGCGGCCCGCTGGTGAGGCAGGCCTGCAAAAACTCGCTGAACCGGGCTTTTGCATCCTGAACCGGCCAAGTGCTCATGGGAATTCCTTAAATGACTAGTAGGCTGACTAGTTTAGCGCGGTTTGCCATGCGCTGCGCTCGCAAAATTCACGTGCCCATGGCCTTGTCCAGCAAGGGCAAGCCCATGGCCTCCTGCCCAGCATCGCTTGCTTCGGTCAAGTCGCTGCGTTGGCTGGCAGAGCGTTCCAGCCGCTCTGCCAGCCAGACTTTGATCACGGACTGGCGGGTGAGGCCCAGTTTGCTGGCTTCGCGGTCGAGTGATTCAACCATCCAGGCCGGAAAATTAACGTTCACCCGTTTCTGCACCTGCGCCACACGCCTCGGCAATGTCCAAGGTGGCGCTGATATCTGCGCCTACATCGAATTGTTTGTCAAAAGTCGGGGTTTTCATAAGGGCGATCTGCTCGATCATGGCACAGAGATCACCGCGCTCATTTTTTACCAAAGTAATTGGCAACTTCAACAATTTCGGCATCCGACAACTCCTTTGCGTTCTTTCGCATCACTTTTCGACTCTCGCCGCCCCAAGGTCCAAAAAGCGCCTCGTAAGAATCACGCTGAAGCACAATCAATCGCATTTTTATTTCATTGGGCGTTAATTGATTAATGATGATACTTACATTCTTTGCTGATTTCTCACCATATGTTCCGTGGCATTCCATGCAACTTTTGGCGGATTTTGGAGCTTCATTTTGAGCAAAAGCATAATTACCCAACATTGCTACCAAAGCAATCATATAAATTTGATTTGATTTCATAATATAATATTCTTAAAAATTATAGATGGTGATTACAAAAGAACATTTTCTGTATTTGGAACTTCAATTGGGTCACCGCTTATTGATCCAGTATTTTTACGAGGTTTTGACGACAATGTCATCAAGAAGTAAAGAATGGCAAGGCCAATGATACTTGCAGCAATCATTGCTATATTTTTTGATAATTGAAATGGAAACTCTTTCGCAGTCAACATATAACCAACCAAAGTGCCTGTCAATAGCAATCCTGGTACACCAGCAATCCAGAAATTACGTACATTCTGATAAAGATAGGCAACTGCGGTCCACAGCACGAATGCTGCGAGCAATTGATTGGAAAAAGTAAAATATCTCCAGATCATTGCAAAGTTAACTTGCGTAATAAAAAATGCAATGGCAAACACTGGAATACTGATCATCAATCTTGTTTTAAGGTTTGTTTGAGGAATTTTAAATCTGTCGGCAATCGTCAACCGAATCGCACGAAAAGCGGTATCGCCAGAAGTGATGGGTGCGGCAACCACACCCAATATAGCCAACAAACCCCCAAAAAACCCAAGGTAACCAATAGTGACCTGGTTAACCACCAGCCCAGGCCCGCCCTTGGTCAGAACCTCGTTCAATCCTTTTACACCCTCAGGAAAATAGGCCATGCCCACAGCTGCCCAGATCATGGCAATCACGCCTTCGGTGATCATGGCGCCGTAAAAAACAACCCGACCATTTTTCTCATTTTTGAGTGTTCTTGCCATCAAAGGTGACTGCGTGGCATGGAAACCGCTCAATGCGCCACAGCTGATCGTAAAGAAGATGCCTGGCCAAACGGGTGTGCCTTTCGGATGGGTGAAATCTGCCCAACTCGTAAGTTCTGGAATACTGAGGCCGTGGAACACCATGGCGCCACCTACTCCTACCGCCATAAACATCAAAACAAAACCAAAAAATGGGTACAGTTTGCCAATGATTTTATCGATCGGAAACAAGGCAGCAATCAAGTAATACACAAAGATAATACCCACCCAGACAGATTTACTTTCAAAGATAGTTCCTTTAAAAATACTTTGACCACCTGTTTCAAAAGTCAAGTTCGCCATCAGAGCCGCAGGACCAACCACAAATACTACACCCACAAAAAGCAAAAGCATCACGCTCACAAACAGCATTGCATATTTACTTGCATTTCCAAGATAGGCACCCGTTAATTCTGGCAGACTCTTACCACCATTGCGCAAAGACATCATGCCTGACATGTAATCATGGACACCCCCCGCAAATATGGAGCCCAGTACGATCCAGACAAAAGCAACAGGCCCATAGAGAGCGCCCATGATAGGGCCATAAATGGGGCCAAGACCAGCGATATTTAAAAACTGGATCAGATAAACTTTCGCCGTATGCAAAGGAACAAAGTCAATACCATCAGCGTGAGTAGTTGCTGGTGTTGGTCGACTTGAATCCATGCCAAAGGTCTTTTCAACAAATTTTCCGTAGGTAAAATAGCCAGTAATAAGTAGGACCAAACAAATAAAAAAGGTAATCATAAATTCTCCTCAATTTATAAAATTTAAATAAATACTAAACAATCACCTGCTACAGTAGGTGATTATTTAGATCAAGCCACTGGCAGCCGCCAGCAAGTAGCCCACCACGCATGAGGTGCCCACGCCAATCAAGCCGGGCAGAATGAAGCTGTGGTTGATGACGTATTTGCCGATGTGGGTGGTGCCAGAGCGGTCAAACTGGATGGCGGCCAGGTCGCTGGGGTAGGTGGGCAAAATGTAGTAACCATAAGCCGCTGCCGCATAGGCTACAACATAGCCTGGGGGCACGCCAATGGCCAAGCCCACCGGCACCATGGCGCTGATGGCGGCCGCTTGCGAATTCACCAGCTTGGACACCAGCAGCAGCACGATGGCATAGGTCCAGGGTTGGGTCTTGACCAATTCGGTCAAAGCAGCTTTTAGCTCAGGCAGGTGCGACTGGAAGACTGTGTCAGCCATCCAGGCCACGCCAAACACCGCCACCACCGCAATCATGCCGGCACGAAACACCTCGGTCTTGCCGATGATCGACGGGTCGGTCTTGGTGAAGATGATCATCAGCGCGCCCGCCAGCAGCATGAACATCTGGATGGTCAAGACCATGCTCAGCGGTTTGCCACCAAAAACAGGCCGCAACGCCGGGAAAGCGCCCAGAAAAGCCACCAAGGCGATGGCAGCCACAAAGATCCACATGGCGGTCCATTGGTCACGGCTAAGCGTCTTGTTCATCAAGGTGGCAGAGTCGCCATAGACCACTTTGCGTTGCTCCGGGTCGGCAATGCGCGCTTGAAACTCGGGGTCTTTGTCCAGATCTTTGCCGCGGAACCAGCTGAAGATGCCAATCATCAGCACGCCCGCCAGCGTGGACGGAATGGTGATCGAGAGCACCTGCACAAAGTCAATCACATGGCCGTCGACGGGTGCTTTGGCCAAAAAGGCCACCAGCGCCACCACAGCCACCGACACCGGGCTGGCCAGAATGCCCATCTGCGCCGAAATGCTTGAGGCCGCCATGGGGCGCTCGGGGCGGATGTCGTTCTTGATGGCCACGTCATAAATGATCGGCAGCATGGTGTAGACCACGTGCCCGGTGCCGCACAGCATGGTCAGCACGCAGGTGGTGAACGGCGCCAGGATCGACACGTATTTGGGGTTGCGGCGCAGCACTTTTTCAGCGCCCTTGAGCATCACGTCCAGCCCGCCAGAGGCTTGCAGCGTGGCGCTTGCTGCCACTACGGCAATGATGGTCAGCATCACATCCACCGGCGGCTTGCCGGGTTTCAGGCCAAACACAAACGTCATGATGACGATGCCAATGCCGCCCAGCAGCCCCAACGCCACGCCACCTTTGCGCGCGCCGTAAAACAGGCACACCAAAATGACGGCAACTTGTAACAGGATGTCCATGATCAACTCCTTTTGAAAAGACGAATTAATTGTATTTTTAATATAGGGTTTACCCTATATCCCATCATGCCGGTTGCTTGATCTGAATCAAACAAGTGATTTATTAAAGAATAATTAACAACAAATAAGTGGGGCGAATGCCATGGATAATGCCGCCCTATGGACATTTTCATGACGCTGATCGACTTTATTCTGCACGTGGACAAGCACCTGGAGCTGTTTGTTCAAAGCTACGGTGCCTGGGTCTACGCACTGCTTTTTTTGATCATCTTTGTTGAAACCGGCGTGGTGGTGATGCCGTTTTTGCCTGGCGATTCGCTGCTGTTTGTGGTGGGTGCCATGTGCGGCGTGGGCTTGATGAGCTACCCGCTGTCTGTGGGCCTGCTGCTGGCGGCGGCCATTCTGGGCAACCAGTCCAACTACACCATCGGGCATTACTTTGGACCCAAGGTGTTCCAGTGGGAAGACTCGCGCTGGTTCAACAAAAAGGCCTTTGACCAGGCGCACGCGTTTTACGAGAAATACGGTGGCATCACCATTGTGGCGGCGCGCTTCATGCCGTTTTTGCGCACCTTTGCGCCGTTTGTGGCGGGTGTGGCGCAGATGACGCGCAGCCGTTTCACGCTGTTTGACGTGATCGGCGGCACGCTATGGGTGGGCGGCATTGTCACCATTGGCTATTTCTTTGGCAACATCCCGTGGGTCAAGCTGCATCTGGACAAGATCATCTGGGCGATGATTTTGATCCCCGGCCTGGTGGTGTTGTTTGGGGCCTGGAAGAGCCGACGCAAGGCGGCTTGAAAGATATCTACGTCAGGTCTTCGCCAATCTCGACCTGATCTTTGGAATTGACTTTGACAGGCACAGGGATCAGTGACTCGCCTTCGCAGTCGCCGCTGATGCACAGTCCATCGTCCCATTGGTATTTGGCGTAATGCACATTGCAGCTGAGCGTTTTGTGCGGGACAAAAATCAACTTGTCGGATGTCTCGCCCAATGGCACGCCAAAGTGGGCACATCGGTTTAGGTAAGCTTTGACGTTCGAGCCGCTTCGCAGAATCAACATGCGGTAGTTTTTGACAACCAACGCACCCGATGACTCGGCGGGTGGCTGGCTCACAGGGTGGTCGATGCAGCGGACGCCACCGTCGACCAACGCTTGCAAATCGCACAGCACCGTGCCTACTTGTGGCGCACCGGGCAGGTCGGACCAGAGGGTATGTTCGGGCGGGGCGCTGGTCATTCAAGTGACCCGGTTCCTAGCCAGCGGCGGATTTTTGGAGAAGTAACCTTCAATGCCGCGCATCAGCGCGTCTGCAAGCTTGTCCTGGTAATCGCTGCTATTGAGTTTGGCTTCTTCGTCGGGATTGCTGATGAAAGCGGCCTCAACCAGCACGCTGGGAATATCGGGCGCTTTGAGCACGGCAAAACCGGCTTGTTCGACCCGTGGCTTGTGCAGCTTACCCACGCGTTTGATCGCGCTAAGCATGGCGCTACCCAATTGCAGACTGTCCTTGATCTGTGCCGTGGTGCTCATGTCAAGCAGGGCACGCTTGACCTGCACGTCTTTGGCTTTGACGTTCAGACCGCCGATCAAATCGGCCTTGTTTTCCTTCGCCGCCATCCAGCGCGCCGCGGCACTGGAGGCGCCGCCCTGGCTCAGGGCAAAGACGCTGGCGCCCTGCGGGTTGGGTGTGAAGAAGGCGTCGGCGTGCAGGCTGATGAACAGGTCGGCCTGCACCCGGCGCGCCTTGTCGACGCGCACATGCAGCGGCACAAAGAAGTCGGAGTCCCGCGTCAGAAACGCGCGCATCGCGTTGCCATTAACGATTGTGGCGTTGATGCGTGCGCGCAAGCGGTGTGCGAGCTGAAGTACCACGTCTTTTTCGCGCGTACCGCCAGGGCCAATGGCGCCGGGGTCTTCGCCACCGTGGCCGGGGTCGAGTGCGATGATGATGAGCCGGTCGGTTGCTGCTGGCTTAGAGCGTTTTTGGTACCTGGCCCAATCAGAGTAAGCGCTGATAGCTCCTGAATCGAGAGCACCTTGGGGTGCCCGGGTGACCGCGGAGGAAGCCGCTTTGGGGGGTAATGGCGGTCTGCTGTCGCGTTGGGCGATCAGGTCACCCAGCGGGTCGGGTGCGGTGAGGGCCACGGCGGGCTTGGTTGTCGGTGGGGGCGGGGGCGGTTCGCGCAGGCGTTCGGCGATCAACGCCTCCAGCGGATCGGCCTGCACCGCGGGGTACAAGTCAAACACCAGCCGGTGGCGGTAGGCGGCCACCGGTGCCAGGTTGAACACCTGTGGCGCGACGGGCTGCTTCAGGTCAAAAACCAGCCGCACCACGTCGGGGCTGAATTGGCCGACGCGAATGCCGCTGATGTTGGGGTCGTCAGAACCCACTTTGGCGACCAGCTCTTTCAGCGCCGGGTTCAGGTCAATGCCTTGCACGTCAACCGCCAGACGCGGCGGATTGGGCACAAAATTCTGCGTAAAAGCCAGCAAGGTGTCGGACTCAATCGTCACTCGGGAGTAGTCCGGCGCGGGCCACACCCGCACCGCCAGAATGCTGGTCCCCCGCGCGATCTGCTGCGCGCCCAGCAACAAGACCAGTGTGCCGCTGTGGACAAAGTCACGTCTGTTCATGGCAGCAGCTGGGCTCCGGTGGGAGTTTGCGCGGTCAAGGTGGCCTGGCGCACGCCGTCGTCACCGACCGCCAGCTCGACCACCAGGTCCGCGATGGGCAGGCAGCCTGTGGCCTTGTCGGGCCATTCGGCAATTTTGAGCCCCGGGCTTGCAAAGATGTCACGAAAGCCCGCGTCGACCCATTCGCGTCGGTCACTGAAACGGTAAAAGTCAAAGTGCCACACGGCCATGCCGGGTAATTCATACGGTTCCACCACCGCGTAGGTCGGGCTTTTGATGCGCCCGCGCACGCCCAAGGCGTGCAGCAGGTGGCGCACCAGCGTGGTCTTGCCCGCGCCCAGGTCGCCACGCAGTTCGACAAACGCATTGCGCAGCGCCGACTGCGCCGCCAGCACGGTGGCAAAAGCCTGGGTGGCGTCTTCGTCGTGCCAGAGCGCAGTTTTTACAATGGGCAAGTGAACAGTTCCAGAACACATGATGACGGTGCGGTGTGGGTCCCCAGGATTCGCGACTGGGCGCGTGCACTTGGATTCTCCCAAATTGGCGTGGCCGGGGTCGATCTGGCCTCGGCAGAGCCCGGATTATCGGCGTGGTTGGCGGCGGGCTTTCATGGTGACATGGCCTACATGGCCGCGCATGGTCTCAAGCGTGCGCGCCCGGCCGAGCTGGTGCCCGGCACGGTGAGCGTGATCACCGCGCGCATGGACTATTTGCCAGCCGCCACGCCAGCGGATTGGCAGACGGTGGAACTGGATCGGCTCAAGCGTCCCTTTGATGCCATTGTGTCGCTCTACGCCCGCGGGCGGGACTACCACAAGGTCATGCGTAGCCGCTTGCAGAAACTCAGCGACACCTTGGCCGACGCGGTCGGCCCGCTGGGTTACCGGGTGTTCACCGATTCGGCCCCGGTGCTGGAGGCCGAGCTGGCTGCGCGCAGTGGCCAGGGCTGGCGCGGCAAGCACACGCTGCTGCTGAGCCGTGAGGTGGGGTCAATGTTTTTTCTGGGTGAAATTTTTGTTGATATGGCGTTGCCAGCCTCCGACCCCCTGGCCCCGCATTGCGGCGGCTGCCAGGCTTGCATTGACGTCTGCCCGACGCAGGCGATTGTTGCCCCATACCGGCTCGACGCGCGGCGTTGCATTTCGTACCTGACCATCGAGCACGCCGGGCCGATTGCGCCAGAACTGCGCCCATTGATTGGCAACCGCATCTATGGCTGCGACGACTGTCAGCTGGTTTGCCCGTGGAACAAATTCGCCCAGGTCAGCGCCTTGGCCGACTTCGATGCGCGCGAGGGTTTGGCGGGTAGCGCGCTCATTGCATTGTTCGCCTGGACGGAAGACAATTTTTTGCGCCACACCGAAGGCAGCCCGATACGGCGCATTGGTCACGAGCGCTGGCTGCGCAACATCGCGGTGGCGCTGGGCAATGCGCTGCGTGTGGCCGATGCGCCCAACACTGCGGCCTTGCGCTCGGCGCTTGCCAGTCGCGCCGAGCACCCCAGCGTCCTGGTGCGCGAGCACGTGGCCTGGGCGCTAGCGCAACGCCCCTAGCGCCAGCGGCAGGCTGACCATGCCCAGCACGGTCGATACCGTCACCAGTGCCGCCACGTAGGGGCCGTCGTAACCCATGCGCGCGGCCAGCACGTAGCAGCTTGACGCTGTCGGCAGGGCCGAGAACATCAGCAAAATCGTCGTCTGAAGCGCACTCAAGCCAAACAGATGCGACAAGCCAAATGCCAGCAACGGCATCAGCAGGTGACGGATCAGCAGCACCGCGACGCCCAGCAACTTGGCGTGGTTGAGCGCACCCAGCTGCATGCCGGCACCTGCAGCCATCAGGCCCAAAGCGAGAGAAGCACCGCCAATGCGACTGACGGTGGGCTCCAGCCAGCCGGGGATGTGAAATCCCGCCAGGTTGGCGATCAGCCCGCTGGCCGTGCCAATGATCAGCGGGTTGCGCACCAGCTCAGCCAAAAAACCGCGCTGGCCGTGGCGCGCCATCGGCCACACTGCGCCAACGTTCATCAGTGGCACGCTGACACCAATCAGCAGCGCCAGCACCGCCAGACCCTGTGCACCAGCCAGCTTTTCGGCCAACGCCAGGCCAATGAACGAGTTGAACCGGAAGGCCACCTGCGCGCTGGCCGCATGCTGGCGCAGCGCCACGTGGCCCTTGAAGCCAGGCCAGTAGGGCACCGAATACGCCAGCGCAATGCCGCCCAGCCCCAGCGCCCAACCGGCACCGACCAGATTGCCCGCCGTGTTGATGTCAAGCGGGCTTTTGACGATCGACTGAAACAGCAGCACTGGGAAGAACAGAAAGTACACCAGCTGCTCGACTTGCGTCCATACCGGGCGGTTGAGCGGCGTGAAGCGGCAGACCAGGTAGCCGATCAAAATCAGCGAAAAATCAGGAAAAAGCAGTTGGGCGAAGTTCACCCGGCGAGAATAGCAGGCCATGCCCGCTCCCGTACCACCCCCAGCTGTCAAACCTGCCACGCTCGACCCGGTGATTGACACCTTTATCGACGCGCTGTGGCTCGAAGACGGCCTGTCAAAAAACACGCTGGCCGCCTACCGGCGCGACCTGACGCTGTTTGCCGCCTGGCTGGCCGGGCAGGGGGTGCCGCTGCAGCAAGTCACGCAAGACCACCTCAACGGTTATTTTGCCCAGCGCCACACGCAGACCAAGGCGACCAGCGCCAACCGCCGGTTGACGGTGTTCAAGCGTTTTTACCGCTGGGCGCTGCGCGAGCGTCTGGTGACTGCAGACCCCACCCTGAAAATGCTCACGGCCAAGCAGCACCTGCGCATGCCGGGCAGCCTGACCGAAGCGCAGGTGGAAGCGTTGCTGGCCGCGCCCGACGTGAGCAACGCCCAGGGCGTGCGCGACCGCACCATGCTGGAGCTGATGTACGCCAGTGGCTTGCGGGTGAGCGAGCTGGTGACCCTGAAAGTATTCAACATCAGCCAGGCCGACCACGTGCTGCGCGTGTTTGGCAAGGGCAACAAAGAGCGCCTGGTGCCGTTCGGTGAAGTGGCCAGCCTGTGGCTTGCGCGCTATCTGGCGCAGCCGCGCGCCGAGCTGCTCGCTTGCCACCAGACCGATGCCTTGTTTGTCACGCACAAGGGACCGACCCCCGGCACAGCGATGAGCCGGGTGATGTTCTGGATGCTGGTGAAGAAATACGCGCAGTTGGCGGGCATCACCCAGCACCTGTCACCACACACCTTGCGTCACGCGTTTGCCACGCACTTGCTCAATCACGGTGCGGATCTGCGCGCAGTGCAGATGCTGCTGGGCCACGCCGACATTTCCACCACCACCATCTACACCCATGTGGCGCGCGAGCGGCTCAAGCTGCTGCACGCACAGCACCACCCGCGCGGCTGATCATGCTCAGGTATCAGGCGGGTTGGGTCAAGTTGTCAGCCCAGACCAAAGCCTGTAGATGGGCCAGGTTGATCTGGTCGCCAGTGAGCTGCAAGGCGTTGGCCAGTTCGGCAAATGAGCGGTCGTCGGCGTTTTCGCAGGCCAGCGTCAGCTGCAAAAACGGTGCCAGTGACCCGGTGTTGTGCAACAGCGCGTCGGTGACCGATTGCGGCAGCGAAATGGCCGTCAGTGCGTCGGCCAGCGGGATGCCCAGCATGGTGTCCAGCAGTGAAAAGATCCCCACCACAAAGGCGTTGTCGCATTCTTCAGTTGTCAACAGCTGACCGGCCAAAAGCTCCATCAGGCGCCCGCGGATCACCGCGGCATTGCCCAGGGCGGGCGCGCTGCCAGCCGCGCCAGCGGTGGTCATCAACAGGGCGGCCCAGCGGAACAGTTTTTTCAAACCCAGCAGCATCACCGCATGGCGAAACGAGGTGACCTCGCAGCTCAGGCCAAAGCCGGCCGAGTTGATAAAGCGCAGCAGATTGAACGACAGCGTCGGATCGTGTTTGAACACCTCTTCAATCTCGCCGGTGCTGGCTTGCTTACGGATGAGATTGATCAACTGGATGATGGCCGCTTGCGCTGGACGTACCGTTTGCCCTTTCACCAACACCGGGTGGGCGAACCAGTAACCCTGAAACAAGGTGGCGCCAGCCTTGCTGGCCGCTACAAACTGATCTTCGGTTTCAATTTTTTCAGTAACCAGCTTGATCCCCGGGTAGGCCAGCAACTGCAGCGAAATTTTGTGCAGGTCGGCTGCACTGACGCGGGAACTATCGGCCTTGACAAAGGAGGCCAGCGTCAGCCAGCTGGCGTAGGCGGGGGCCATGACACTTTCGTCGAACGCCAGCCGAAAGCCTCGCTTGTGCACGTCGATCAGCGTTTGCAGGTAACTTTCAATGTCCTCTGTCTGATTGTCTGACGGGGCAACGGGAGGTACTTCGAGCACGATGCGCTCGGGTTCGACCAGTTCCAGGTGGCCACCGGCGAGTGTCTGGTGGGTGCAATTGATGAAGATGGTCTTGGATGTGTTGCGCATCTCGCTGTCGGCGTTGGACAGCAGGTTAAACAGCAGCGCTGCGTCGGTAGCGGCGCTAAACGAATCGGCACTGACCGAGCGGTCAAAGAGCTCGAACCCCATCACTTGGCGCTTGCTGTCCAGAATCGGTTGGCGGGCGATGGTCATGGGAGAGCTTGAAATGTTTTTAAAGGATTGGGACATGGTACGAGAGGCTCCGCGTTTCAGTTGGGTAGCGGTGTAACACACAAAGCGGCCAATTCGACGTCGGTGAAGCCGGCCAAGCGCCGCGCTGCCAGGTTGAACGGGCTGATCGTTGCCAATTGAAACGTAACCGTTCTCATCACGCAAAATGATATCGGGAATTTAGGCATGCTGCTGACCGCCCGTGGAAATCGGTCTGTTGCGAATGGCCGACGTGGCCCGCACCCGGCGCGCGCACCGTCGCAGGAACCTACAATTTGGCCAACAATGGCAGTCAAAGGATGTGTATGGCAATTTACGAAGTGAACGGCGTCAGCCCAACGGTCGCAGAAACCGCGTGGGTGGCCGACAGCGCCGAGGTGATCGGCGACGTCGAACTGGGCGAGGAGGTGAGTGTCTGGTTTGGCGTGGTGATTCGGGGCGACACCGACACCATCCGCATCGGTGCGCGCAGCAATATTCAAGACCTGAGCGTGCTGCATGCGGATGTGGACATGCCGTTGACGATTGGCCAGGGCGTGACCGTCGGCCACAAGGTCATGCTGCATGGTTGCACCGTGGGTGACGATAGCCTGATTGGCATTGGTGCGGTGGTGCTCAATGGCGCAAAAATCGGCAAGGGTTGCCTGGTGGGAGCAGGTGCGCTGGTGACCGAGGGCAAGGCGTTCCCCGACGGTTCGATGATCATCGGTAGCCCGGCCAAGGTGGTGCGCAGCCTGACGCCAGAGCAGCTGCAAGACTTGCGCTGGAGTGCCGACCACTATGTCGCCAATGCCAAAAAATTCAGGGCCAGCCTGAACAAGCTTGCCTGAGTTTGATCTTGTCTGAAATTCATAAATTTTTATTTGAGGGTCTGCCGGTGCGTGGCGTGCTGGTGCGCCTGACCGACGCCTGGCAAGAGGTTCTGGCGCGGCGCAATGCCAACACCAGTCACGGTGCCTACCCGTTGTCGGTGCAAAACCTGCTCGGTGAACTGGCCGCCGCAGCCGTACTGCTGCAATCGAACATCAAGTTTGACGGCGCGCTGGTGCTGCAGATTTTTGGCGATGGGCCGGTCAAGCTCGCGGTGGTTGAGGTTAGCAGTGACTTTGGCCTGCGTGCCACGGCCACCGTGGTTGGCCCGGTTGCAGCCGACGCCACCTTCAGCCAGCTTGTCAATGTCGGCAACACCGGGCGCTGTGCGATCACTCTGGACCCCAAGACGCGCCAACCAGGCCAGCAGCCTTACCAGGGCGTCGTGCCGTTGTCGGATGCACACCAAGCCAAGTTTGGGAGTGTTGCTGCCGTGCTGCAGCACTACATGCTGCAAAGCGAGCAGCTCGACACGACGCTGGTATTGGCGTCCGACGACAAGGTAGCGGCTGGTTTGCTGATTCAGCGCTTGCCGGAGCAGGGCGTTGGCAATCTTGCCGGCAGTGCCCCTGACGTGTCTACCTCGGCGATTGACCCGCTGGAGGATTACCGCCGGATTGCCACGCTCGCAGCGAGCCTGAAGGCGACCGAATTGCGCGAACTGGACGCCCAGACCGTCTTGCATCGGCTGTTCTGGGAAGAAAAGTTGCTGCGCTTTGAGCCGCTGCAAGGCGCGCAGGGCCCGCATTTCTCATGCACCTGCAGCCGCGAGCGCGTCGCCAGAATGATTCTGGGCCTGGGCGCAGACGAGGCTGCCAGCGTATTGCAGGAGCGACCTGATATCGAAGTGGGCTGTGATTTTTGTGGTGCGCAATACCATTTTGACGCGGTTGACGTGGCACAGATATTTCGTCAAAGCGATCCGCCGCCTCAGACCAGTAACGCGCTGCAGTAGCGCGGCCACGCGATCAGATAAGCTGGTTGTCCTGATTGAGTGCGTCGTCCAGACGCGCCAGCAAAACGCTGAGTTTCTGCGTTGGCACCGCATCTGCGCTGCTTGCACCTGCACCGTGCGTTGATGCGGCTGGCGCATGCTGGTCGGCCAGGTCAAACGCCAGATTGAGCGCGGCTAGCACGGCGATACGATCCCGTGCGCGTACTTTGCCGGCGTCACGAATCTTGCACATGGCGGTATCGACGCGTTCCACCGCTTCCAGCAGGCGCGCGTCGCCCCCATCAGGGCAGCCCAGCACATAGCTTTGGCCCATGATCTGCACTTCAAGCTGCTTCATTTGGCTTCCTGATCAAGAGCGGTTTTGAAGGCAGGCTTGACCGTGCCGTTGCCAGGCTCTGCGGGCAGGCGATCAAGCAGCGCATCCACACGGGCGCGCGCTGCGCCCAGACGCGATTTGAGCGAGTCACGCTCGTGCGTGAGCGCCTCAATTTGCTGCGACAACAACCCGTTGGTACGCAGTAATTCTTCGTAGCGCACCAGCAGGCGCTCTACCCGTTCGGTGATTTGGTCGATTTGTGACAGGTCCGACATAGACGCGCATTGTAGGGTTTGGTGCGTCAGTTTTGGCAAGGTGGCGCGGCTAGAATGCGCAGCGTTGGTGCTCGCGACGTGGTTCAAACGCCGCAGTTCAACGGGAAGCAGGAGGGTAAGCTGGCCAACAGCGAACTTAACCTGCGCTGCCCCCGCAACGGTAAGTGGACGAACCGCAAGGTTCCGCTTTCATCCAGGCCACTGAGTGTCTTGTAAAGACATTTGGGAAGGCGATGAAGGTTGACTCCACCAGCCCGGATACCGGCCAACACGGTGGCTGTGCGCTTTTTTAATGAAAGTGTGCAACCGTGACGCTCATGCACTGTCGGGGACGACGGTGAGGGCTTTTATCTGGTTCTTATCTTTTTTATGAAAACTTGTATTTTTTCAATGCGCGGTCGCGCTCCCGTGCGCTTTGGCACGTCTGTATTGGCTGTGATGGCGGCTTTTGCGGCTACTTCGGCGATGGCGCAGAGCCAGGCGGCGGGGACGTTGGGGGAGGTGGTGGTGACGGCGACGCGGTTCGAAGCCGATTCAAGCATCTTGCCGTTCGGTGTGAGCGTGATCACGCAAGAAGACCTGGCTCGTGCAGGTGTCACCACCGTTAATGAGGCCTTGGCCAAGTTACTCGGCGTGCAATCCAGCCTGGATTTTTACGGGGCCAGCAACATCGGTCTTGATTTGCGTGGTTTTGGTGCGACAGCATCATCCAATCAGGTGGTCATCGTGGACGGGATTCGCATGAACGATGCGGACTTGAGCAGCACCCGTTTGACAGGCATTGCCATCAATTCGGTAGAACGCATTGAGGTGCTGCGCGGCAGTGGCTCGGTGTTGTATGGACAAGGGGCTACCGGTGGTGTGATTGTGATCACCACCAAGGCTGGCAAGGGCGTGGCTCGCAAAAATTCAGCTGATGTCTACGCCGCCACAGGCACCTATGGGTTGAATGAGGCACGAGCCAATGCCACCCTGGCTGCAGGCGGTTTTTCTCTGGATGTTGCAGCGAACAAACGCCAGGCTGACAACCACCGCGATAACTTCAGGGCATCAACTGAGGGCAACACGATCCAGGCTCAATGGAGTAACGACTGGCTACGTTTGGGTGCCAGCCACGTCACAGATTTGCTTGACAGTGGTTTGCCAGGATCGCTGACGGCCGCCCAATACGAGGCCAACCCACACCAGACCACTGCGGCCAATGCCAACAAAACGGGGAGCATTCAAAACAGCCGTCAAACCGTGTTTGCCAGTGCCGAATTGGGCGCTTGGAAACTGGGTCTGGATATGGGGGAGCGTAATAAACAGCTCGATAGCAAAAAGAGTGGCGTGTCCACCTACCACTACGATGTGGATGCCAGCACGTTGGCGCTGAAAGGGCAGCACGAATCCCGCTTGAGCGCGGCACAAAACGCTTTGACCTTGGGGCATGACGAAGTTGACTGGAAACGCACCGTGCCTGGAACTTTTGGCTCGATCTCGCAACAAAAAACCAGTGCGTTTTACATGCAGGATTCCATCACCCTGCCCACGGGCACGCGTTTTTCGGCTGGCTATCGGACAGAACGCATCGCCCAAACGGACAGCAGCGCCACACTCGATCAATCGCGTGACCAGACGGCATGGGAACTGGGGTTGACGCAGCCTCTGTCTGCCGGAGTCACGGTGTATGGCCGCATGGGAAACAGTTTTCGCATGCCCAATTTTGACGAGGTCGGGTACATCGTTTCGGGTGCGGTATTGCAACCACAAACCGCACGTGACCTGGAGTTAGGCAGCCGTTGGAAATATGCCTCAGGGCGTGTGGAAGCACGCTTCTATCGCAGCCAATTGAATAACGAACTTGGTTATGACCCCACGGTGGCTAACCCTCAGGTTTGGGATGCAACCAATTTGGGTGCCAACGTCAACTTTGACCCCACCCTGCGTCAGGGCCTGGAACTTGAAACCCAGCATGACCTGAGCAAAACTGTTGGCTTGCAAATGAACCTGGGGGTGCGCGAAGCCACCTTTACCCAGGGAGCCCACAACGGTAAAACCGTGCCACTGGTTGCAAACACCACCTTGGCGCTGCGCGCCGATTGGCGACCTGCAGTAGCGCATTCGGTCAATGCGGGTGTCGTCTGGGCCTCATCGCAGTACGTAGATTTCAACAACACCTGCAAGGTGCCCAGCCATACCACTCTGGATGCGCGCTATGCCTACCAGTGGGACAAGGTGGAATTGTCGTTGGGCATCAGCAACTTGTTGGATAGCAAGTTTTACAACCTGGCCTACGGTTGCAATGCGGGTGTTACTTCCAGTATTTACCCTGAAGCTGGTCGTGCCTTCACCGCCGCCATGCGGATGAAGTTCTAAGCGGCATCGCATCCGCACGCTAACGTGAATTTCTGTTTATGACCCACTGCCCCGCCATCCTCATCGCCGCCCCGGCCTCCGGTCAGGGCAAAACCACCGTGGTCTCAGCGCTGGCGCGGCTGCACACGCGCCAAGGGCACAAGGTGCGGGTGTTCAAGTGCGGACCGGATTTTCTGGATCCGGTCTGGCACGCGCTGGCCAGTGGCGCGCCGGTGTACCAGGTGGATTTGTGGATGAATGGCGAGGCTGACGTGCGTGAACGCCTGGCCGCTGCCGCAGCCGATGCTGACCTGATTTTGGTCGAAGGCGTGATGGGTTTGTTTGACGGCACGCCCAGCGCCGCTGACCTGGCGCGGCGCTTTGGCTTGCCGGTGCTGTCGGTGATTGACGCCGGGTCTATGGCAGGCACGTTTGGCGCGCTGGCGTTTGGCTTGCAGCACTACCAGCCGGAGTTGCCCTGGGCCGGGGTGCTGGCCAACCGAGTGGCCAGCGAGCGCCATGCACAGATGCTGCAGGGCAGCGTGCGTGAACCCGCGCAATGGCTGGGCGCGCTGATGCGCAACCCGGCCATGGTGCTGCCCGAGCGCCATCTGGGCCTGACGGTGGCCAGCGAAGTGACCGACGCGCTGGCGCGGCTGGACGCTGCGGCGGATGCGTTGGCAGAAACCCCGCTAGGCCGCATGACGCTGGACGAGTTGCAGCGATGGGCCGTTAGATTTACAGCCACAGACGCCACGCCAGAAAGTGGGGCGGCAGAGCGTTCTGCGCAGGTTAAGGAGGAGCCCGCGAAGCGGGCGGGGGACACGGAGCAGAACGCTCTGCCGCCCCGCTTTCCACCCTTAAAAGGCAAGCGCATTGCCGTGGCGCGGGACGCGGCGTTCTGCTTTATTTACGCCGCCAACCTGGACTGCTTGCGCGATCTGGGCGCGGAATTGGTGTTTTTCTCGCCGCTGGCTGACCCAGCCGTGCCTGCTTGCGATGCGCTCTGGCTGCCCGGTGGCTACCCCGAATTGCATGCGCAGAAGTTGTCAGCCAACACCGCGCTGCGCGACAGCCTGGCGGCACACATGGCTGCGGGCAAACCGGTGTGGGCCGAGTGCGGCGGCATGATGGCGCTGTTTGACACCCTGGTGGATGCCGATGGCGCAGCGCAGCCCTTGTGGGGCCTGTTGCCGGGCGTAGTCAGTATGCAAAAACGTCTGGCAGCGTTGGGGCCGCAGCAGCTGCCACTGGCCAGCGGCCTGCTGCGCGGCCACACCTTTCATTACTCCACCATAGCGACACCGCTGGTGCCGGTGGCCCGCACCGCCCGGCCAGATGCCGATCCCTTGCCGGATGCGGGTGAGGCGTTGTGGCAGCAGGGCAGCGTGCGCGCCAGTTATTTTCACGCCTGGTTCCCATCCTGCCCGGCGGCGGTGGTCGAATTGTTTTCACCACCCGGTGCTATGTCGGTAGCAGGAGCCGCTGAATGAACTTATTGAAGCGCCCAGAAGATGTTTCAAGTTCCGTTCGGGCTGAGCTTGTCGAAGCCCCTTGGGCCCGCCTACCCGCAGGCCCTCAGCGCATCGTCTGCCTGACCGAGGAAACCACCGAGTGGCTTTACCTGCTGGGGCAGGAAAGCCGCATTGTGGGCATCTCGGGCTACACCGTGCGGCCGCGCCGGGCACGCGAAGAGAAGCCCCGGGTGAGCGCCTTCACCAGCGCCAAGGTCGACAAAATTCTGGCCTTGCAACCTGATTGCGTGCTGGGGTTTTCCGATATGCAGGCCGATATTGCGTCAGCTTTGATTCGGGCCGGTGTGCAGGTCACGGTCTTCAACCAGCGCAGTGTGGCCGAAATTGTGGACGTGCTGTACCAGGTGGCGTGCATGGTGGGGCAGGGCGCACAAGGTTTGGAATTGCTGCAAAAAATGCAGCATGATATGCAGGAAATACAAGGGCTAGCGGCCAATTTTTCACAAAGACCTCGGGTTTACTTTGAAGAGTGGGACACGCCGCACATCAGCGCCATCCGCTGGGTGTCCGAGCTGATCGGCATCGCCGGGGGTGACGACATCTTCCCGGAACTGGCGGCACAGTCGCTTGGCAAAAATCGCATCCTGGCCGACGGCAGCGAGATCATCCAACGCAACCCCGACATCATCATTGGCTCCTGGTGCGGCAAAAAGTTTCGCCCTGAATCGGTGGCGGCACGACCCGGCTGGGGCGAGGTGGCGGCGGTCAAAACCGGGCAAATTTTCGAGATCAAATCTGCCGACATCCTGCAACCCGGCCCGGCGGCCTTGACCGACGGCCTGGCGCAGTTGCACCGCATCATCATGGACTGGAGCCGTGTGCATGGATAAGACTTTGCCAGTGGCCCACAGTGAACTCATTCTGGGCGGCCAGAAAAGCGGCAAATCACGCCGTGCTGAAGCGCTGGCACAGGCCTGGCTGGCGCAGTCGACCCAGCACCAGGCCGTGCTGATCGCCACCGCGCAGCCCTGGGACGACGAGATGCGCGCACGCATTGCCCGGCACCAGGCTGACCGCGCCCAGCGCGTGCCGGGTATGCGCACAGTAGAAGAACCCTTGCAACTGGCCCAGGCCATCAGCGCACACAGCACGCCGCAGACCCTGATCGTGGTCGATTGCCTGACCTTGTGGCTGACCAACTGGCTGATGCCCGCGGACGCGCCGCTGGCGAATTCAAGCGCCCAACCCAGCGAGCAGAGCTCCACGGCGCAAAACCACGCGATTGTTCAAACACAGGCCTCCTCCAATACGTCAACTGAGGTGCTTGGCATCACCGGCATTGTCACCGAAGAATTTATAAAAAATAAGCCTCTAGCCCCTATAGAACATGCGCAAGCAGCTATTCTTTTGGAAGCAATCTCAAAGGCCACCGGCCCCTTGGTGCTGGTCGGTAACGAGATCGGGCTGGGCGTGATTCCGCTGGGGTCTGAGGTGCGCGCGTTTGTCGATGCGCTGGGCCTGTTGAACCAACGTGTGGCGCAGGTGTGCCAGCGCGTGACGCTGATGGCGGCGGGTTTGCCTTTGATTTTGAAGGACAACACATGAAGGGCTTGATTCTTTTCCTTAACCAAGTGTTGGCGCTTGTTGTAGGGCGGGCTTCAGCCCGCCATGGCCGACTCAAGTCGGCCCTACGAAAAGTCCAACAAAAAGCCCACCGAAATGCCGTTTCTGACGACTGTCATCGTTCATTCCCCTTAAAGACGATGCGTTACTTGCGCTGGTTGATGCTTGTAGCCTTGCTGCCAACTGGCGCTGTCCACGCCTTTGAGGTCACCGACGACCGCGGCATCACAGTCAGCTTTGCCCAACCGCCGCAGCGCATCGTCAGTCTGCTGCCCAGCCTGACCGAGACCGTGTGCGAGCTTGGGGCATGCGCGCGCCTGGTCGGGGTTGACCGCTATTCCGACTTTCCGGCCAGCGTCAAACAACTGCCGCAGGTGGGCGGTGGGCTTGATCCCAACATTGAAGCCATCGTCGCACTCAAACCCGACCTGGTGCTGATGGCCACCTCGTCGCGCGCTGGCGAGCGACTGCGCTCGCTGGGTCTGAAGGTGTTGGCTCTCGAGCCAAAGACCCATGCCGATGTGAAGCGCGTGCTGGACAAAGTCGGCCAGGTGCTGGGCGTGAGCGATGCGGCGCGCGTCTGGCGCGTGATCGATGCGGCCATGCAGGCCGCAGCTCAGTCGCTGCCCAAAAGCGTTGGCAACACCCGCGTTTATTTTGAAGTCAATCCCGGCCCTTATGGCGCGGGCGAAGTGTCTTTCATTGGCGAAACCCTGACGCGATTGGGCGCTAAAAACATCATCCCGGCCAAACTGGGGCCGTTCCCCAAACTCAACCCCGAATTCATCGTGCGCGCCAACCCGGACGTGATCATGATCGGCCAGCGCAGTTTAGAGAGCATGGGCCAGCGCCCGGGCTGGGCGGGCATGCGCGCCATGCGCGAACAGCGCCTGTGCGTGTTCACCACCGCCCAGTCCGACACATTGGTGCGCCCAGGGCCACGCATGGCCGAGGGCGCGCGGCTGATGGCGCAGTGCCTGGCGGATAAAGCGGGGGCAAGTGTTAGGGCAGGGGCAACCGCCACCGCCACTGCTGTCTCCGTGGAAAGCCGCAAACCGTGAATCTGCGTCAAGCGTCATTTTTGGCTTGGATATTGCTACTGCTGGCTTTGGGCTTGGCCGCGCTGGGCATCTGTGTCGGCAGCGCCGGGTTTGAGAACCTGCTGCAGCCCTTGCTTGATCCGCTAAAAGACCCGGAGCAAACCGCCATGGCGCAACAAATTGTGTGGGACATCCGCTTGCCGCGCACGCTGGGGGCCTGGGCGGCCGGGGCCTTGCTGGGGCTGGCGGGTGCCTTGGCGCAAGGGCTGTTCCGCAACCCACTGGCCGACCCGTTTTTGCTCGGCAGTGCCTCCGGCGCATCGCTGGGCGTGGCCTTGGCGCTGGCCGCCATGGGCGGGGCGGGCGGCATGCTCGGCGGTGGTGTAGGTAGCGCCGGCGGCATGATGGGCGACGGCCTGGCGTTCACTGTGTTTGGTACCGGCTGGCTGACGCGCCTTGGGCTCACCGGCGCGGCCTTTGGCGGCGCGGTGCTGGCTGTGTTTTTGACGCTGGCACTCAGCAAAGGCGTGCAACACACCTTGCGCTTGCTGCTGGCTGGCGTGGTGGTCGGCGTGGTGCTGGGGGCCATGACGCATCTGGTGCTGCTGTGGACACCCGAATCCTTGCAGGCCATGCAGGCCTTTATGCTGGGTTCCACCGCCTTTGTTGGCTGGACGGCCTGCGCGGTGATGCTGGGGGTCTGGCTGCTGGCCAGCGTGGCTGGCGCACTGCTGGCGCGCATGCTCGACGGCCTGAGTCTGGGCGAGGCCACCGCGCACAGCCTGGGTCTGCCGCTGGTGCCGATGCGCCTGGCCTTGGTGGCGGTGCTGGCACTGGCCACGGGTGCGGCGGTGGCGCAAACCGGCTTGATCGCGTTTGTCGGGCTGGCGGCACCGCACCTGGTGCGCTCAGTGGTCAAAACCACGCATGGCCGTTTGATTCTTTTGTCCAGCCTGATGGGTGGTGTGCTGCTGATGGCTGCCGACACGCTGGCACGCTGGCTGATCGCGCCGCAAGAGCTGCCGGTGGGCGTGCTCACCGCTGTGCTGGGCGGCGGCTACTTGCTGTGGCTGATGCACCGGGGTTCAAAAGGTGGCGGGGTTGTGCTATGACTTCAATAGCTGTTAGCGCAAGCCATGTAAAGGCTAGGCTCGGAAATACCGAGATATTGCATGACGTGTCGCTGGCCCTGCCGCAAGGCCGCTGGACCAGCATCGTCGGCCCCAACGGCGCGGGGAAATCGACCCTGCTCAAGGTGCTGGCCGGGCTGCTGCCGCACCAGGGCACGGTGGAACTGCTGGGCCAGCCGCTGCAAAGTTACCCGGCGCGCCAGCGTGCCCAACGGCTGGCCTGGCTCGGTCAAAGCGAAGCCGCCGGAGACGATTTGACGGTGTGGGATGTGGTCATGCTGGGCCGCTTGCCGCACCAGGCCTGGCTGGGGGCACCCAGCGATGCCGACTGTGCGGCGGTAGAAATCGCGCTGAAATCCACCGGCGGCTGGGACTGGCGGCAGCGTTCGTTGGGCCAGCTCTCTGGCGGTGAACGCCAACGCGTGTTGCTGGCCCGCGCCCTGGCGGTGCAGGCGCAAGTGCTGCTGATGGACGAGCCCCTGGCCAACCTGGACCCACCGCATCAAGCCGATTGGCTGGGCGTGGTGCGCTGCCTGCTGGAGAGCGGTGTCACCGTGGTCAGTGTGCTGCATGAAATTTCGATGGCGCTGCATTCAGACCAGATGCTCATTATGGCCGCTGGCCGCGTCACGCATCAAGGCCGCAGTGCTGATCCGGCCACGCACCGCGCGCTGGAATCCGTGTTTGACCACCGTATCACCATCCACCCGCTGGCCGGGCAGTGGGTGGCGTTGCCCAAATAATGGGGGTCAGATTCCAATTAACTTTAAAAAAAACGAATTTGAAATTAATTGGAATCTGACCCCCAATAATTTTTTGTACCAAACTCCCAACATCATGCACATTGAAACCCCACCCACAGACAAACCCTACGACAAACCCGAGGGCGAGCGACGTGGCCTCATCATCGTCAACACCGGCGACGGCAAAGGCAAAAGCACGGCGGCTTTCGGCCTGGCGCTGCGAGCCCATGGGCGCGGCAAAGCGGTCAAGATTTTTCAGTTCATGAAAGTGCCCACAGCGCGTTTTGGCGAGCACCGCATGTTCGAGCAGCTTGGAATTCCCATTGAGGGGCTGGGCGACGGCTTCAGCTGGAAGAGCCAAGACCTGGAACACTCGGCCCAACTGGCGCGAGACGGCTGGCAAAAGGCCAAGGCGGCCATCCTGAGCAGTGATTACTTCATGGTCACGCTCGATGAGGTCACCTACCCGCTGATCTACGGCTGGCTGCCATTGGCCGATGTGCTGGAGACTTTAAGAAACCGCCCCAGCCAGGTCCACGTGGTGCTCACCGGCCGCCGCTGCCCGGCCGAGATCATCGCCCTGGCTGACACCGTGACCGAGATGCAAATGGTCAAACACGCGTTCAAAGCCGGTATTCCGGCGCAGCGCGGCATTGAGGACTGACGGCTACGTGCTGCTCATACCGCTCAAGTTGCTCAGGACACCCGAACCGCCTTTTTGTGAAGGGTCTCAAAGCAACAAAAAACTGAATTAAGACTAAAATTAGTCTTGTGACAACCTCATTTCATTGAAGGCCATCTGCCATGAACCTATCCACCCAGATCAAACCCATCAGCTACCTGAAAAGCCACACCGCGCAGATCGTCACTGAACTGACCCAGAGCCGTCAGCCGCTGGTGGTCACGCAAAACGGCGAGGCCACCCTGGTGGTGATGGACATCAAAAGTTTTGAGGAGCGTGAAAACACATTGGCGCTACTTAAAGTGCTGGCGCTGGGTCAGCATGAAATAGCCAGCGGCCAATTTCGTGATGCCGATGAGGTGTTTGCCGAGCTGGATCGGGTTGACCTGTCATGAGCCGTATGCGGGTGCTGCTGCTGGCATCTGCCGAGCAGGATGTGAAAGAGCTGCGCAGCTACATTCTCAAAAACTTTTCACGCCTGACCTGGCAAACAAGCTACGGTCAGCTCAAGGAGTCCATCCGCAACCTGGCCACTTTTCCGTACCTTGGCAGGATTCCTGACGAACTGGAGGCGCTCCAGCTGACGCAGTACCGGCAAATTCTTGTCGGCAAAAACCGGGTGATTTATGAAGTTAGGCAAGATACCGTGTTCATCCACGCCATCATCGACACGCGCCGCGACATGCTGTCTTTTTTGATGGCTCGGCTGTTGCGCTGACCGCAGCACGACAGGCTGCATTTTTTACATCCAAGGCAACTCATGACCTACAGCGTCAAAGAAATTTTTTACACCCTGCAAGGTGAAGGTCACCACGCCGGGCGGCCGGCGGTGTTTTGCCGTTTTGCCGGCTGCAACTTGTGGAATGGTGCCGAGGCCAGCCGCGCCAGCGCCCTGTGCCAGTTTTGTGACACTGATTTTGTTGGTACCGATGGCCCGGGCGGGGGCAAGTTCAGGCAGCCCCACACCCTGGCCGAGCGCATCAATGCCCTCTGGCCCAAGGCCTATCCGGCGCATAAATACGTGGTGTTCACTGGCGGCGAGCCGCTGTTGCAGCTGGACGTGCCGCTGATTGAGGCCCTGCACGCGGTGGGTTTTGAAGTGGCCATTGAAACCAATGGCACGCTGCCCGTGCCCGAAGGCGTGGACTGGGTCTGCGTCAGCCCCAAAATGGGCGCGGCGCTGGCGCTGCGCCAGGGTCACGAGCTAAAAGTGGTCATTCCCCAGCCCGGCCAGCCGATGGACGTGTATGCCGCACTCCGCTTTGACCACCATTTTGTGCAGGCCATGGACGGCCCGGCGCAGCTGAACAATCTGCAGCTGGCCGTGGACTACTGCAAAGCGCATCCGCAGTGGAAGCTCAGCCTGCAAACGCACAAACTACTTCAAATCCCTTAAAGGGCTCGCTGCATTGCGTCACTACCCCTAACTCACAAGGCTCAATACTCCCCATGCTCACCATCACCCGCAAACTCGAATTCGACGCCGGTCACCGCATCCCCGACCACAAAAGCCAGTGCCGCAACCTGCACGGCCACCGCTACACGCTGCTCATCACCCTGACCGGTGAGGTGGTGCAGCAAGACGGCGCGGCTGACAACGGCATGATCATGGACTTCGGTGACATCAAGGCGCTAGCCAACCAGCACCTGGTGAACCTTTGGGACCACGCCTTCATCGTCTATGCCCATGACACCCCGGTGCGCCAGTTTCTGGAGAGCCTGCCAGACCACAAAACGGTGGTGATTGACCGCGTGCCCACGGTGGAGAATCTGGCCAAAATCGCCTTTGACATTCTGCAACCGGTCTACCACGGCCGCTTCGGCCACCAGCTGTCGCTAACCCGCGTCACACTGTTTGAGACCCCCAACTGTTGGGCCGAGATAGATGCCTGATGCAGTCGCAGGTGGAGGGGCGGGTTTCAATCAGACAAGGGCATCGGCGTCTGCATCGTGCCAGATTGAAACCCGACCTACTTTTGTGCGTCCATGAGCTTGTTGCCACCCCTGACACCTGCTGCGGCTCTGCTGTTGGCCTTGCTGATTGACCGCTGGCTGGGCGAGCCCCCGGTGCGCCTGCACCCAGTGGTGTGGATCGGCAACTACCTGGGTTGGGCCGGGCGGCTGGTGCAACGCGTGGCCTGGCAACCCACAGACACCCGTGATGCTGCAGCTTACCCCAAAGACTTTAAGGCTTTTTGGCTTGCAGCCCTTTATTGGTTTGCGGGAGCAGCTATTGTTTTTGGAGTAGCGAGAGGACTTGAACAAGGTGTTCAAGCGCTCGGTTTGGAGGTGTCTGGACTTGTGACAGGCCATGCCGAGAGGGCTGAAGGCGTGCAGTTGTTGCTGGCGGCGGCGGTGTTGGCGCTGCTGCTCAAACCCATGCTGGCTTGGGCCATGCTGAAAAGCGAAGTGCAGGCGGTGGACGCTGCGCTGGCGCAATCGCTTGACGCAGGCCGGGCGCGCCTGAGCTGGCTGGTCAGCCGCGACACGGCGGCCTTGACCGAAACCCAGGTGCGCGAGAGCGCCATTGAGTCCCTGGCCGAAAACCTCAACGATTCGGTGGTCGCCCCGATCTTCTGGTTTGTGCTGCTGGGCTTGCCCGGCGCGGCGCTGTACCGCTTTGCCAACACGGCCGATGCCATGTGGGGCTACAAAGGCGTGTACAAAGGGCAAAACTGGGCATGGGCGGGCAAGTGGGCAGCGCGTGCTGATGACGTATTGAACTGGCTGCCCGCGCGACTGACGGGCGTGACACTGGCGTTGCTGGGCGGCATCAATCTGCGTGCGCTGCACCGTGAGGCAGCCAAAACGCCGTCGCCCAACAGCGGCTGGCCGATGGCTGCGATGGCCCTGGCGCTGAACATTCGGCTGGGCAAGCCCGGGGTTTACACGCTCAACCCCGGCGGCGACGCAGCCGGCAGGCAAGACACCCGACGCGCCATTGCTTATGCATCAAAAGTGCTTCTAGCGCTTATTCCCTGTGCGCTAGCAGCTATTATTGTGATAGCTATTTTTGGGGCTGGCCAAGCATGAGCGCAGATCGCACACACGGCGGCTGCGACGCTTTGGGTGTGCCGCAGCATGATTTCTCGACCAACAGCAACGCCTGCGGCCCGTGCCCGGTGGCGCTGGCGGCGGTGCAGGCCGCCAATGCCAGCCACTACCCGGATGCATCCTATGCTGACTTGCGCGCGCGTCTGGCCGACTTTCATGGTGTGGCCCAGGTGCGGGTGTTGTTGGCTGGCAGCGCCAGTGAGTTCATCTTTCGCATCAGCGCCTGGGTGGCGCAGGGCCAGACCGCCCGAGGTGAGCCAATGCTCTGCCATGCGCCTGCGGTGTCCCTGCCCGAGCATGGCTATGGCGACTACCGTCATGCCGCGCAGGCCTGGGGCTTGGCGCTGGCCACGCAGCCAGATCACGCGCAGTTAGTTTGGGCTTGTGAGCCGTCCAGCCCGCTGGGCCAGGCGCACCACGACTGGCCGACAGACCTGATGGGGCCGCTGGTGGTGCACGACAGCGCCTATGCGCCGCTGCGCCTGAGCGGCAGGCCCAGTCTGAACGCTGCACAACGTGATCAGGTCTGGCAGCTTTTCAGCCCCAACAAAGCGCTCGGACTGCCCGGTGTGCGTGCTGCTTATGTGATAGCGCCTTGCGCTTTGCAGAAAAGCGTTCAAAGGCAAATTGAGCAAAAAATTTCAGGCCTGAACCGGCTTGCCCCATCGTGGCCTCTTGGCGCCCACGGCGTGTCCCTGTTGCACGCCTGGGCCAGCCCGCCAGTGCAAGCCTGGCTGGGCCAATGCTTGCCCACACTGCGCGACTGGAAAGCCCGGCAAATGACCCTGCTGGAAAACCTGGGCTGGCAACTGCAGCCCAGCGAGGCCAATTTTTTCTGCGCCAAGCCGCCGCAGCCGCTGGACCTGGTCGCCCTGCGCGCCGTGCATGGCATCAAGCTGCGCGACTGCGCCTCGTTTGGCCTGCCAGGCTGGCTGCGGCTGGGGGTGCTGGGGCCGCAGGCGCAGGCGGCGTTGGCGCAGGCGCTGGCCAGTTTGAGCCAGCCCGCAGGTGTTTCAATTTGAATGTACGTGTGTCAAAATGACGTACAAATTTCACCCATCAGGAGCCGCTTATGCCATCCGCCGCCGCACACACCGAATCCGCCCGCATCAACCTGCGCACCAGCCCACAGGCCAAAGCCCTGATCGAGCGCGCAGCCGCCCTGACCGGTGCTACGGTGTCTAGCTTTATTTCGCAAACCATGTTTGAGGCATCGAGCCGCATCGTGAACCAGGTCGAGACCATCACCTTGTCGCAAGAGGCGTTTGAAGCCTTTGTCAGCACTTGCGAGAACCCGCCAGAGCCCACGTCGGCCTTGGTCAAACTCATGGCCAACGCCAAGTGACCCTGCGCATTGAGCGCTTGGCGGCCCGCCATCAACGCGCTGGTTTTGACTGTGGTGAGCCTGAGTTAAATGCGTTTTTGCAACGCCAGGCCAGCCAGTTGAGCCGCAAAGGGTTTGGCAAGACTTATGTGTCCCTGGCCGATGACGGCTTTACGGTCACAGGTTTTGTTACCGTGAGCGCCGGGCACGTGCAAACTCAAGTCTTGCCCTTGCACCTGAAGCTGCCACGTTATCCAGCCCCGGTGTTGCGCGTGGGGTGGTTGGCGGTCACCAAAGACGAACAGGGTCACGGAATCGGCCAGCGATTGATGGCGTTTGCCTTGCAGTTGGCGCTTGAATTCTCACAACAAGTGGGCTTGTATGCCGTCGTCGTTGACGCCAAGCATGAAAAAGCCAAAGTGTTTTATGAAGACTTGGGGTTCACCCCCACGCTGGATGATCCGTTGTGCTTGTTTTTGCCGATTTCACTTTTGAAAAAAGTACAGCCCACCCCTCATTAATTTGCGAAGAAAAGCAAGCATGAACCTCTCATTGCGTTTCCAGATCGATACGGCACCAGGCGCGAAGCCGCAGACAGTGCAGCGCGCACGACATCAAGCTGCGCGACTGCGCCTCGTTTGGCCTGCCGGGTTGGCTGCGGCTGGGGGTGCTGGGGCCGCAGGCGCAGGCGGCGTTGGTGCAGGCTTTGCAAGGTCACTGAAGCCATCAGGCACACATTTAGACATTCTTAGGTGCTAGTATTGATGCTTATCACTGAAGGAAATAGCCATGCGCACCACCCTTGCCCTTGATGACGATTTGCTTGCCAAAGCGGAAGCTTTAACCGGTGTTTCTGAAAAAGCCGCGTTGGTGCGCGAGGCGCTACGCGCCTTGATACAGCGTGAAAGCGCCAAGCGGCTGGCCCTGCTGGGCGGTTCCGAACCGATGCTGCAAGCCGTATCAAGACGCCAAACGGAGCCTGCATGATCTTGGTCGATACCTCCATTTGGATCGACCATTTGCGCGCCAGCGATGCGCAGCTGACCCAATGGTTGCAGACAGGTCAGGTGCTGGTGCATCCGTTTGTGATGGGTGAGCTGGCTCTGGGTAACCTGCGCAACCGTGACACGGTGCTGGGTGCATTGCAAGACATGCCTCAGGCGGCTGTGGCCACCGATTCGGAAATGCTTCGTTTCATTGCCGAAAACGGTCTTTACGGCCTGGGCATTGGCTACATTGATGTGCACCTTTTGGCCTCGGTACGACTCACGCCAGGTGCGCGGATATGGACTCGGGACAAGCGCCTATGGGCAGCCAGCGCTCAATTAGGCCTTGCCGCCAACCCGCTTCATTGACAGAAAATTCATGAACCTCTCAGACCTCCTCAAAGACAGCGCCTACAAGCTCAGCCAATTCAAGCCCGCGCAAATTGCCGCGCTGAAGGCGGACAGGGCGAATCTTGCGCGGTAAGGAGCTGTGGCATGCGCACTGCATCTGGTCACCGGTCATCGTTGCAGGTATCAACGGGGGTATGGTGATGCTTTTGCCATTCAAGCCACAAGATCAATCCGGTGATGGAGGGCGGCTATGACAGCCCGCTGCCTCATGGTGCTGGGCACCACCAGTGGCGCCGGCAAAAGCTGGCTGGCCACCGCGCTGTGCCGCCACTATGCGCGCCAGGGTTTGAAGGTGGTGCCCTTCAAGGCGCAGAACATGAGCAACAACGCCAGAGTGGTGGCCCCCACGCTCGGCACTGACGTGTCCTCGCTGCCCCCCGAGGGGGCTCACCCCGCCTTGGGGCGGCTCGGCGGCGGGGTGGTGGCCTCGGAAAGCGGCCACGGCGAAATCGGCAGTGCGCAATATTTTCAAGCGCTGGCCGCACGCGCCGTGCCCGAGGTGCGCATGAACCCGCTGCTCTTGAAGCCCGAGGCCGACACCCACAGCCAGGTGGTGTTGCTGGGGCAGGTCAGTGACGCGCTCACCGCCATGCCCTGGCGTGGCCGCAGTCTGCACGTCTGGCCGCAGATTGCCGCCGCGCTGGACGCACTGCGGGCCGAGAACGACGTGGTGGTGATCGAAGGCGCAGGCTCGCCCGCCGAGATCAATTTGCATGACAGCGATATCGTCAACATGCGCGTGGCCTTGCATTGCCACGCCGCTTGCCTGCTGGTGACCGACATTGACCGCGGCGGCGCCTTTGCCCACCTGTACGGCACCTGGGCGCTGCTGCCGCCGGATGAGCGCGCGCTGATCAAAGGCTTTGTGCTGAACAAGTTTCGCGGTGACGCGGCGCTGCTGGCACCGGCACCGCAGATGCTGCAAGACCTCACCGGCATCCCCGTCGTGGCGACGCTGCCGATGTGGTGGCAGCACGGGCTGCCCGAAGAAGATGGTGTGTTTGACGACCGATCAACTGCCAAAGGTGCGGTGAATTTGACGGTGGCCGTCATCGCCTATCCGCGCATCAGTAACCTGGACGAGTTTCAGCCGCTCAAAAACATCCCCGGCGTGCGCCTGATGTGGGTGCGCAGCCCGTCGGAATTGGCGGGTTTGACGGCCAGTGATTGGATCATCCTGCCCGGCTCCAAAGCCACCACGGCTGACTTGGCCTGGCTGCGTGCGCAAGGGCTGGATG